>Ga0129310_1000058_pt1 | contig 150870 bp, 125 predicted proteins | sample Go1ome_2_FD_94433 | JGI IMG/M metagenome (GOLD analysis project Ga0129310, IMG submission 94433) | Western lowland gorrila individual fecal microbial communities from Wisconsin, USA - Go1022A metagenome | ecosystem: Host-associated > Mammals > Digestive system > Large intestine > Fecal... | reverse complement strand
TGTCAATCCGGAGGCATATTGCTACGAGGATCTGTTTTCCACCTGCAGGCAACTCTCCATCCCCCAGGATGAACTGAACGAGCTCTTCCTCCGGATGGTGTTCAACATCCTCTCCAACAACACAGATGACCACGCCAAGAACTTCTCCTTTATCATGGAGAAGGACGGTTCCTGGCATCTCTCTCCAGCTTACGACCTCTGCTTCATCCTAAAGACAGCCGCAGTTCCCGAGAAGCGTCACGAGTTCTCTGTGCGGGGCAAGTACGAGGATATAACCCTCGCAGATTTGTTGGCTTTTGCTACCCAGAACGATATCAAGAATCCTGCAAAGTACATCGACAAGGTGAAGGAAGCGCTCAAGAACTTCAGGACCCAGGCTACTGAGAATGGTGTCGCGCCTCTCTTCATCGACATAATCGAGTCGCGACTGCACGAGCTGTCTCCGGATGTCTTTGCTCCGACTGGCGCCACTTCGGATTTGATCCGTTTCGAGATGACCGATTCGGGGAACATCCACCTTTACGCAACAATCGATGGTCAGGAAAGACGACGGGTCTTCACGAAGAAAAACGAGCAGTATGAGGCCGTTTTAGAAGCCATGAGAAAGAGGCTCTCGAAAAAGGAGCAGGAAGAGATTCGTGAAAGGTATTTTGTCTCTTAATCTGAGATATCTTTCTTTTTGGATTCGGATCTACGATTTGTTGAATGCCTCGGACTAAACAAATCTAGTTTCCCTTTCTTTTGAAAAGTGGCAGAAAACAAGTAAAAAGGGTTCCAGGATAAAGAAAGAAAAGAAACATGTTGCTGATTATCAGACACTTTCTTTCTTATTTTGATGTGCGTTGCGAGTAAAAAGACGAACATTTACTTCATTTTACTAGCATCTTACTTACTCGAAAACACTCAAAACGGCATTCTACGCTTGTGAAATGCCATTTTTGTGAGTAAAATTTACTCGCATTTACTAGCAAGCTGATCTGATAGAGGCCTTTTTTACTTTTCCCTTTATTCGCCTGCGGGTACTTTGGCTTAACTTTTTTTCTGATTCAGAAAAAGGCTTATATTTGTGTCTAAAGACGATTATAGGCCATGAAAGACTACTTATTTTACAATATCCCGAAGGCTTCAGTTGATTTCGGTCAGTTTAGCGGACGTTATAACATCTATCTGCTTTGCCGGAAGGGACGAGTCTGTTTCCATCAATCGAATAAGAAGATTGAGGCAAGGGAATGGGACTTTGTCGTGTGGCCCAGATCTAAGAGATATGACAGCATTTCATTCTCCGAGGATGTGGATGCGGAAGTGTTCCTTGTATCGGACTATTTCTTGGACCTATATAAACCGGAAACGGCTTGGGACATCCCTGGTTTCAAGTACCTCAAAGAACATCCCGTTCTGCACCTGGAGGAGGACGATTTTGAAGAACGGGAACATGTCGGGAGTATCTTCAGGCAGATCGGTTATCGCCTCGAATATCCCCAGATAATTTTCGAAGAAGAGATTATTGGTAATCTGCTACGCGTCATGCTTTACGATATCTGGTGTATCGTTGACCGGACGGTTCTGGTTACAGACAATTCCGATCTTCCCTTAAAGCATTTTGGCGATTTCCTGTATGAGGCCCATAAACGTTGTGGGGAAAAGCGCGATGTGGCATCGTATGCTGAGCTCATGGAGTTGACGCCTAAATATCTTACCGAAGTCAGCAATAATGTCACAGGGCGCCCGGCAAGCGACTGGATAGATTACTACGCTGCGCGTTTACTTCGAAAAGAACTGTCTGCCCAAAACAAACCTCTCACGGGAATTGCGAGGAAAATGAATTTTTCATCGTTACCGGCCTTTTCGCGATACGTCAAACGCGTTCTAGGTTGTTCACCTTCTGAATTCCGCGAATCGTTAAAGCAGAAAGAACTACTCCAGTAACCCTCGGCATCGAGGGTTTTTTGTTCCTTATTATGGCTTCCTTCGGTTTCTTTGATTTCTATAGGCAGTTTTCAAAGTAGTATAGTATACAGTATAGTTGTTTATAGAAAAGAACGTTAAATTGGACTAAACTAAACAAGTCCTGATCTGTACAATCATTCCGCGTCTTTCTGGCAGATTGTCGATAAAACTGCAGTCCTCGCGCGAGGGCCGATTCAATCCTTTCTGACGGTTTTTCATAGTCTTGAAATTGCGTTAAATTGGGCTCAAATGTGTAAAATAGCGCCATTTTACCCCTTTTTTACCCTCAAATAGCATCGTCTGCTGCCATCTTTTACTTGTTCACAAAAAAAGTTGCGTAAACGCGCTTAAATGTGGATAATTTTTCGTAACTTAATTATGGGAAGTGCCCCGAAAACCTCGGTTTTCCGGCACTTTCTGCTTTTGGAGTTGGCAGAAACCACGACATTCAATAAAACCGAAAAATTGGTAAACGACAATACAAGATTATAAACCATTAAACAAGTAAAGCATTATGAGTACAACAAAATCCATCGAGGGGCTTCTGGAGAAGCCCGTCTACATGATGACTGGAGAGGAGTATCTGGAGCTTACGCATTACGCGCTGGCGAACTCCCCGACCGCCGCTAACCGTCCCGCTCAGGCGGGCCAGAAAGCCCTTGGCGTTCACGCCCTGGCTGTGGAGCTCGGATGCTCCGATTCTACTATTTACGCGTTGATGCGCGCGCCGCGCGAGGAGGACGGTTCAGCCGAGGGAGGTGGAGTCCTCAAGACTGCCATCGTCTCCCGGATAGGGCGGCGGATCGTCTTCGACGTCGACAAGGCCCGCAAGCTGGCGGACGAGTATCAGTCCATGCGGAAATAGGGATGTCCGACTTCGTCGTCTATGAATGGATGTTAGGGAAAGAGCTCGACTTGAATAAGTGTGAGCTGGTCATTCTTGGGCTGGTATTCTCATACAGCCGGAAAGGGATGACCATGTATAAGAGTGAGCAATCTCTTGCGGATTACGCAGGCGTTACCAAGAGGACTGTCTGTACGGCCATAAAGAAGTTGAGGGACCGGGGACTGATTGTTCGCAATGAGGAGAGGCGTCCGAAATATCGAACCTATGAATACACGGTCAGCGATGAAGTCAGGCGAAAGTATCTCTATAATGATGGTGAAAATATTTCACCGACATCGGTGAAAAAATTACACCAAGAGCAGGGAAAGTTTTTCACTGCCGATGGCGAAAATACTTCACCCTATAATAAAGGGGATAACGCTATAAATAGCTATAAGTATAAAGAAGAAACCAATCTGATTAAAAGAAAAAGAAATGGAACAGCAATTAATCCTTCGCTTGAAGTCGGAAATGTTGAAGACTTCCTTCAGTCCTAAGAGGATAACCAAATTACCCGAAAAGTTGGACGGGCTCAGCACAGAAGAGCTCACTGAAATCCTGACGGTCCTGTATCAAGGCGTCGTCGAAGATCGCGGGAATGTGTTCAGGGACATCAACGAAACGGAGATGGCCAACAACATCGAAGCCGTAGCCAAATGGATGACCGGCTCCAGATTGAACACCAGCTTGCTCCTGCAAGGAACTCCCGGATCCGGAAAGACCTCGCTCATGAACGCGTTGTATTCCCTGTATCATTACTACTATGGCGGCAGCACGTACAAGTGCACTGCCAAGATGATCAATGATAACTATCAGTCCAAACTTGACAAGGAGCGCTCCTTCTATGATGAATTCAAGAAGGCGGACTACCTCTTTCTGGATGACCTGGGCACAGAACCTGACAAGTTCAAGGATTACGGAGTTGACTATACCCCGATACCGGAACTCATTTATGAGCGGTACGAGAAACAGCGTGTCACCGTTATCTCGACGAACCTCTCCGATTCAATGCTGATGTCAAGATATGGAAAACGGGTCATTGACAGGTTTGATGAGATGTGTCAAAAAATCGTTTTCCTGGCTCCCTCTTATCGTAAACAGAAAGCGGCAGCCCAGGACGACTGACGGGAGCAAACCGCTCCCGTCTCAGTTAGCGAGAAATACCAATGTCGGACAATTCGCGAGGCGGCTTGTCCAACAATGGCTCCTGAACGCTCGCAAGCTCGCATTGATTTGAATGGCAAAGGATTATGAAGAAACAGAAGAAAAGGCCGGAAGATTTGCCCCGGCGCACCCTGCACCTGGACGCCCGGGTCACGCCGGAGGAGTACGAGCAAGTGAGGCAGCGCGCCGAGGAATGTGGCATGACCGTCAGCAAATACACCCGGAAGTGTACACTCGGCCACCAGCCAAAGTACCACCCGACCGAGCAGGAAATTGAAGCGTATAACCAGATCGGTGATGCCCGCGGGGACATCGTCCAATTCTTCAACATGTTCAACAGCCTCAAGGCAGAGGAGCGGCAGCCCCTCTTCAGCAGTGCCATCTTCATGCGCACATGGATCGAGCAAATCACCAAGCTCGCCACGGAGCTGCAAAACATTCTCAACAAAAGAAAAGAGTAGGCCATGATCGCAAAAGCAAAGGTGATTTCGCACGGCAGCACCGCCGTTAATTACTCGACCAAGAAAGAACTCGTCGACGTCATCCAATTCCACCATCTCCCAGAGGGAATCTCTGCCTCCGCCGTTTGGTCGCGGATGATGAACCTTCAGGAGAAGTTCCGGGGGAAGCTGGACCGGCACCGGCCCCTGGAGCTCACCTCCATCCGGATCGAAGTCTCCCCGGCCAGGGAAGAAAGCGTCGGTTGGTCCTTGGATGACTGGCGGAAACTGGCGGATGACTTCATCCGAACATTCGATACCATCGACCTTTCGGAGAAAGCCAAGCGAAAGAGTGCAAAGTCCACGAACCTCCGGAATTCCCAGTACGTCGTCTCGCTGCACCGCGATAGCAAAAGCGGGATCCTGCACCTTCACATCAACGCCAACCGGATCGATATGGACGGGAATGTCAATGACGCCCATTTCCTCTTTAAGCGGGCGATGATGGCCGCCAATGCTATCACGGAGGAACGGGGCTGGGTGCAGGCAGAGGTCAAGCGGGAGCAGAATATCAAGAGATATGGAGACGATTGTATCGCCGCCCTGAAGGGGATGAAGCGCTTTTCCTGGGAAGAATATGAGATGCTGCTCGGAGAGAAAGGCTACAGTCTTGTCTTCAAGCGCGACAGTGATGACAAGGTCCGGGGCTATACCGTCGGCCGGGGCATGGTCCTGTACAAATCCTCCGATCTCGGGCATAACAGAGGCCTCACCCCTTCCCGGATTGTAGAGACCTGGAAGCAATTGCACCAGAGTGAGATACAACAGAAGCCGACGCCAAAACCGGCGGCACACGCCCCAGTCACGACAGCTGTGACACAAGTCAACCGACCGGCGCCCCAACCGGTCAAGCCGGAACCTAAGGCAGTTCAACCGGAACCAAAGAAGATACACCTGGAAATCCCCGTAGACCGCAAGGTCTGTCCCGTCGACATCCCCGAGGAGATCTATCGCATCATCATGGACGAAGCGAAGGCTCCGGATCCGGCGGACTGCCTATCGACAGAGTTGAAGGATGTCCAGCACACCGCTCTCCTTCTTTTCGCCGGAATGGTCAACGAGGCCACGACCATCGCCCAGAATTGCGGCGGTGGCGGCAGCTCCGCCTCCAATGACTGGGGTAAGAAACCTGATGACGACCGGGAATGGGCCCGTGAATGTCTGCGCCGGGCTCATAACCTTCATTTGAGGAGTCGCGGACGAGGTAGAGGAAGACACTAAAATGAGCGACGAAAAAAAAGAACAGGCATCCCGCAATCCTTTCGCGAAGATGCTGGAAGAGATTCAGGAGGATAACGAACTGCGCAAGGAATATGCGAATATTGACGCACAAACAGAACGTCTGCATAGCATCGCGTTGGTGATGCAAACTGTTTATAATTCCCTCGAGGAAAGGCTGCAATTCGCAAGAAAGATTGGCTCAGCTGTGGCAAATGCAATGGAATCCGTGGATAATACCTTGCTGGAAACAGAAAGGACTTTAGGCAAGTTGGAGAGATACGTCTTTCCGGCGAGACTTGATGACAAGTCGATTGCACAACTCAATGAGAAATACAATGAGTTTCATACAGACCAAACCGCGTCAATAGAGGACTTGAAGCAGGATGAGAAGAAGATTCTGGAAGAACACCGGGAGGAGTTGAAGGCTCTTACGAAACAACACGGATTGTGGCTTTCTGATAAGAACTACTATCTCGCCATTGCCGCTATCGTCTTATTGCTGGCCCTATTCTATTTATTCGGGTATCTCCATGCTGGGGCGAAGATTTCATAGTACTCTGACAACGAATTCCTGCCAAAATCGTTATCTTTGTTTTCTAGCAAGAAAGCAACCCCATGCCCCTAAAAACCAACACGAAAACTATTGACTCCGTGTCGGACCTCTTTAACTTCTTGTTCGAGGCCTGTAATATCCTGCGTGGTCCGGTCTCGCAGGATAACTTCAAGGACTACATAACGCCGATTCTATACTACAAACGCATCAGCGATGTCTATGATGAGGAGACGGAAGCGGCCTTGGAGGAAAGCGGAGGAGACCAGGAATATGCATCCCTTCCAGAGCAGCATCGCTTTGTAATACCGGAAGGATGCGGCTGGAATGATGTTCGGGAACGTTCCGAGAATCTGGGAGCCGCGATTGTTGGGGCTATGCGCAAAATCGAACTAGCAAATCCGGATACGTTGTATGGCGTTCTCTCTACGTTCTCGGCGCAAAAATGGACGGATAAGAAGAATCTCCCGGACGGGAAGATACGCGACCTGATTGAGCATCTATCTACCAGGCGTCTCGGTAATAAAGATTATCCGGCAGACTTGATGGGCGATGCGTATGAGATCCTTCTCAAACGCTTCGCAGATGACAGCAAGGCAAAGGCCGGCGAATTCTATACTCCTCGACCTGTGGTCCAATTGCTCGTACGCATCCTTGACCCGCAACCCGGAGAAACCGTCTATGACCCGGCTTGCGGATCCGGAGGTATGCTCATCGAGGCCGTCCATCATATGCACCACGACAACCTGTGCTGTGGTAGCATTTTTGGACAGGAAAAGAATGTGGTCAATGCTGCCATTGCCAAGATGAATCTGTTCCTGCATGGCGCGTCAGATTTCAACATCATGCAGGGAGATACACTGCGTAATCCAAAGATCTTGTCTGGAGGCGAATTGGCGACCTTTGATTGTGTAATCGCGAATCCGCCTTTCTCCCTGAAGAAATGGGGTGCTACTGAGTGGTCGAATGACAAATATGGCCGTAACATCTGGGGGACACCATCCGATTCATGTGGAGACTTCGCGTGGATCCAGCACATGATCGGTTCTATGGGCCGGGGCAACAGCCGCATGGCAGTAGTGATGCCCCAGGGCGTTCTCTTCAGGGATGATGAAAAGAGTATCCGAGAGAAACTCATCAAATCGGATCTGATTGAGGCAATTGTCACGTTGGGCGATAAGCTGTTCTACGGCACGGGCCTCTCCCCGTGTTTCCTTGTCCTGCGACGTATTAAGAAGGCCGATCATTCCTCCAGGATCCTCATGGTGGATGGGTCTAAGATTCTCACTCCCAGACGCGCACAGAATATCCTTTCTCCAGAAGATGTCGACAGTTTATATGAGCTGTACACTAACTATACGGACAAAGAAGGTTTCTCTAAGGTTGTTACCTTGAAAGACATCGAGGCCAAGGATTGGAATCTATCCCCGAACAGATATATTGATTATCACAAGGAAGAGGTTCGCCCCTATGCCGAAGTTCTGCAAGAGTTTAAAGATGCATTACTTGCGGTCCAAAAAGCAGAGGCAGAATTTCGTTCCATCATAAACAGTTAGAGATATGGCATTAAAAACAAAGCATTTAGTTTCAGGATATCGAGTCCCTGGAGAGCCTATCTCGCTGGATGAGATGAAGACTTTTCTGTGGGGAGCAGCGACCCGTCTGCGTGGCCAGATAGATGCAGCCGGCTACAAGGAATACATCTTTCCGCTGCTGTTCTTCAAGCGCATCAGTGATGTGTATGATGAGCAGTACAACGGTTTCTTACGGGAAGGTGGCGAGGAATATGCCGGCATGCAGGTCGAGGACCTGGCTATAAAAATCCCACAGGGAGCTCACTGGGACGATGTTCGTGAAGTTACTGAGAATGTCGGTCAGAAACTCGTGGAAGCTTTTATCGCTATCGAACAAGCCAATCCTGGCGAAGAAGTTGATGGTCGAGTCGTTGGTGGATTGGAAGGTATCTTCGGCCCTAAGGATGGCTGGACCAATAAGTCCAAAATGCCGGACAGTATCATTACCTCGTTGATTGAGGATTTCTCCAGATACGATCTGTCACTTGAATCTTGTCCTGCAGATGAAATGGGACAGGCCTACGAGTATCTGGTCGGCAAGTTTGCCGATGATGCTGGGAATACTGCCCAGGAGTTCTATACCAACCGTACGGTTGTCACGCTGATGGCCGAGATTCTCCAGCCTAAGCCAGATGAGAGCATTTACGATCCCACTTGCGGTTCCGGAGGAATGCTCATCAAGTGCTTGAATTATCTACGTGATAAGGGACAGCCCTGGCAGGGGGTAAAGGTTTTTGGACAGGAGATCAATGCTTTGACGGCCTCTATTGCCAGGATGAATCTGTATCTGAATGGCGTAGAAGACTTCTCCATAGTTCGTGAGGACACGCTTGCGCATCCTGCCTTTGTGGATGGCAGCCGATTGAGGAAGTTCGATATTGTACTTGCGAATCCTCCCTATTCCATCAAACAATGGAACAGGGACGCCTTTGCACATGACTACTGGGGACGCAATATGTTCGGTACTCCGCCTCAGGGACGCGCCGATTATGCCTTCATCCAACATATTATTGCGTCGATGGATGAGAAGACGGGGCGATGTGCAATCCTACTGCCGCATGGGATCCTTTTCAGAAATGAAGAATCCGATGTACGCAAGAAGCTTATTCTATCTGACAAAATAGAAGCAGTAATCGGACTGGGAGCAAATCTCTTCTATAATGCTCCAATGGAAGCTTGTGTACTTATCTGTAACAATCATAAATCGGAAAAACTTAGGAATAAAATTATCTTCATCAATGCAGTAAAAGAGGTAACTCGCAAGAATGCAGAAAGTTATCTTGAGCCTAAGCATATAGAGAAGATACTCAATGCATATCATTCTGAAGGCGATATCGACTCATTTAAACGAGAAGTAGAGTGGTCAGAAATTGAGAAGAACAATTATGACCTTAGTATTCAGAAATATGTATTTATAAGCGAATCGATAGCATCCGTTACCAGCATCGATGAAACTTTGTCAGAATGGGATAAGTCGAATGAATCGGCACTGAAGGCTTACGCTGAACTTCAAGACCTGCTATAGTTATGGAGTATAAATTCGAGCATATCGCTACCAATAGTACAGCCAAAAAGCTTCCTGAGGAGTCCGACAGGGAGCACTACATAGGTTTAGAGCACCTTGACACGAACTGTTTCACAATTTCGCGTTGGGGCTCTGATGTTACGCCTGTGGGTGAGAAACTCCTTATGAAGAAAGGGGATGTGCTTTTTGGAAAACGTAGGGCTTACCAACGAAAAGTTGGGATAGCTCCATTTGATGGAATTTTTTCCGCTCACGGAATGGTTCTCCGCCCAAAAGAAGACGTTATTGATAAAGACTTCTTTCCGTTTTTCATCAACTCCGATCAGTTCATGGAAAGGGCTATTCGTATATCTGTTGGTGGCCTTTCTCCAACAATTAACTGGAAAGATTTGAAAGAACAGGTCTTTGAGTTACCTTCGTTGGAAGAGCAGAAAGTCCTGGCTTGCAAACTCTGGGCAGCATACAATCTAAAAGAGAGTTACAAAACACTTCTAGCCAAGACTGATGAGATGGTGAAATCCCGATTTATCGAGGAATGCTACTCACGATATCCGAAGCAAAAGCTTGGCGGACATATTTCAGTGATACGAGGCGTTTCCTATAAACCGTCGGATGTTAGAAGCAGTGTTGATGAGGGGGTTGCAATTATCCTTCGCTCAAACAATATTGCTGATGGGGAGATTAACTTTGATGATCTTGTTTACGTTGTTCAAGAACGAGTCCAAAATGAGCAGAAACTCAAGCCCGGTGATATCGTAATGTGTGGTTCTAATGGCAGTATAGGCCTTGTTGGGAAAGCCGGGCTACTCAAGGATAATATGCCCAATACTGCCTTTGGAGCTTTTTGTCTTGGAATAAAATGTAAAGAGACCATTCTTCCAGAATACCTCAATACGTATTTCAATACTCAGGTCTATCGAAATGAAATAGAGTCCATGGGGAATGGTACAAACATAATCAATATTAGACCCGATAATATCACTAATCTATCCATTCCTATCCCTCCTGTTGAGAAGCAGATGGCATTTGTGGAAGTGGTTAATCAGGCCGATAAATCAAAATTTGAACTGAAGCAAGCCATTGAGAAGATTGACAAAGTGATGCGAGCCCTGCAGCAGTAGCAATCCGGCTAACTTTGCGGAATAAAGAATTCCGTTATGATAGCCAACCTTATAAATCAGGTTCTTCAAGCGATGAGTAAAACGCTTGGGAACCAGCAAATTGAACGTCTGAAAGACGTATTGGAGATCACCTTCTCCAATGTAGAGATCTTTGAAAAGACTGAATCCGACGCAGCCATTGACGTGTCCGTCATAAAAACCTTCCTGTCGGCAAAACTGGTGGAAGGATGCTCAGAAAAGTCGATGCGCTATTACGAGAGTACAATCCGTAATGCACTTGCGTCTGTCGGGAAGAATGTCAAGGATGTATCCACCGATGATCTTCGCCAATACCTCGACGAATACCAGCAACGAAGTGGAGCATCCCGGGTGACTGTGGACAATATTCGTAGAATCCTTTCAAGCTTTTTCGCTTGGTTGGAAGAAGAGTTTTATATCGTCAAAAGTCCCGTTCGTCGGATTCACAAAGTCAAGACCGGCAAGGTCGTGAAAGAAACTTACAGCGATGAGGCGCTTGAGATGATGCGAGATTCCTGTGAGACGACCCGCGACCTGGCTATGATTGACATACTGGCCTCGACAGGGATGCGTGTCGGGGAACTGGTGAAACTTAACCGGAGCGATATCGACTTCCAAAACAGGGAGTGTATCGTGACGGGTAAGGGTAATAAACAACGGATAGTGTATTTCGATGCGCGGACGAAGATCCACCTTCAAAACTATCTGAGGGAAAGAAAAGATACAAATGACGCATTATTTGTAACCCTGCTGGCGCCATTCAACAGATTGCAGATAAGCGGAGTTGAAATACGATTAAGGCACATAGGAAAAGACTTGAATATGACCAAGGTGCATCCACATAAGTTCAGAAGGACATTGGCGACAATGGCCATCGACAAAGGTATGCCCATCGAGCAAGTACAACACTTGCTCGGTCATCAGAGTCTTGACACCACCCTCCAATACGCGATGGTCAATCAGGCCAATGTGAAGATGTCCCATCGAAAATTCATTGGCTAGCGTATGAGAAGAATCAATCACAGCTCCCGATTTATCGAGATGTTCGGTAATCCAGTTACCAACACGAAATCCTGGCCGACGAAAGCTCTTTCTGAAGTGGCACCGGAATCTCCCAGTACGAATAAAGCTACAGGTTTGGTTTGGGTTCTTAATCTTGATATGGTCGAGAGCCAGTCTGGACGTGTGATTGAAAAGGTATATGATAACGTAGAGAACTTGAATTCTGTCGCTCCATTTGATGACGGGAATGTATTGTTTTCTAAACTTCGTCCATACTTGAATAAGGTGGTCATCCCCAATGGAAAAGGGTATGCTACGACAGAATTAGTTCCACTTAGGCCCAACACAACTTTTGTTCGAAAAGAGTTCCTGGCGTGTTTGCTTAGATCCAACGACTTTGTTAACTACGCAGACGCAATTGCTACCGGGACAAAGATGCCACGCATGCCTATGACTGCATTACGTGACTTTAAGTGCATAATCCCTCCTGCAGACTTGCAGGATGAGTTTATCAAGGTCTCCCAGCAGGCCGATAAATCAAAATTTAGCGACTTCAAATCCCGATTTATCGAGATGTTCGGAAATGCAGAAAAGACAATGCCATTATCAGATTGTATAGGTATCACGTTCCCTGGCGAATGGGGTGAGGATGATTCTGATGGCACTGGCGTGAAAGTCATCCGAACAACGAACTTCACGAATTCGGGAAAACTTGATTTGACAAATGTTGTGACAAGAAAGATTGACCCGGCGAAGATAGATAAAAAGCATCTGATTCCAGGTGACATCATTCTTGAAAGATCTGGCGGTACCGCTGATAATCCTGTCGGAAGAGTCGTTTATTTCGAAGCTAAAGGGACATTCCTGTTCAACAATTTTACCCAGCTCCTTCGCTGTAAGGACGGTGTGAACAGTTTGTTCGTCTTTTACTCATTGTACAATTATTACCACACGCATAAGAGCGAGATCCGGAGCTTGGGAAACAAAACCACCGGTATTCAGAATCTCAAGATGGACAAATACTGGGATATTCCCATTGCAGACGCTTCCCATGAGCAGCAAGATCAGTTTGTGAGCCTGTATAAGCAGGCCGATAAATCAAAATATTTGAATTAGATAACACGAAACACTATGGCATATTTCAATGAATACAACACTGTAGAGCAGATGCTCATCAATGTCGCAGAGAATAATGGCTGGACTTATGTCGAGCCGCATAATATCCCGCGCCAATACGATGAGATTCTTGTTGGAGAATGGCTCCTGCAGGCTCTTCTACAGTTGAACCCCATCACTGTAGACCAGGCTGAACAAGTTATCTATAAGCTTCGTGCTGCGGTTTCAATTGGCAGCAATTCTGATGAATTGGTATCTGCCAATGATCGGTTCCGGAAACTGCTTTTTGAAGAAAACTCCTATCCTTTTGGAAAGGATGGCGATAATCTCAACATCCGATTCTTCAGCAACAATGCTTCCGAGAATAAGTGTGTTGTCACCAATCAATGGGAATTCCCGCGAGCAAGCAAAGAAGGTGGAAAGCGCCTTGATCTAGTGTATATCATCAACGGAATTCCGATGGTGATTGGCGAGGCGAAATCTCCGGTGCGTCCTCAAGTCACCTGGGGCGATGGCGCGATGGATATTATCCATTACCAGAAGAGTATTCCGGAAATGTTCGTGCCGAACATCCTCTCTTTCTCAAGTGAAGGACGCGAGATTCAGTATGCCGGTGTTGGTGCTCCGATAGAGAAATGGGGACCGTGGTATGCTGACGAAGATCGCAAAAAGGGAGACCTCAATGCCGTTGCTCACAACTACAGTGTGCTCATTCGGCCGGCCGTGTTGCTCGACATTTACCGCTTTTACTCTGTCTTTTCAGGAACTACTAGCGGACGGAAAGTGAAAGTGGTTGCCCGTTATCAGCAGTATCTGGGTGGTGAAGCCATTGTTCAGCGTGTGCTTACCACTTATCGTGCGGGCAAAGGCCCGAGAAAGGGTTTGATTTGGCATTTCCAGGGTTCCGGTAAATCTTGGTTGATGGTTTTTGCAGCGCAGAAACTTCGCCTCCAGAACGAGCTCAAAGCCCCGACCGTGATTATTGTGGATGACCGTATCGACCTGGAAGACCAGATCACGGGCGATTTCACCCGCGCCGAGATTCCCAATGTAGAAAACATTACCTCAAAGCAGGAACTTGAGACCAAGATAAGCCAGAGAAAGATTCTGATTACAACCATCTTCAAGTTTGGAGATCTCGATAATGGCGAGGTCATCGATACTCGCGACAATATTATCCTTTTGATGGACGAGGCGCACCGTACTCAAGAAGGTGACCTTGGTCAGAAGATGCGCACGGCTTTGCCCAACGCTTTCTTTTTTGGATTGACCGGCACCCCGATCAATAGGAATGATCATAACACCTTCGCGGCTTTTGGCGCAGAAGAGGATAAGTATGGTTATATCTCCAAATATACATTCCAGAACTCTGTGGCGGATGGTGCTACATTGGAGTTGAACTTCAGCACCGTTCCTGTCAACATGCACCTGGATGAGGCAAAGCTGCAAGAAGAGTTTGATGCACTGACGGATCAGATCAACGAGACTGATCGGGAAGAACTTGTTCGTCGTACAAGCGTTGAAGCATTCTTTACGGCAGAGGATCGAATCAATGAGGTCTGTAAGTACATTGTCAATCACTTCCGGGAATATATTGAGCCTACGGGCATGAAGGCTCAGGTTGTGGTCTATAACCGAGCCTGCTGCGTGAAATACAAGAAAGCCATTGATGCCCTGCTCGGCACGGATGACCAGACAACCATCGTGATGCATACTGGTGGTGATAAGGCAGATGAATATAAGGCATATCGCCGTACCCGGGATGAAGAGAAGAAACTGCTTGATCAGTTCCGTGATCCGCTATCCCCGCTGAAGTTCGTCATTGTGACCAGTAAACTTCTCACTGGCTTTGACGCACCGATTCTCCAGTGTATGTACCTGGACAAGCCGATGAAAAATCATACGCTGCTCCAGGCCATCTGTCGTACGAACCGCACTTACAATGAGAACAAAAAATGCGGTCTCGTCGTGGATTTTGTCGGCGTATTCGACGATGTGGCAAAGTCGCTTGCCTTTGATGAGGAAACAGTTAAGACGGTCATCAAGAACATTGATGAGATCAAAGCGCTTATCCCTGTCTATATGCAGGAATGCCTGGAATTCTTCCCGGGTGTAGACCGCACCGTCGGAGGTTGGGAAGGGCTTTCCGCAGCACAACAATGTCTGAAGGACGAGGGTGTGAAGACCAACTTTGCCCGGAAGTTCGCGCGTCTTGCAAAGGCGTGGGAAATCGTCAGTCCGGATGCCTTCCTTGCTCAATGGCAGGAGGATTATACTTGGATGGCCCAGGTTTATCAGAGCGTCCGTCCCGTTTCAACAGGAGGATCGCTTATCTGGACGCTCCTGGGAGCTAAGACCATCGAGATCATTCACCGGAATATCGACACAATCGACATCGGAACACCGCTGGAAGATCTTGTGGTTGATGCGGATATCATTGACTCTGTACTCCAAGACGAGAAGAATCGAGAGAAGAAAATTGTCGAAGTTGAAAAGATTCTCCGGCTTCGCCTCGGCACTCATAAGGGAGACCCTAACTACAAGAAATTTGCAGAAAAACTGGATGAACTCCGCCAGAAGATGGAGCAGAGCCTTATTTCCAGTATTGATTTCCTGAAGCAGCTGCTCCAGCTTGCTAAAGATGTCCTGGAGGAGGAGAAAAAAATTGATCAGCCCGAGGAAAAGCGAGCAAAAGCACGTGCAGCCCTGACTGAATTGTTCGAAAGCATCAAAACCGAAGAAACGCCAATCATTGTCGAGCAAGTGGTGAACGACATTGACAACGAAGTGGTCAAGATTGTCCGCCAGTTCAATGATGCTTTCCAAAGCGTCACGGCCCGCCGTGAGATCAAGAAGAAGCTTCGCGCAATCCTCTGGATCAAGTACCAGATCAAGGACCAGGAGGTCTTTGATAAGGCATATTCTTACATTGAAATGTACTATTGATATGGACAAACAGAAATACAACAATTATCCATTGGCGATCAGCCAGATACTCGGTTTGATTGAAGCCAATGATATTGCAATTCCGGAGATCCAACGCCCCTTCGTGTGGCGCCGTTCCCAGGTGCGTGACCTTATGGATTCCCTATACAAGGGTTATCCTACCGGCTACATCATCATCTGGAAGAACCCCTCTGTCAAGCTAAAGAATGGATCTCTTTCGGAAGGCAAGAAAGTTCTTATCGATGGTCAACAACGTATTACGGCCTTGATGACAGCTATTGCCGGTAAAACTATTGTGTTTGACGACTATAGTGAGGGTCGCGTCAAAATCGCTTTCGATCCTTTTGCCGCTATTACAGAGAATCCGGATGCAGAGTTGTTCGCCGTCCAAACACCGGCTCATCTCAAAAGCAAGCGATGGATTCCTGACATCGCTGAAATCTTCAAATCCGATTTCTCCAGTTTCAAATTCATCCATCAGTACGTTACTGATAATCCTGAGATGGATGAAGAGGCCCTGCACCGCGTACTCGAAAGTTTAAAGAATCTGCAACACTGCAATATTGGTGTAATCGAATTGGATGCTTCTTTAGACATTGATATTGTTACGGACATTTTTATCCGTATCAACTCTAAGGGAACGGCCCTCAGTCAGGGCGACTTTGTTATGTCCAAGATTGCTGCTGATGAAGTCCACGGTGGCAACACGCTACGAAAGGTCGTTGATTATTTCGCCCATCTCTGCAAAGATGGCACATTCTATAGCAAAATCAAGGAGAAGGATGTAGCGTTCGCCAATTCTGGGTATCTTAACAAGCTTGAATGGCTCAAGGATGACAAGGAAACTGTTTATGACCCCGAATGCGATGATGTCCTCCGTGTGGCCTTTATGCACCGCTGCAAGAGAGCCAAGTTGGCCGACCTCGTTGCAATGCTCTCTGGTCGCGATTTCGAGACTCGTGAGTTCAAAGAAGAAATCGTTGAAAACACCTATCAGGATCTGGAGGCGGGTATAAACAATGTTATCAATGGCTACAACTTTTCCCAGTTCATGCTGGCGATACGCTCCGCAGGATTCACCTCCAAGAAATTGGTTAACTCGGTGATGGCCATAGATTTCGCTTATGCCGTGTATCTGATTCTACAGGAATCCAAAGAAGTCCCAGTCGATGAGATCAAGAGTCTCGTTCAGCGCTGGTATGTGCTTTCCGTTCTCACCGGGCGCTATAGCGCATCTCCGGAATCGTCCTTTGCGAAGGACATTCGAGCTATCGGAGAAAACGGTGTAAAAGCGACACTCAAAGCAATAGAAGATGCTACTCTGTCCGATAACTTCTGGAACATTCAGTTGAGCCAGAACCTGACATTCGTATCTTCCATCAACCCCACTTACCAAGTATTCCTTGCTGCCCAGAACTTCTTCAAGAAAGACTCCCTTCTTTCACATATCCCCGTGGGTGAGCTTGTAAACCTTGGCGGAGACATTCACCACATCTTCCCGAAACAATATCTGGTGGACAACGGTTTTGATAAGCACGAATACAATCAGGTAGCCAACTATGCTTACCTTGACACTCCCATCAATATCAAAATTGGCAAGAAGGCCCCCAAGGTGTATCTGAACGAAGCGCTAGAGGCAATCAGAGGTGCTGAAGACACCTCGTTCAAGTCCATTAAAACAGAGGAGGAGTTTATTCGAAACCTTGAGGATAACTGCATTCCCATTGATGTCCTAGAGATGGATTATACCCGCTATGCTGAATTCCTCGAAGCACGTCGGGCCAAGATGACCGCTCTTATAAAGCAGTATTACAACAGTTTATAGAATGTCCGAATCAAGAAAGATAGTACTTATTCTCGGTAATGGCTTTGACCTGGATCTCGGGCTCAAAACGTCATACAAAGACTTTTGGGAGTCCAAGTTCTGTCCCAAAGACTATCCCGCCCCGCTTATCCATCATCTTAATCAGCGCTGGCCGGATAATCTGGAAGCAGTAAAATGGTATGACCTTGAAAATGAACTATTAAATTATTACAAGGGACTTCACAACCTCAAAGACGGAGAAGACATCCTCACGGAAGAGGAGAAGGATTTCCTGAAAGACTTTACTTCTTACGGATTTGCATGCCATTGGTACGATGACAAGATTGATCTCCTTCAATCATTGGTTGACAAAGGGGTTCTTCTATACAGTGCGCGCCCGATTCCCGCGATGGATGAACATCTCAAAGAAGACGCTCTGAAGTCTCCCATCTGGCGTGACCGAAAAGCGCTTGATCTTATCAAGGAGGGGCTCTACAAGTATCTGAAATCTATAGAGAAGCCTATTCCCGAGAATTTGTCTATCGCTTTTCAGTTGCTTCTCGCCATCAGTAAATGTGTCGAAGCCGGTAACACAGTAAGCATTTACACGTTTAATTACACCCGCGTCCAAATGCGGGAGCATAACCTTAGAGATGTTCCGGTCAATTATATGCACGGCAGCTGCGATGATGGGAAGATTATCGTCGGCACCCGCGACGGTACGCCCATGGAGCCCGAATATGATTTCCTACAAAAGGTAATGGACGACTCATTCAACCCCCCGGACATCGTGTCAGCCTTGAATAAAACGGATGAGGTCATTATTTTCGGGCACTCCCTCGGAGAGAACGATAGGCAATACTTTGAGCAATTCTTCTCTCAGCAGGCGAGCATTGACAACCTTACCAAGAAGGATATCTTTATCTTCACTAGAGACGATGCCGCCAAGTCTGAAATTAAACGGGCCCTTAAGAGTCTGACCGGGGATCGTCTTTCCGTACTCATGAGCATCAACCAACCAGCCATCATCCGGACAGGTAATCTTAAAGCAGACCAAAAACTTCTATATAACTTCCTAGTCGCGCACCACACTGACGAACACTTTGCCTCTGAGGTCATTGGAAAATTATTGGCAAATGATCCCGAGAAGGGAGGGAAGAGATAGTTTGTAGGGAAGTGACACCCTTCAGTGAGTCCTATCGTCCTTCGCAAAAAGTCGCTCATCTGCGAGCAACTTTTTTTGTCACACTTTTCGCGTTTTTGGGATATTTTTTGGGATACTATTTACTAAAAATGCCTTGCAGAACGTTCTGCAAGGCATTTTTAGCGGAGAGAGCGAGATTCGAACTCGCGATACCCTTTTGGGGTACACACGCTTTCCAGGCGTGCCTCTTCAGCCACTCGAGCATCTCTCCAAAGTTGGGACTGCAAATATAAGAAAAAAATCCTATCTTGTGGTATAATTCCTAAAAAATGATTTCCCTGATGAAATTTCGTATTCTCCTGTTGTCCATCTGCCTTAGCTTCTTTTCCATTGTTCCGCTCTTGGCGGATGTGACTACGTTCCATGTCTCACCAAATGGCAACGACAGGTTCCCCGGTACCCAGGCTAAGCCATGGAAAACCTTGGAATATGCTTTCAGCAAGCTTCAGGATGTGGCAGAAGACGTACGTCTGGTCGTGATGGATGGTGAATATTATCCACTCTCTACCCTGAGACTGGAAGGGATCAAGGGAAGGTCCATATTCATTGAAGCTGCTGCCGGTTCTTCTCCCACGATAAGGGGAGACCGCAGGATTCTAAAGTTCCGCACTCAAGGGAAATTCCTCGTAGCAGATCTTAAAAGTTTCGGAGTGACTGATTTTGGGGAAGCCTGTGACAAGGATAACCTGCTGGATTTGTACTGGGAAGGGACCCGTCAATCTATTGCAAGCTATCCTGAGCAGGGCTTCATCATTTCTGCCGATGCTATGGGAGAGACTGTCGTGGACAAGGTCACCCGCAAGGAGGGCGTTTTCAGTTATGCAGATGACAGGGTTTCATCCTGGGCCGGAGAGAAGGATGCGTGGATCTATGGCTATTTCCGCTGGGACTGGAGGGATGAGTACCAGAAAATACATTCCATGGACCCTGTCAAGAAGGTCATTACTCTCGAAGAACCCTGGCATCACTATGGTTACAAGTCCGGTTTCAAGTTCCGCGGAGTCAACCTTTTCTGCGAATTGGATTCACCGGGGGAATACTACGTGGACCGTGAAAGAGGACGGCTGTACTGGATGCCTCCGGAGGGCTACAAAAAGGGTGATGAAGTCAGCCTGTCAGTGTTCAATGCCGGAAACATGATGGAAGTCTTTGATTGTGAGAATGTCACTGTCAAAGAACTGACTTTTGTCGGAGGACGTACCAATGCGATGGCAGTAGAGAAGTCCAGGAATGTACTGCTGGAAGGGATAGGTGCGTTCCGTTTCGGATGCGATGCCCTCCATGTCAGTTCATCCGAGGATGTCAGGATAGAAGGCTGCCGTTTCGGCACTCTCGGACACACAGGGATGAAGCTCTCCGGTGGGGACAGGAGTACCCTTAGGCCTTCAGGCTACGTGGTTCACAATACCATAGTCAAGGATATCTCCCTTTTCCGACATACTTACGAGCCGGCGTTGTTTTTCAGCGGATGCGGACTCTCCGTTTCGCATTGTGAATTCTCAGGGTCCTCATCCTCGGCAATGCGCATTGAGGGGAATGATGCCGTCGTGGAATACTGCCATTTCCATGACCTTGTCCAGGAGAGCGACGACCAGGGTGCCCTGGACATGTTCTATAATTACTCTTACAGGGGCAATGTCATACGTTACAATCTCTGGGAGGACATAAGGGGCGGATCATTGAATGGGTCTGCAGGAGTCCGTCTGGATGATATGATCTCAGGGCAGAAAATCTATGGCAACATATTCAGGAATGTCGGCGGAGTCCATTTCGGTGCGGTGCAGATCCATGGCGGGAAAGATAACCTTGTGGAGAACAACGTGATCTTCAATTGCAACATCGGGGTCAGCTTCTCTCCTTGGGGACAGTCCAGGTGGGATGAGGCACTGAAGAGGGAAGAGGTGGAAAGGAAAATACATGTCGAGGTGGACATCGACTCTCCTCTTTACAGGGAGCATTATCCCGAACTCAAGGAAAGCATCCTTGCCAATGTGGACCGTAATTTTGTCCGTAACAACCTTATCATTGGTTGCAGGAGGATGTTTTACAATGACAAAGGCCAGAATTACTTTAAAAACAATCACGGGATCTCGATAGGCGAGGATCCCGTGACTGAATCTCTTAAATATTATCTTTCTCCTAAAGTCCTTGCCAGTTTCGGCCTCCAGCCGATTCCTTATGAGGAGATCGGACCGGAAGGAGCCAGGCTATTCTGACGACAGGGTGTTCTGCTTAAGTTTCTCGACGTAGTCATCGATCCTGCGCAGCTGGCGAGGGATCTGGATGCTCTGCGGACACTTTGGTATGCACTGCTTGCACCCTACGCAATGACTGGCCTGGCGAAGGGTCGGGATGGCCCTGTCATAGCTCACAAGATAGGCCTTGCGCAGTTTCTGGTACTCTTCCTGCTCCTTGCTGCGGGGGAAATTCCCCTGGTTGACGCTGTTGTTGTAGTGCATGAATATTCCCGGAATGTCAATTCCATAGGGGCAAGGCATGCAGTACTTGCAGTCGTTGCAGTCAATGGTAGGATAGTTGGCCATTATGTCCGAAATGTCGGTGTCCAGGAAGTATTTCTCGTCGTCGCTGAGAGGTTTGAAGTCCATGAACGTCCTAAGGTTGTCCTGCAGGTGCTCCATGTAGACCATTCCGCTCAGGACGCACATGACCCTTGGATAGGATCCTACGAACCTGAATGCCCAAGACGCAAGTGAGGCCTGGGGATCGCGTTCCTTGAGCCTGTTCACTACATTCTCGGCAGGCTTGGCAAGGCGTCCTCCCTGGAGAGGCTCCATGATTACGATAGGAATTCCGCGCTTGTCAAGCTCCTGGTAAAGATATTCAGCATTGACGTTCCTTACTCCGTCGGCATGTTTCCAGTCGAAGTAGTTCATCTGGATCTGTACGAAGTCCCAGTGATACTTGTCGTGGAGAGCCATCATCTCGTCGAAGGACTGCTTGTCGCCATGGAATGACAGGCCCAGCTGGCGGATCTTGCCCTTCTCCCTTTCTCCAAGGAGGAAATCAATCACTCCATTGTCCTCGAAACGAGCCTTGAAAGCTTGAGCACCGCCACGGCCGAGCGAGTGGAGGAGATAGTAGTCGATGTAGTCAGTCTGCAGGTTCTTGAAAGCATCGTTGTAGAGCTGCATAGCCACCTTGCGGTCATTGCTCTGGAAGTTGGACATCTTGGTGGCAATGTAGTAGGTGTTCCTGGGATGCCTTGCGAGGGCGATTCCCACGGCTTTTTCAGACTGGCCCTGGAGATAAACCGGGGCTGTGTCGAAATAGTTGACTCCGTGTGCCAGGGCGTAATCGATCAGGTTGTTGACATTCTCCTGGTCCACGATGCTCTTTCCTTTCTCATCCTTCTTCATGGTGAACCTCATGCAACCGTAACCGAGCAGAGAGACCTTGTCTCCGTTGCCGGGATTGGTGCGGAGTTCCATCTTGCCGGTCTCAAGGGGATCCGAGCCGTCGTCTGTTGCTATACTGGCTACGGTTTCGACCGTTTTCTTAGGAGCACAGGCACCGGCCATGGCAACTGCTCCGGCGATGGCTGCGCCTTCACCTGTCTTTTTGAGAAATTCTCTTCTGTTAATATTCTTCTTCATGGCGTTGTCAGGCTTTATGGTGGATCTGGTAACCGTTTACAGTGATTGCGCTTATCGGGCGTGCAGGGCAGAGATTCTCGCATGCTCCGCAGCCGATACACTTCTCTTCTTCGACGGAAGGAACCCTGACGGTCTTACCGTCCTCGCGGACCTTCTTGACGAGCTGGATGGCTCCTACAGGGCAGTGACGGGCGCAGTTGCCGCACTCTTCGACTTCACCGTTGTCGACGAGGCAGAGCCAGGGCTGGATAGTGGCCGTACCGACCTTCCACTGTGTCTTCTCCTCGGGAGTAATCTTCAAGATGGCTCCGGCGGGGCAGACTTCCGAGCATTTGACGCACTCGGGGCGGCAGTAACCACGCTCGAAGGACATCTCCGGCTGCATCAGGTGCATCAGGTCTTTGGACGGCCTGAGTACATCGTTGGGGCAGACTGAGACGCAGAGCTGGCAGGCTGTACAGTGCTTGTAGAACTGCTCGACACTTTCAGATCCGAAAGGAGTTATAGCGACGGTACGTTTCGGGGCTTTCTTGGGGATGATGTCCGCGAAACCGCCTTCACCTTCAATCTTCACGGGTTCGTCTTCCGGCTCGGTCTGGGCGCGGGCGGGGATGGCCGCACTTCCAAGTGCTATGGCGCTTCCCACCAGGAACGCCCTGCGGTTCTTGTCAGCCTGAGCGGCACTAGGATCGACTTGGCCGGGTTCAGAAGGCTGTCCGGCTGTCTTACCCCAGGCGAAACGGTATTTCAGCGCTCCGAACTTGCAGTTGTCGATGCAGTTGAAGCAGTCCACGCAGCGGCTGTAATCTATCTTCTTGCCACCATCGATGTCGATACAGGCAGCTTTGCACTTCTTCTCGCAGAGGTGGCAGCTCTTGCACTTGGATGCATCGATCACCGGACGGAAGGCTGCGAAACGTGAGATGAAACTCAGTGTCGTACCGACAGGGCAGATAGTGTTGCAATAAGTCCTGCCGTTCTTCCATGCAAGGATTATGACTGCTATAAGGGTGACAAGGGCTATGATGAAGGTCGGAAGGCTCTTGAGCCAGACGTCCTTGGTGTAGAATGCATAGCTTTCATGCTTCTCGGCGATAGCTGCCAGGATGTTGTTGCCCCACTGCCAGACGGGAGCGAGCAGGTTCTGCACTATCCTTCCCCATGCACTGTATGGTGCAAGCAGGGCGACCAGGGCATTGATGCCGGCTACCAGGGCGATTACAAAGACTACCCACACACCGTAGCGAAGCCACTTGACCTCTTTTGAATAGGAATACTTGCCCTTCTTGCCTTTTTTGCTGAGGTGGGCTACTCCGTCCTGAAACACTCCGAGAGGGCAGATGACTGAGCAGTAGACCCTGCCGAACAGGATGGTCAACAGGAGGAGGACAATGATCACTGCCAGGTTCAGTGCCAGGACTGCCGGCAGGAACTGGATTTTGGCGAGCCAGCCGAGCCAATGATGCAAGGTCCCTGTGAAATCCAGGAACAGCAAGGTGATGGCCACGAAGCACAGAGTCGCCAGGATGACTCTTATTTTCTTAAGCATCTTGATGAAAAATGTTTGTTCGTATCAAACAAATATAGCTAAAAATGATTAATCAATGATAATCAATACCAATGATTTGTGAGAAAACTCCAGTTTTACCGCATCTTTTCCGGTCCTGTTGAGCGTTGCCTGCCACCAATTGTCGAACACGACTCCATCGGTCGGCCAGACGAGGCCATCAGATTTAAGCTTCAGGGAATTGTCCGGGCTGAAAATGGATATCCTCCTGCCTTTGCCAAGGAAGAGCTCGCAGGAATCGGTGACGGCGAAGGCTGTGGAATAGTCGGAAACCATGTCGATGGAGGGCTGGACACCCATGCGCGCATATTCCATCAGCAATCCCAGATTCCCGATCGTGTGATCCTCTCTTTTGCCGGTAGCGGCGATGAAATGGATGGTGTCCACTTCGGGATGACTCTCGAGTACGTAGTGCAGTGCCTTAGTCTGGTCGTTGTCATCCTGCTCTTCGACCTTGACAAGAAGGTGTGAATATTCCTTGGCGAGTGCTGGCGTCATCGAATCCATGTCGCCAACTACCGCGTCGGGCTCCCTGACGGTTTCTTTGAATATCTTCCCACGGTTCCTGAGGAATGCCGTGAGGGCATTGCCGTCGCAACAGACGATCACGTCTGCCCGGTGGATGAGTTCCCGTGGATATTCCTTCCTGGGGAATTCGCCGCCTCCTATGATCACCGCAGTGCTCATGCCACGCGGGTCTTGGCGATTTCGGCCTTGGAGGTGCCGGGCGTCGTGGTGTAGGATTCGGGGTCACGGAAGCCTAAGAGGAAGGCTCCGATGTCCATCCGCTTCTTTCCGGCTATCTGGACCTCTTTCAAGGAAATCGCCCCGTCTTCCGTCGTTATCCACATGTATGTCTTCCCATCGGATATGATACGTCCTCCCTTTTGTGAAGGGTATGCTGATTCGGACGCTTCGCATCGCTCGGCGGAGAAGATCTTGAGCTGGAGAGGAGTGGAGCCGTCGCGGACTAGCTCCGTGAAGGCTGCAGGATAAGGACTGAGTCCGCGGATGAGGTTGTAGACCTGCCTTGTGGAGTCGTTCCAGTCTATGTGGCAAAGCTCACGGGTGAGCTTCGGAGCAGCCTTGAGGACTTCAGATCCCTGGATAAAGCTCCTCTGGAGCCTCGTGTCCACATTCTTCTCAATGAGTCCCTGGGCAGTCTGGACAACCATATCTGACCCGATCTCCATGAGTTTGTCATGAACATCCCCGGCAGTGTCGTTCTCGTCGACTGTGATGTCCTGGCGGAGGATGATGCCTCCGGTGTCGATGTCCTTGTCTATCATGAAGGTGGTAGCACCTGTTCTGGTCTCACCGTTGATCACGGCCCAGTTTATGGGGGCTGCTCCACGGTATTGGGGCAGCAAGGCCGCGTGGAGATTGAATGTGCCCAGCCTGGGCATGCTCCAGACTTCCTGAGGCAGCATCCTGAAAGCTACTACCACGAACATGTCTGCCTTGAATTCACTCAACTGGCTGAGGAACTCAGGGTCCTTGAGCTTGACTGGCTGAAGGATGGGGATGCCACGTTCTGCAGCGAACTTCTTGACCGCGCTTTCATTGACTTTCTGTCCACGTCCGCTTGGTTTGTCTGCTACAGTGACGACACCAACTACGTTGTAGCCATTGTCGAGCAAAGCCTTGAGGGAAGCGACTGCGAATTCGGGAGTTCCCATGAAGACGATCCTGGTCTTCTTGAAGAATCCGGCGATCTTGCTGCGGAATCTTCTCCACCAATTCTTGATAGTGTCCATGTTTGATAGATCCTGGTCGTGTGCTGCCCTTGAGGTCAGGTATATTCCTATTGGCATCAAGACCATTGCCGAACCGAAAGCTCCGACCCATGCGCTGACGCTTCCGTCTCTTGCCAGTTTAACTCCTGTGATGTCCACAATCCAATATAGTAGGAAGAACAGTGCAGCTACGATGGCTGAAACACCGAGCCCTCCCTTGCGGATCAGGGCACCAAGTGGGGCACCGATAAAGAACATGATAAGGCAGGCGATGGCCTGGCCATAGCGTCTGAGGAACTCCAGAAGAGTCCATCTCAGGCGGACCGTGTAGTCGAATGAACCGAATTCGTAGTTCTGGAGATTGCCCTGTACCTGCTCGGCAGTGTTGGCAGCCCTCTCAAGAGCGAAAGCTTTCATCCTATCGTCCTTGAACTGGAGATAATCCGGATCTTCGAAATTCCTTGTGATGCCGGATGGAACGGTGTCGAGCTGACTGTTCTGAGAGAAGAGGTAGGAAGCTGCCGTGTACATCAGTTGGGATGCCTTGGTGCTGTCCCTGACTAGTCTCAGGGTGTCCTTGTCTTCGCGGAGCCTCCAAAGCGGCAAGGCCTTGACCTGGTCACCGTACCTTGCGCTGTCAGACTTCTGGAAAGCATAATTCTCAAGGGCTACCACCATCTCCTGCTTCGTGAAATCTATCTTCTGAAGCTGGAGGGAGGTGTCCTTGTAGGCTTTGTCGTTGGTTTCCTGATAGTTGGTCCCGTTGTACATCTTGATCGTCAGGTAGGACTTGTCCTTGGACATTCGGATCATGGCGGAATCGGCCAGGGTAAGCCTCGTGTTGCCTTTCCCGTGATGGTCATATAGCATGACATCGTTCATCATTCCGTCCGGAGAAGTCGATCCTACCCTGAGGACATAGCCTTCTACTCCGTCATAGAAGACTCCGTCAGGGATCTTGATCTCGTTCTTTGTCCTTTTGATGTCGTCCCTGAGAGTGAATATTTCATTGAATGCTACGGGGACCAGCTCATTGATGACGAAATAGGTACCTACGCTGATCAGTGTCGAAGCCACCATCAGTGGAGTCATGATCCTGAGAACGGAGACTCCTGCTGCCTTCAGGGCAATAAGTTCATTGTTCTCACCCATGCTGCCGACGGTCATCATCGATGCAAGCAGGGTGGCAAGCGGAAGGGCGAGGGGAAGCACGGTGCAGCTGCCCCAGAAAAGGAATTCGACTATAATCTTGAAATCCAGGCCTTTACCGACAAGTTCGTCGATATAGACCCATAGGAACTGCATCACCAGGATGAAGATGACTACAAGTAGGATCATGAAGAATGGTCCTATGAACGAAGTCAATATGAATCTGTCAAGTCTCTTCATACCTTGATGCCGGATGGGGCTTTAGCGCGTGGCAGTCTCCACCAGCTTGTTCAATGCATCCTGGAGTCCGGCTACATTGCGGCCGCCTGCTGTTGAGAGGAAGGGCTGTCCACCGCCTCCTCCCTGGATGAATTTTGCAGCTTCCTTGATGTCGGCGGCAGCATTGCGGCCTGCAGACACCAGGTCTGCTGAATACATCAGGAGCAACTGTGGCTTTCCATCATGCTCATAAGCTGCGGCGAGGGCGAAATTGCTGACTTCCTTCTGAAGGATTGCCGCGGCTTCCCTAAACATCGTCGGGTCGACGTCGCGGTTGAATGTAGCAATATTTATTCCATTGACGGTCTCTGAATTCTCGGAGAGCTTCCTGGCGAAGGCGGCTGCCTTCTCTTTGGCATATTCCTCAAGCTTCTTCCTGGCATCGGTGTTTTCACCGATCATCTTGGTGACGGCGGCGGTGATGTCGGGGACATTGTTGAACATCTCCCTGATGCCCTTGAGGGTGTCGGCCACAGTGTCGAGGAGAGTTTCGGCTGCTTCCCCTGTCAGGGCTTCGATCCTTCGGACTCCGGCCGCGATTGCCGATTCCGAGACGATCTTGAAGAAACCTATCCTTCCTGTGGAGGCTGCGTGGGTTCCACCGCACAGTTCCACAGAGTCTCCGAACTTGACGACTCTCACTCGGTCTCCGTATTTCTCGCCGAACAGGGCGATTGCACCCATGCCCATGGCCTCTTCCATGGTGGCATCCCTCTTCTCGTCAAGAGGATAGTCCGAGCGGATCATGGCGTTGACCATGTGCTCGACCTTGCGGAGTTCTTCGTCGGTGACTTTGGAGAAGTGTGAGAAGTCGAACCTGAAGTAGTCCGGTCCCACGAAGGAACCCTTCTGCTCCACATGTGTACCGAGGACTTCCCTAAGGGCGTGGTCCAGAAGGTGGGTAGCCGTGTGGTTAGCTGCTATCCTGAGCCTGCGGCTAGCATCGACCTTCAGGGTGAAAGTTCCTTCGCAGTCCTCGGGAATGCGCTCGGCTATGTGGATCGTCAGGTTGTTCTCCTTGACTGTGTTGAGGATCCTGACCTGCTCTCCGCTAGCGGATATGATGGCCCCGGTGTCGCCGACCTGGCCTCCCATCTCGGCATAGAAAGGAGTCTTGTCGAACACCAGCTGGAACATTGTCTTGTTCTTCTGCTTCACGGTACGCTGCTTCAGGAGGCGGACTTCCTTAAGTTCGAGGCAGTCGTAGCCGAGGAAGGCTTCTTCCTCTCCATCGTAATAGACCGTCCAGTCGCCGAACTCGTTGGCTGTGGCATTCCTGGCCCTCTCTTTCTGCTTCTGGAGCTCGACATTGAAGCCGTCCATGTCGACGGTATAGCCGTTCTCAGCTGCAATCAGGCCGGTAAGGTCGATCGGGAAACCATAGGTGTCATAAAGGATAAAGGCATCTGTGCCGGGAATGGTCTTGGTTCCGGAATTCTTGGCCATGTAGTCATCCATCATCCTTATACCGCGGTCAAGGGTCCTGAGGAATGACAATTCTTCTTCTCGGATAACGCTTTCGATGAGCTTCTGCTGCTTGGCGAGTTCTGGATAGGCTTCGCCCATGTCAGCTATGAGCTGGGGGACGAGGGCGCAGAGGAAGGGCTCTTCAAAACCGAGGAAGGTATAACCGTAGCGGACTGCACGACGGAGGATCCTGCGGATCACGTAGCCTGCCTTGACGTTGGAAGGCAGCTGGCCGTCGGCGATGGAGAACGCTATCGCCCTAATGTGGTCGGCGATAACCCTCATCGCGATCTCGGTCTTTTCATTCTCATGGTATTTGTGGCCGGAAAGTTCTTCAATCCTGCCTATCATTCCTGAGAAGACATCAGTGTCGTAGTTGCTGGTCTTTCCCTGGAGCACCATACAGAGCCTTTCGAATCCCATTCCAGTGTCTATGTTTTTGGCGGGGAGTGGCTCGAGGGAACCGTCTGCCTTGCGGTTGTACTGCATGAACACAAGGTTCCAGATCTCGATCACCTGGTCATTGTCTGTGTTGACAAGGTCCTTGCCGGGGATCTTTGCGATTTCATCGTCAGGCCTGAGGTCGATGTGTATTTCGCTGCAGGGGCCGCACGGGCCGGTGTCACCCATTTCCCAGAAATTGTCGTGCTTGTTTCCAAGGATGATGTGGTCCTCGGGCATGAGTTTCATCCAAGCCTGGCGGGCTTCCTCGTCGAGAGAGGTTCCGTCTTCGGCTGAGCCTTCGAACACAGTTGCGTAGAGCTTGGATTTGTCTATCTTGTAGACTTCTGTGAGCAGTTCCCATGCCCAGCTGATAGCCTCGGCCTTGAAATAGTCACCGAAGCTCCAGTTTCCGAGCATCTCGAACATCGTGTGGTGCCGGCCATCGTGGCCTACAGCTTCAAGGTCATTATGTTTTCCGCTTACCCTGAGGCACTTCTGGGAATCGGTCGCCCTCTTTGACTTTGGGGCGGAGTTTCCGAGGAAAATGTCCTTGAACTGGTTCATTCCAGCATTGGTGAACATCAAGGTGGGATCGTTCTTGATGACCATGGGTGCTGAAGGCACCACAGTGTGTCCCTTTGACTCAAAGAAATCAAGGAACTGCTTTCTTATCTGTTTGGCTGTGTACATATCCTTTTATGATTTGGCACGGAAATGGCAAAATTATAACAAATTTAGCGATTTATAGCAAAAAAGGGTATATTTGCGAGCTATGAGAAATTATATTCTCAATCCAGAGACCTTGTTGTACGAGATCAAGGAGGCTTCCCTCAGATCGAAACTCTTCAAGGTTTTACTTCTGTTGGCCGGTAGCATTGCACTGGCCTTGCTGTACATATGGGTGTTCACGTCCGTCCTTGGCATGGATCTCCCTAAGACAGCAATCCTGAAGGCTGAAAAGGCACGCTGGGATGCCAAGATAGACGTGCTGAACTCCCATCTCGACAGGTATGAAAGCAACCTGGACGCCCTCCAGGTCAGGGATGACGACATCTACAGGTCGATATTCGGAATGAACGAGATTCCCGCATCCGTCAGGATGGCCGGAATCGGAGGAGTGGACAAATATTCCTATCTCGATGGTCTCGAGAGTAACAATGTATTGAAGAACACTGCGTTACGCATTGACCGACTCACGAGGAGGACGTATGTGCAGAGCAAGTCTTTTGACGAGGTGGCAGCCGTTTCCAAGCAGGCCGGAGACATGGCTTCTTGCATTCCCGCAATCCCTCCGATAGTTCCGGATGCTTCGAAATACAATTTTTCAAGCCCTTTCGGCTACAGGACCGACCCTTTCACAGGTGAGGCCAGGCTGCATTCTGGCGTTGACCTTGCCATGAAGGTAGGCAATCCTGTCTACGCGACTGGTGACGCCGTGGTGGAAGCCGTCAATTTCGATTTCTTCGGCTACGGCAACACTATCATCCTTAACCATGGTTTCGGCTACCAGACTCTTTACGCCCATCTCAACTCGGTGAATGTGATCGAGGGGATGAAGGTGAAGAGGGGAGACTGCATTGCCGAGACCGGACAGTCCGGACGAGCCAGCGGACCGCATCTCCATTATGAAGTCCATTATAAGGGAGAAAAGGTCAATCCGGCCAATTACTTTGACCTTTCCATGTCCAAGGATGAATATCTTGCCATGGTTGGCAAGCGGGAGGCAGAATCCCAGGCCGTCCTGACAAGGCGTCCTTTCAGTGTTTCACGCAGATAAGGAGACGGCAGGATGGACAGGTACGTTTTCGACAGGACCAGGATGGAATTCCGGAAAGTTACCCACTCGGTGTGGAACATTCTCGGGAAAGCCTTGAAATACTTTGTCATCACGGCATCGCTGGCCGTTGTCTATTACATTGTCTTTGCACTCCTGGTGAACACCGATTCGGAGCGAAAGCTCAAGAGAGAGAACCAGATGTACAGCCGTATGTATGACGAGATGGTACGCAGGGAACAACTTGTCGGGGATGTCCTGGAGAACCTTAAAGTAAAGGATGACGAAATTTACCGCCAGCTTTTCAACTCTGATGCTCCTGATCTGGGAATCATGTATCCCGAAGGCCTCTTGTCCGTGATTGATTCTGTCCAGGACAAGGACATCGTGGATTATGTAGGGAAGAAACTGGATCTGCTGGAGGAGGCCTCTGGCAATGTTGAAGAGAATTTCCAGCATGTGATGAAGATCCTTTCCGAAGGAGGGAAACTGCCTCCATTGTCCAATCCCCTGCATGATTTCTCCTATGCAAGGACTGGAGCCTCTGTCGGAGAAAAGATCAATCCATTTTACAAGGTAGCTGTCATGCATGGAGGCCTGGACCTGATCTCCCAGCAGGGCGATCCTGTCTACGCATCAGCGGACGGTGTCGTGAAGGATGTGGACCATTCCACAAAGGGCCTGGGCAACGTGGTGACGATAGACCATGGCAACGGTTTCATCACAAGATATGCCCATTTGGAGAACACAAGGGTAAGCAAGGGACAGAAGGTGACAAGGGATAAGCAGATAGGACAGGTCGGGATGTCGGGTAACTCTTTCGCTCCTCATCTCCACTACGAAGTTCTGAAAGACACCTTGAGAGTCGATCCGCTGAACTTCCTCTTTGCCTCGGTGAGCCCTGAGGACTATATGGGGATGCTGTTCATGTCATCCAACACAGGACAATCAATGGACTAAAACATAATAACATGGATAAATTGTACTACACCATCGGCGAGGCCGCTGAAATCCTCGGGGAGAGCACATCCCTGGTGAGATTCTGGTCCAATTCATTCCCTAAATACATCAAGCCTCACAGGAATGCCAAGGGCAACCGGCTCTTCACTGTCGAAGACATGGAATGCCTGAAGCAGATACATCTTCTTGTAAAGGAGCAGGGACTGACTCTTGAAGGTGCATCCAAGAAACTTGCAGCTGACCGCAAGACTGTCGACGGAAGGGTCAAGGCTTTGGACAGTCTCAAGGAGATCCGCAGGCAGTTGGTAGAGGTGAGGAAGTCGTTATGACAGTAAGGGCCATAACCGATGCCATAGAGGCATTCGCTCCTCTTTCCATCCAGGAAAGCTGGGACAACAGCGGGCTTATAGTCGGTTCTCCGGACCAGGAGGTCAACGGTGTCCTCGTCGGTTTCGACTGTACTCCCGAGCTTGTGGACGAGGCGGTGGCTTGTGGTGCGGACATGATTGTCACCCATCATCCGCTCATTTTCGGTGGAATCAAGAAGATCTCTCCGGACGATCCTACAGGACTCGCCCTTATCAAGGCGATTTCAGCGGGAGTCGCCGTCTATGCTGCCCACACTACAGCTGACAAGGTCCTGGAAGGAGTCAGCGGGGCTATGGCCAGAAGGCTAGGGCTGAAGAATATCGAGGTGCTGGACAAGGAGGCAGATGGGGTAGGTCTTGGAGCAGTAGGAGACCTGGAGATGCCGATGTCTTCCGAAGAGTTCATTGCTTTCGTCAAGGACAGGTTCGGCCTGACTGTCGCCAGGTGCTCACATCTTCTGGATGGAAGCATCTCTCGCGTGGCCATGTGCGGGGGCTCAGGCTCGTCCCTTATCTCCAAGGCAATGGAAGCCGGAGCGCAGGCTTACCTTTGCGGAGACATCTCATACCATCATTTCTTTACCCCTAAGAACTTTATGCTCATCGATATAGGCCATTTCGAGGGGGAAGTGGAAATTTGCCAGGTAATATTTTCTCTCTTAAGGAAAAAATTTCCTACCTTTGCAGTCCGTACCAGCTCGAAGCTGGAGTCGGCCAACCCTGTATTTTATTATTAGTCAGATATCATCAGCTACACCATGGCAACCAAGAAAATCAAGAAAGTCGAAACTCCGATAGACCAGAGGGAAACCTTCGTCTCCCTCCAGAAGAATTTTGCAGACTCCGAGATCAGCGTCGAGGAAAAGCTCAAGACGCTCTATGCTCTTCAGGAGGCTGATTCCGCGATCGACAAGATAGTCCAGCTCCGCGGTGAACTTCCTTCGGAGGTAGAGGCACTTGAGAACGAACTTGCCGACCTCAAGGCCCGCATGGCCCAGGACAATGCAGTGATCGAGGCCTATAACCAGACCATTTCCGACAGCAAGCAGAACATGGTCGACTGCGATCTCCAGATAGAGAAGTACCAGAAGCAGCTGGAGGAGATTTCCAACAGCCGTGAATTCGACTCCATCAACAAGGAGATCGAGAACCAGGGCCTTCTCCGCCAGATCGCAATGAAGACTATCAACGACACAAAGACTGCCATCGCTGAGAAGAAGGAGGATATCGAGAACCTCAAGGATTTCATTGCAGTCCGCAATGAAGACCTCAAGGCCAAGAAGGAAGAGCTTGCGACCATCGTCGAGTCCACTTCAAAGGATGAGAAGAGGCTCCAGGCCGTGAGGGATGAGTGCGCTTCCAAGATCGATCCCAGGACCATGAGTGCTTATGACCGTATCCGTGGCAGCGTCCACAACCATCTGGCAGTGGTGTCCGTGTACAACGGAGATTCCTGCGGGGGTTGCTTCAACACCATAACTCCCCAGCGCCTTGTGGAGATAGCTTCCAACAAGAAACTCATCATCTGCGAGCATTGCGGCAGGATCATCGTGAACCCTGATTTCGAATAGACACTAACATAACTATATGCCTGACAAGCCTAAATCCACAAGGAAAAAGGCCCAGGCAGTCAATCTGGACACACTTGGGCTTGAGATGGGAAACAAACCGCCTCAAGCTCTTGAAGTCGAAGAGGCTGTCCTCGGAGCCATGCTCATCGAGCCCTCATCCGTCGACATGGCGCTTGAGGAATTGTCTCCTTCATGTTTCTACGACCCTCGTCACAAGATGATATATGAGGCGATGTCCGAGCTTGTCAACGAGCACACATCGGTGGACATCGTGACAGTGAGTTCGAAGCTTCGTGAGAAAGGCAATCTCGAGGCGGTCGGAGGCCCTGTGGCCATAGCCGGACTCTCTGAGAAGGTCGGAGCAGCCGCTCATATCGAGTACTATGTCAAGATCCTTAAGCAGAAGAGTATCCAGAGGGATCTGATCACTGCGTCCTACGAGATACTCAGGGATTCGTACGACGATTCCGTGAAAGTGGACCAGCTTATAGACGAGGCCCAGACAAAGGTCTACAATGCAATCCAGAACAATCTCAAGAAAGATGTCCAGGAGGTCGGTTCCATCATCAACGATGCCTTGCGTGAGGTTGAAAAGAACCAGAACATCGACGGTTTGAGCGGTGTGCCTTCCGGATTCCCTTCATTGGACAGGGTTACCCGTGGATGGCAGAAGTCCGATCTGATCATACTTGCAGCCCGTCCTTCCGTAGGTAAGACTGCTTTTGCGCTCAACCTTGCCAGGAACGCTGCAGTCGACAACAACATGCCTGTCGCAGTGTTCTCCCTTGAGATGTCGGCTCTCCAGCTTGTTATGAGGCTTATGACAACCGAGTCCGGCCTGCCTGCCGACAAGCTCAAGGGCGGTGCCAAGCTGGATCCATGGGACTGGCAGCAGCTTGAGACCAGGCTGGCAGCCCTTTCAAAGGCTCCGCTTTATATCGACGACACTCCGAGCATACCTCTGATGGAGTTCAGGACCAAGGTCAAGAGACTCGTGAAATCAAAAGACGTTCGTCTTGTAATCGTAGATTATCTCCAGCTGATGCAGGGCCCGGTAGAGCTCCGAGGTCTCCGTGAGCAGGAAGTCGCTGCCATCTCCAGAACCCTCAAGGCTACCGCGAAGGAACTCAATGTACCGATCATAGCCCTTTCACAGCTTTCCAGAAACGCTGTCCAGAGGACCGGCGGTACCGGCAAGCCCCAGCTGAGCGACCTTCGTGAGTCCGGTTCCATCGAGCAGGACGCGGACATGGTGATATTCATTCATCGTCCGGACTATGTCGGCCTCGGTGAGACTCCCGATGGTAAGGAGACCACACAGATCATTATCGCTAAGCATCGTAACGGTGAAGTCTGCGACATCGACATGCTCTTCAAGTCCGACCAGGTACGCTTTGTCGAACCTGGAGATTCCCTTGCAGCCCAGGCGGAATACATGGGCACGGAATCTGCTATGAACAGTGAATTCGACAATAATCCTGATTTCTGATGAGAATAGTTTCCAGAATCTCCTGCGTTGCAGCGGTCATCTTTTTGACTGCAATCTCTTTGGGTGCGCAGAACGGGAAGAACTGCCTCCCTCTGAACCTGTCAAAGGACAAGATTGCTTTCAAGGGAGGTGAGAACCTTGTTTACACCGTCCATTACAAATTGGGACTTATCAATGCTGATGTGGCTCAGGCAACGCTGAAACTCGATTCAACGGTGCTCAACGGACAGAAATGCTATCATGGATCTCTCAGGGGCAAGACCCAGAAGATCTATGAGCAGGTGTTCAAGCTCAAGGAGGACTTCGACTGCTGGTTTACCTGTGACGGCCTCAAGCCCGTGAAATTCACTAGGGACTGCGTCGAGGGCAATTACTGGTGCACCAATCTCTACACATATTCTTCCAATGAGATCCATGCTCAGATAAACAACTCGAAGAAAGGGGAGTTTACCGTCACCTTGCCTAAGGATGACTGCACCTATGATGTAGCCATGCTGTTCTTCATGCTCCAGAACATGGATGTGTCAAAGCTGAAGGAAGGAGGACGGTATCCGATGAGCTATGCTTGTGACCATAAGGTCCACGACATCCATTTCGTCTATTATGGAAAGGAGACACGTAAGGTTGCCGGCAAGCAGATGAGATGTCTCAAGTTCGGATTCGAGGTCCCGAAGGGTGAGTCGTTTGACGGTGACAAGTCCTTGATGGCTTGGTTTTCAGACGACGACAATAAGATTCCTGTGTATTTCGTAGCTCCTCTCAAGGTAGGTCAGGTTCGCGGGCGCCTGAACTCATATTCAGGACTTAAGAATCCTGTTTCGTGCATCGTCGAATAATGGCAGAACTGATCTCTCATAAAGGGAAGGTCGTATCTCTCGACCAGGGAAAGATAAGCGTGGAAATAGTCTCGGAATCTGCATGTGCAGCCTGCCATGCAGCGGGGCTTTGCGGGATGTCCGAATCCAGGAAGAAAATCGTGGAGGTTCCCTCCGTACGCGGAAAAGACTATTCCGTCGGTCAGGAAGTGGAGGTATGCCTCGCTCCAAAGACCGGACTCCGGGCAGTGCTGTTTTCTTACGTGATTCCGGTGATGATATTACTTATTTTAATATTATCTTTGCCGTTGATTGGGCTGGGCGAACTTGCCGGCGGTCTTGTGGCCATAGGCGGAGTCGCTCTTTACTACCTGATCCTGTACTTATGCAAGGGGAAACTTGCTGAAGGATATGAGTTTTTTATCAGGAACTAATTTCCATAAAACAATATGACAACTACTATCATCTGGACCATCGCAATCATCTCAGGGCTAGGCCTGCTGCTTGCGTTGACCCTCTACCTTGTCGCGCAGCGTTTCAAGGTTGAAGAGGATCCCCGCATCGAGCTGGTTGAAAAGGCCATGCCAGGGGCTAACTGTGGTGGTTGTGGTTTTGCCGGTTGCCATGCATTTGCCGATTCGGCGGTGAAGGCACCGAACCTGGACAACCATTTCTGTCCGGTCGGAGGCAATGAGACAATGAAAAAAGTGGCTGAGATCCTCGGCTACGAGATTAAGGAGAAAGCCCCTATGGTGGCTGTGGTCCGTTGCAACGGAACATGCTCCAATCGCCCGAAGATCAATGACTACGACGGATCCCTCTCCTGTAAGGTCAAGGCTTCGCTCTATGCCGGAGACACTGGATGTGCTTTCGGTTGCCTCGGATGCGGGGACTGCGTGGCCGCTTGCCAGTTCGGAGCCCTTTCGATGGACCCTGAGACAGGCCTTCCTGTCGTGGACGAAAGCAAGTGTACTGCTTGCGGCGCCTGCGTCAAGACTTGCCCCAAGGCTATCATCGAGCTTCGCAAGAAGGGTCCCCGTGGCATGAGGGAATATGTCTCCTGCGTCAACAAGGACAAGGGCCCGGCAGCCAAGAAGGCTTGCGCCGCTGCATGTATTGGTTGTGGAATATGTGCCAAGACATGTACCCATGGCGCAATAGTGCTGGAGAACAACGTGGCTTATATCGATCCTGACAAGTGCAAGCTTTGCCGTGAATGCGAGGCCATGTGCCCCACAGGAGCCATCCATGGTGTCAATTTCCCGAAGCCTCTTGACAAGGATGCTGTGAAGGCCAGGATCCAGGAGCGTCAGAAGAAAGCCCGTGAGGCAGCCGCTGCAGCTGCAGCGGCTGCAAAGGTGGCAGCGGCCCCAGTGCCTGCCGAAGGGAATAACGAAATAAAGAAGGAGGAAAACAATGGCTAGAAGAACATTCTCCATAGGAGGCGTCCATCCCAATGATGCCAAGATCTCGCGGGACTGCAAGATCGAGACGCTTCCCACTCCACCGACAGTGTATATTGCTGTCGCCCAGCACATCGGAGCCCCTGCCAAGCCGGTGGTGGCTGTCGGAGACAAGGTCAAGGCTGGCCAGGTTATCGCTGAACCAGGAGGTTTCATGTCCGCTTACATCCATTCTTCCGTCTCCGGTACCGTAAAGTCCATAGGTCCACGCAAGGATCTGTCCGGAAACAACCAGATGGTAGTTGAAATAGCCGTTGAAGGTGACGAGTGGATGGAAGGCATCGACCGGACCGACACTCTCATCACCGAGATTCCCCAGGATCCGAAGGCGATTATCGAGAAGATCAAGCTTGGAGGAGTTGTAGGTCTTGGTGGCGCAACCTTCCCGACCCACGTCAAACTCAGCCCTCCTCCCGGAAAGAAGTGCGAGATGCTGATAATCAATGGCTGCGAATGCGAGCCTTACCTGACTTCCGACTTCCGAACCCTTCTGGAAAAAGGAGAGCAGGTCGTTATCGGTACAGCCATCATCAAGAAGGCTCTAGGAGTCGACAAGGCAACCATTGCCATTGAAGACAACAAGCCCGAGGCCATTGAGCATATCACCAAGGTTGTCGCCGAGATGAAGGCAAAGTCTCCTGACTATGCCGGTATAGAGGTCTTGTCTTTGATGAAGAAGTATCCTGAGGGAGGTGAAAAGCAGCTTATAGACGCCGTAATGCATCGCCAGGTCAAGTCCGGCGGTCTGCCTATCGATGTAGGAGCAGTCGTAGACAACGTCTGTACCGCTCTTGCAGTCTATGAGGCTGTCCAGAAGAACAAGCCTCTGGTAGACAATTCAGTCACAGTCACAGGTGAGTGCTTCCCTCATCAGGCGAACCTTCTCGTGAGAGTCGGTACTCCTCTGAGCTACATAATCGACTATCTTGGAGGTGTGCCTGCAGATGCCGCAAAGGTCATCAGCGGAGGTCCCATGATGGGCAAGGCTATAGCCAATCTGGATGCCGCTACCCTGAAGGGTACCGGCGGAATCCTATTCCTCACGGAAAAGCAGACAAGGAGAATGCCCGAGAGCAGTTGTATCCGCTGTGGAAAATGCGCAGATGCATGTCCTATGGGTCTTGAACCCTTCCTCCTGAACCGTCTCTACAAGGCCGGCAATACAGAGGCTCTCGAGGCCAATGCTGTCCAGGACTGTATCATGTGCGGTTGCTGCCTCTATTCCTGCCCTGCAGGTATTCCGCTTCTTGACGCCATAAGCCAGGCCAGAGGCCAAGTAATGGGAATAATGAAGGCCCGCGCAGCGGCAGCCAAGGCTGCAGCCGAGGCCGCAAAGGCTCAATAATTCACCTACCGAAAACTGAATAGCATATGGACAAAATATTGGTTTCACCGAATCCGCACCTGCATTCCAAGACCACTACGGCGGTCTTGATGCGTGATGTCGTGATAGCCCTGCTGCCTGCAGTCCTGGTCTCGGTCTTTTTCTATGGCTGGAAGGAACTGCTGGTGCTGGCCGTCAGCGTACTCTCCTGCGTGCTGATTGAATATCTTATTACAAGATACTGTTTGAAGAAGGCTTCAACCATTGGGGACTGGTCAGCAATAGTGACCGGTATCCTTCTTGCCTTGAACCTTCCCACTACCACTCCTTGGTGGGTGGTATTCCTCGGAGCCCTGGTGGCCATCGGAGTCGCCAAGATGACTTTCGGCGGCCTTGGACAGAATGTTTTCAACCCTGCCCTTGTCGGTCGTGTCTTCCTCCTGATTTCCTTCCCGACCTATATGACCCATTGGGAGATCCCACAAGGATTCTTCGGTGTTGACGCAGTTTCAGGTGCCACACCTCTGGGAGCCATCAAGGAAGGTTTGCTTCAGGGAGCCACAGTTCCCGACCTCATGGCCCAGCACGGGTATTCCTATTCACAGATGTTGTTCGCTAACATCGGCGGCTCTGCCGGAGAGGTCTGCGCGATTGCTATCCTCCTTGGCTTCGGCTACCTGCTCATCCGCAAGGTCATCAAGCCCTGGATCACCCTTTCGATCCTTGGTACCGTGGCCCTCGTATCCTGCATCTTCTGGATGGCTGATCCCGCCCAGTTCACCGATCCTCTGTTCAACCTCCTCACCGGTGGTCTCCTTCTCGGTTCCTGCTTCATGGCTACCGACTATGTGACTTCTCCTATGAGCACCAAGGGAGGCATAGTCTATGGTATAGGAATAGGTTTCATTACTTTGATGATCAGGTACTTCGGCTCATATCCCGAAGGAATGAGCTTCGCTATCCTCATCATGAATTCGACGGTTCCTCTTCTCAACAACTGGTTCCATCAGAAAAAATACGGGAGGGCTTAGATTATGGCAGCAAAATCCAATCTTACCAACATGGTCCTTTGCCTGACGGCTGTCTGCCTTGTGTGCTCCGCACTTCTCGGCGGCATGTATGTCCTGACGGCCGAGCCTATCGCAAAGGCCAATGCCGACATCCTGAAGGCTTCCATCGGCGCAGTCCTCCCTGAAGGGGGAGAGCTCTCCGAGGCAAAGCCACTCGAGGTGGGCGGCCAGGCTTCTGAATATTATGTCAGCACTTCAGGTTCCGAGGTCCAGGCCTATGCTATCAGGTCGACTACGGTCGGCTTCGGTGGCCCTCTGACCCTCATGGTCGGAATCACCCCTGACGGGAAGGTGTACAATACTTCCGTCCTTTCCCACGCAGAGACTCCCGGACTTGGAGCGAAGTGCACCTCAGACGAGCATTTCTATTCACAGTTCAAGGGTTTCGACCCTTCGCAGAAGATTCTCTCCGTCAAGAAAGACGGTGGAGACGTTGACGCTATCACCGCTTCGACCATCACGTCGAGGGCCTATTCCCTCGCCGTGAAGAATGCCGTCGAGGCCTTCAAGACCATTAAAGGAGAATAGGCTATGAGCAAGAGAAAACTTGATATCTTCACCAAAGGCTTCTTCAAGGAGAACCCGACCTTCGTCCTCCTCCTTGGAATGTGCCCCACGCTGGCAACCACCACATCAGCCATCAACGGCCTTAGCATGGGTCTCGCCACGCTCTTTGTCCTGGTGCTTTCCAACATAGTGATCTCGGCCATCGCCCCCGTGGTGCCCGACAAGGTCCACATTCCGGTCTACATCGTCGTGATCGCCACCTTCGTGACCATACTCCAGTTCGCCATGCAGGCTTACACCCCTGACATGTACAAGACCCTCGGCCTGTTCATCCCGCTGATCGTCGTGAACTGCATCGTCCTCGGTCGTGCCGAAGCTTTTGCGAGCAAGAACGGAATCGTGGATTCAGCACTTGACGGTCTAGGAATCGGTTTCGGTTTCACGATGAGCCTCACGGTCCTCGGCCTTGTGCGCGAGATCCTCGGAAGCGGGTCTGCCTTCGGCTGGAAATTCATTTCCGGCGACGGCATCCTTGTCTTCGTCATGGCTCCCGGTGCCTTTATCGCCCTGGGCTACCTGATGGTACTTTTCAACAAAATCGCAAAAAAGAACTAGGCCATGGAATATTTCCTCATAATCATTTCGGCGATATTCGTCAATAACATCATGCTGGCCCAGTTCCTGGGCACATGTCCTTTCCTGGGTGTCTCGAACAAGCTTTCCACTGCCACCGGAATGTCCGGAGCCGTGGTCTTCGTCATCACCCTGGCAACCTTGGTGACCTACCTGATCAACAAGTTCCTGCTGGTCCCGTTCGGACTCACCTTCCTTCAGACCATTGCATTCATCCTGGTGATCGCGGCCCTCGTCCAGATGGTCGAGATCGTACTGAAGAAGATCAGCCCGTCCCTCTATCAGGCTCTGGGTATCTTCCTCCCCCTGATCACAACCAACTGCGCCGTTCTTGGTGTCGCCCTCAATGTCGTTACCAAGGAATTCACCTTCGGAGGTGGTGCAGCCCATATGCTGAACCTCGGAGAGTCGGTCGTCTATGCTTTTGCGACTGCTCTGGGTTACGGCATGGCACTGATCCTGTTCGCCGGTCTCAGGGAGCATCTCGAGATGAATGACGTTCCCAGGCAGTTCAAGGGTGTTCCTATCGCCCTCGTCACCTGCGGTATCCTGGCCATGGCTTTCATGGGTTTTTCAGGAGTTGTATAGTTTTTGCAGAAAGAAGGCTGGTTAAACTAAAGTAGGATTATGAAAAAGTTTTTAATCATTCTTGTCGCAGCCTTAGGAATGGCTGCTGTAGCCAGCGCCCAGCCAAAGGCAATCGGAGGCAGGATCGGCAATTATGGCCTGGACATCAGCTATGAGAATTATGTCGGGAGCGGTTCCGATTTCCTCGAGTTCGAACTTGGCCTCGATGACGCATTCAGCACAAGCGCCTTCCATTTTGACGGCGTGTACAACATCATGATTGCCCATCCTGACTGGACATCATCCGGCCAGTGGGGATTCTATGCAGGCCCTGGAGCCAGCGTTGCTGTCTGGGAGAACGGTAGGGCTGAAAACGTGGTCTATGCCGGAGTAGTTGGGAATGTCGGACTTGAATATATCTTCGATTTCCCCCTTCAGCTCTCGATAAGCCTTCGCCCCCGTCTCATGTTCGGTGACGGGAAAGTCCGTGACAATGGCCTTCTTAGCCTTGGACTCGGCTTCAGGTATATGTTCTGATGAAATCTTCTAACTCAGTTTTATGTCGGCTCCCTCACCGGAGCCGATTTTTATTTTCTGCTTGAAGGTCTTTCCACCGCAGACGAATGTGACAATCTCAAGTGAGCCTTCAGTGACTTCGATCCTTGCATTTCCTTCGGAGACTGTCACCGTACCCCACGCGGATCCATTGCTCCAGAACCATTTCCCTGGTCTGTCAATGATGCAGAACCGTTTGTCAACTCCCGAATAATTGAATCCGCTCATGGCTATGACGGCTGACCAGCTGGCCATCGAACGGGCGTAATGCTTGCCGCATTCCGGTTCGTCAAACGGATTGCGCCGGGCACCATCGAAACGCTCCCTTATGGCTTCGATGCACTTGAGGGCATCTGCTTCCATACCTTCGTAGAGCATGCCGGTCGCGGCACAATATTCAAAGCCGGTCATTGCTTCAGGGAAGTAGGGGAAGGGGACTTCCAGCCTTCCTTTCGGCCAGGAAGCCATCAGCAGGCAGGCTTCGTGCCCCATTACATAGGAACGCATGTTGTTGAAGTTGCCGCTCACGTCGGAGACGAAGTTGTACTTCATGATGCTCTCCAAGGTCCTGCGAATGTGGTCCTTGTTCCCGAGATAGCCGAGGCCGCAAATGTGCGCCATGTACTGTCCCACAAGCTGATCCACGAGGCAGCCTTTCCCGAGCTGGAATGGCGGTGTCTTGTCCGATCCTTCAGTAAGGAAAAGGAAGGTCTCCGGGTCGGTGATCTTATGCTCGTAGTATTCTCCGTTGAATAGGTTGGCGTCCATCCAGGCGCTGCCTTTCTCGAAGAGTACCCTGCATTTCTTAGCAAACTCCTTGTCCTTCATGGCTTTGGCCATCTCCTCGGCGGCCCTCAGGGCTCCCATGTACCAGAAGCCCATCTGCGGATTGGGGCCGAAGTAATTGACATCCATCGTGTTGTGCTGGGATCCTTCCATGACTCCGTCCTGGTTGCCGTCCCATCCTTTCTCCTTCCATGCAAAGCTCAATGCGCTTTTGCATGCTGGCCAGTACTCTTTAAGAAATTCGAAGTCACCGCTGAGCTGCCACTCCCGGTAGAGTTTCATTATGCATCCCATCTGGCCGTCGGCTGCTATCTGGTTGGGATCGGGCTTAGACCCCAGCGGAAGGTTGACCCGGAAGTCCATGGCTCCGTCAGGATTCATGGCATATCGGAACTCGACGTCCCTCATCGTCCTTGCAAGATCTCCGAAAAGGAAGGGAGTGGCCACTTCGTAGTTCCACACATGTGTGCACGAGCCGGCACAGGAGCCATAGTGATCCATCACTCCTTCCCATCCCAGCATGTGTCCGTCTTCAACCCTGAAGACGGTCTGGGACCTAAGGACGGCAAGGTTGAACAGGGCGGCCTCCTTGACCACGTCAGGCAGCGATGAGGTGAGAAAGGCGTCTACGAAAGAGAGAGTCCTACGCTCGAGGTTGCCGATCCGGGGAATGAACTCTGCGGCTGAAGTCCATGAGTCCGGGTACAGGGTGCTGTAGTAATTGCCCACGGTCTCTTTTGACCAGGCCTTCCTGTTGGGGAAGTTCCAGGTCAGGAAGAAATTGAAGTTCTTGGTTTCTCCTGGCCCCAGGACGGCCTTTACGGCCAGGGCACCCATGGGATCCTGGTCATTCCCTACGGTGTGCCTGATGCTGGCCTGGGGGTTGGAGATCAGGCCGTCGTCGCTGAAGTCGTCCCAGAAGTTGAGCATGGAGTTGGACCAGCTGTTGTCGGTTGTGAAAGTGCGGAAAGTTACCTTGTCAGGGTTGTCGGTAGCGAGGCTGAAGTTGCCCCAGGCCTTGTCCTTGGGATCCACCCCTTCCGTACGGAAATATATTCCCCGGACCTGGCCGGACTCACGGTACTCGTTCTTGTTTCCTTTAGCTCCGGAAGGGATCCTGTCACCTTTCCAGTTGAGGGTGTAATCCTGGCCGTCGCGACCTATGAAGTTGCGGATAGCACCGCACACGGCCACTTCAAGAGTGCTTCCGGAAGTGTTGGTCACTTCGTAGCTCAGCACGGCCAGAGGAAGGCCACTGGATTCGGAGTCTCCCGGAATCAGCGGGTTGAATCCCTTGATCCTGACCCGGACCGGCATGGTCTTGTCGCTTAGGTTGACTTGGCCGAAGGGGTAGGCGGCATCGAAGGAAGCCTCTTCAAACCTTGGCAGGCCGTGGTGATTGACGGGTCGTCCTTCATAATGAAGGTATTCCTGGGGGTAAAGTGGCCCGGCAAGCAGCCTTGTCCTGCTCTCTTCCCCTTGTTTTGTGAATATGGCGAAGAAAGGGGCGTCGTTCCCCGTCGTGATCGAACTGTTGCCCTTTCCGGGGACGTTCATGATTTCCCAGTCACGGATCTCCCCTCGGCCTCCCAGGGACACCGTGCCGGTGCCGATACCTCCCAGCGGAAGCGCGACCCTTTCAAGATGGTCTTTGTCGTAATGTTTTAGTACCGGCCATTCTGACGGCCTCCAGTTTTCGGCCCAGGCGCCTGAGCAGATTGCCAGCGCAAGCAAGGTTGTCATGATTCTTCCCATACCATAAATATAACGATTTTATTATATTTGTGATATGAAAGCATTTTCCAGAATCTTATCCACAGCCTTCCTTTCGCTGGTTGTCTTTGCCTCAGCCTTTGCTCAGGAAGCCGGCAAGGCGGTCTACTATGATGCCTCACAATTCCCTATCTATGGCAAGGCGATCGAGAACACTTCTGCCACCTACGAGAGGCTTCCGGCTTCCCTTGAAGGAGTGATCCGCAAGCCCGTCTGGGACCTTGCTCATCATTCTTCCGGGATATCCGTACGCTTCAGGTCCGATTCGCCGTTCATCCGTCTTCGCTGGGTCTCCTTCGGCCTCCATACGATGAATCACATGACCGATACCGGCACCAGGGGTCTGGACCTTTATTCACAGGATCCGAAGGATGGGAGCTGGAAGTTCGTAAAGAGCGCCCGTCCTGCGAAGGACACCTTGAACGGCCAGCTCATAATCGACCACATGGAGCCGGTGATGCGGGAATATATTGTCTATCTTTCCCTCTATGAAGGAGTAAAGAAGCTTGAGATTGGCATTGACGAGGGCTCCGTGATCGAACAGCCGGCAATCGACAGTCCCAGGAAGGGATCTCCGATAGTGATGTACGGATCAAGCATCCTTCAGGGAGGCTGCGCCAACCGTCCCGGCATGGCCTTCACTAACATCCTTTCCCGTGTCCTGGACAGGGAGGTCGTGAACCTTGGCTTCAGCGGCAATGCCCTGCTGGACTATGAAATAGCTGAATTGATGGCCCAGGTCAAGGATCCTGCAGTCTTCGTGCTCGATAACGTCCCCAACAGCGGTCATGAGCTTATCGACGAGAGGGAGGAGAAGTTCTTCCAGATCCTGCGTGATGCCCATCCGGACGTACCTGTTGTCTTTGTGGAGAATCCCAACTATCCCCACCTCCTTTTCGACAAGCAGAGGGCGGCAGACGTCCAAGCCCGCAACGCCTCGATGAAGGCAGTCTACGAAAAGCTCAAGAAGGCCGGGGAGAAGAAGATATACTACATCAAGGGCGACAAGATGCTTGGCCTGGACAGTGAGGCCACCGTCGACGGCACCCATTTCACCGACCTCGGCATGGTCCGTTACACTGAATATGTCCTCCCGACCCTCCGAAAGGCTTTGAAGAATAGTAAGTATCATGAGAGCCAATAGATTCCGGTTATTCTTTATAATAATCACATCTATCCTTGCAGCTGCATCCTGCAGCAAAGTAATAGATGTGATGTCAGTCCGTCTCAGCGAGACGGATCTGACTCTCAGGCTAGGGGAGACGGCTTCCCTATTGGCTGTTGTCGAGCCGTCTGCAGCTGATTATGACGGAGTTGTCTGGTCTAGCAGCGATCCTTCGGTCGCAACTGTGGAGAACGGATTAATCCAAGTTCACAATGCCGGCACCGCTGTCATAAGGGCATCGGCCGGAGGCGTCTTCAGCAACGTCTGTACGGTGACTGTGGGACCGGAAGAAATCCCGGAGATTGCAGCAGACGTTACCAGCGAAGCCGTTGAAGAAACTCCCAAAATAGTGGAAGCAACCGAAGAGCCTGTAGAGACTGCTGAAGAACCTGTAGAAGAGCCCAAGCCTGAGGAAACTAATGTAGAACTTGATGAAGTCGCTGAAGCTCCTGAGGTTGTGGAAGAAGCTCCGGAAGTCGCCGAAGAAGTAAAGGAAACGGCAACGGTCGCAGCAGAGAGTTTCATCTATCAAGTTGACTTCGGAGAGAAGGGCTCCTACATCGATATTGACAGCCTCATCGTCGTGACAGACTGGCGTGGCAGGGATTTCAATGAGTATCCCAGCTACTGGGGCTATTACGGTCCCTTCGAGTTCACTGTCGACATCGAGAATGCCGAATGTGACCTTAACGGGACGCGTCAGGCCCTCCCTGAAAGCATAACTCTCATTCAGACCGAAGCAGGGGCTACGAGCGTCAAGGATCCTTCTTCAGGAGGTGAGGTGAAACTTCCTGCCAACCGGCACGGTTTCCTGATGTGCAGGTTCAGCACAGTCGGCCTGACCCAGGGCTTCAATATCTACATCAAAGCCAGGGTCAAGTACGGCTTCGGGACGATCCAGACTGACTGGATCACCATCCCTGTCGTGATGGGAATTCCCAAGTAATCAGTTGAGCTTTCCTTCTGCGAAAGCGATGCGTCTCAAGGTCTCGGCCTTGCCGATCCTTGCGATGATGTCGGTTATGCCCAGTCCGCTTGCACTTCCGGCGAGGGTCAGGCGCAGGGCGTTCATTACCTTGCCCATGGGCCATTCGTTGCCCTTGATGAATTCCTCCAGGGCTGCCTCCAGTGCCTCTACGGACCATGTCCCGTCATATTCCTTGATGAAGGAAGCTAGGGAGCCGATCTTCTCGGCGATCTCAGGTTTCCAGAATTTGTCCACGTCTTTCTGGGTGAACTCTTCCGGTGCGACGAAAAGGTAGTGGGCGATGTTCCAGAAATCCTTTACGAAGGTAGCCCTCTCCTTTGTGAAGGCGATTACTCCGTTGATATATTCCTTGGTGAATATGTGCTTCTGCATGTCTGCTCCGGCCACGTCGAAGTCCGCTCCTGCAGTGAGGGCGCACTTGGGGCAGTCCACGACGTTCATTCCGTGCTCTTCGAGGATGGGAACAAGAAGATCAGTGAGCTCCTCGTCGGTCTTCAGCCTGAGATACTCCCTGTTGTACCAGTGTGCCTTCTCGGGATTGAACTTGGCTCCGGCTTTCTGCACCTTGTCAAGTGAGAAGGCGGCAATGAGTTCTTCCATCGTGAACATCTCCCTGTCATCTCCGGGATTCCAACCCAGCATTGCGAGCATGTTGACGAAGGCCTCGGGGAAGTAACCGTCTTCGCGGTAACCTCTTGAAGTCTCACCTTCAGGATTGGTCCACTTAAGCGGGAAAACGGGGAATCCCATCTTGTCACCATCTCTCTTGCTGAGTTTTCCGTTGCCGACAGGCTTCAGCAGCAGGGATAGGTGGGCGAAACGAGGCATTGTCTCTTCCCAGCCGAATGCCTTGTACAGCATGTAGTGAAGGGGCAGGGAAGGGAGCCATTCCTCGCCGCGGATGACCTCGGAAATCTCCATGAGGTGGTCGTCTACTATGTTGGCCAGGTGATATGTCGGGAGTTCGTCAGCCCTTTTCCAGAGCACCTTGTCGTCCAGGGTGGAGGTGTTGACCTCTATGTGTCCGCGGATCAGGTCGTCCATCTTCACGACTGTGTCTACCGGCATCTTGAAACGGATAGTCCAATCAGTGGTCTCTTCGAGCAGCCTCTTGACCTCTTCTTCAGGAAGAGTCAGGGAATTGCGCATCTTTTCCCTGGTAGTCTGGTTGTAAATGAAGGTTTCCTTTGCAGCTTCGGCCTCGTTGCGTGCGTTGGCAAGTTCGTCAGCCGTGTCGAAGGCGTAGTAGGCGTAGCCGTTGGCGATGAGCTGCTCGGCGTATTTCCGGTAGATCGGCTTGCGCTGGCTCTGACGGTAGGGAGCATGAGGATGCTTGGGGCTCGCTTCTTCTACGACCTTCCCGTTTGCATCCACCCCTTCGTCTGGAATGATTCCGCACCAGTTCAGGGCCTCGATGATATATTCCTCGGCCCCTGGTACGAACCTGTGAGAATCCGTGTCCTCTATCCTTATGATGAAATCTCCTCCTTTTTGCTTGGCGTACAAGTAGTTGTAAAGTGCAGTGCGGACTCCGCCCATGTGAAGAGGACCTGTCGGGCTAGGTGCAAACCTTACTCTCGTTCTTCTTTCCATTCTATTCTTTCCTTGAGGTTAATTATTGTCTTTATCCTGGCGTACCATCCTCTTTATAGCCGGCACGCTCTCGAGTTCTCCGATGCTCTGGCCGAAATCGACCACCAGTACCGGCTTCTTGTCTGCATCGAAATGGAACCTCTTGACATTGTCAGCAGCGTTGTAGCCGATCATATTCATTCCGACCGGCAGGTCGGGCAAGGACACTTCCTCGGCTCCTACCATATTCCTCTTTTCGAACTTGAAATCCTTTCCGATAACTATCAGATTTCCGAGGTCGGTCTTGGTGATCTTGGAAAGGTCGTTGACTTTGAATCCGGTAGCTATTGCGGTAATCTTGACCTGGTCGCCGATTGCAGGATCGGTCTCCCAGACAAGGCCGGTCTTGAACTTGTTGACATTGCCCGTGTAGTCTGCGATCCTGGCGTTGATCTCCTTAAGTTCGTCCATGGTAAGACCCTGGTCGTTCTTCCCGCAGGTTATGTTGATCAGCAGGTTTTTGGCAGTAGTGAGGTCGAAATCGTTGAGGAGCGGAGAACGGAGTGCACCGAGGACGGCATCCTCGATCCTGTTTTCTCCTGTACCGATACCTATGCCCATCAGTGCCATTCCACTGTTCCTCATCATGGTCTTGATGTCCTCAAAGTCGACGTTGATGTAACCTGGTTTGGAAATAATTTCGGTGATACCCCTGACTGCCGTTGCCAGTACTTCGTCCGCCTTCGGGAAGGCATCCTGGATAAGGTGGCCTCCGAAGAAGTCGTAGAGCTTTTCGTTATTGATAATCAGCAGGCTGTCCACGTTTTTCACAAGCTCATGGATGCCGTCGATTGCCCTGGACAGTGCCATGTCTCCTTCATTCTCGAAAGGAATCGTAACCACTGCCACTGTCAGAATGCCCTTGTCCTTTGCCATCTTGGCAATCTGGGGAGCTGCACCAGTTCCGGTACCACCACCCATTCCTGCAGTTATGAAGAGCATCTGGGTACCCTCTCCAAGCACTACCTTTTCAATCTGGTCCTGGGCTTCAAGGGCGGCATTGCGACCCTTTGTAGGGTCTGTTCCTGCTCCGAGAGCGTTCCGGCCTATGTGTATCTTGACAGGAACAGGGCTTTCTTCCAATGCCTGCCTGTCTGTGTTGCAGACAATGAAGCTACACCCTTCCACATTCTCGCGGAACATGTAGTTGACTGCATTGCAGCCTCCGCCACCTACTCCGATGACTTTGATCATTGACTGGATAGGAGTCCAGTCGCTTGCGACGATGTCGAATTTATCTATTTCTCCCATTTCTGCTCTGTTTAAACTTCTTCACTTCCCATGTCATCGAATATCTCGCCCATCCCTTTGCTGATGCTGTTCTGGATGTGCTTGAACCATGTGAATTTAGGCCTGGGCCTAGGTTTGCGTTCCTTCTTCCTCTCCTTTGCCTTGTCAATCTCTTCCTGTGTGTACTCGTCGAAGACGTTGGGTCCTTCTTCCTCTTGAGCCGCAATGACGCTAGGCTCGATCGGTACGTCTTCGGGCTCGATCGGAGTCTCTTTGAGATCCTTCGCTTCGTTCAGGATGACATTGGCTATGTCATCCTGAGGGAACGAAGTGACCGAAGTATCTGGCTCCTTCGTTTCGAGATCCTTCGCTTCGCTCAGGATGACAGAGGAAGCAGGGAAACTAGGGGAGGAGGATTCGGCGGGTTTCGGAGCGGTCCAGAACCGGCGCGCCGGGGCCTCCTTGATGCAATTGAGCGTCTTGTCGCCCTTCGCTGCCAGGATCATTCCCATCGAAGTGGCTGCCGATGCTTCCGCGGCCTCCGGGCAGCCCTCGAAGGAAAAGAACCTCCTCGGGTAACCTATTTTCACTGAATATCCTGACAGTTCCTTGATATAGTTGGCACAGTTCACCATCTCGGCGCCACCTCCTGTCACCACGACTCCGGCCCTGAGGATGTCCTCAGCAGCATAGCCGCTGATCTGGATGTGGTACAGCAGGGCTTCGATGATTTCCTTCATCCTGGCGGAGATGATTTCTGAAATGTACTTGACTGTCACCTGTGCCGTCGGGATGTCATTCTCATCCACGATCTGTATTGATTTCTCACCCAGGGCGGACAACTTGTTGGGCATGCAGGCTCCGTAAGCCTTCTTTACGTTCTCAGCAAGGACCGAGGAAAAGTTGCATTCGGTCTTGATGTCGCCCGTGATGCTGTTGCCGCCGAAAGGTATAGCGGCGTAGTACCTCATGATCTTGCCCTTGAAGATTGTCACAGAACTGACACCCGCTCCGATATCGATCAGCGCTACTCCGTTTTCCATCTGCTCTTCCTTCAGGACAGCCCTGGCAGTGATGCCCGGTGTGAAATACTTTTTCGCTATGGCGATACCCATACTGTTGAAGACGGTGTCGATGTTGGAAGAATGCCTTCTTCTTCCGATGAACACCTTGAAGTTGCCTTCAAGCTTCTCTGCAGTCATTCCGACAATCTCATTTTCAAGCTCGTTGAGACTGTCTTCCGTGGAGAAAGACTGGGCGACCGCTCCGTAGATGACCTCGTTTTTGCTGTCGCCGAGTGGATATTCCTCCAGGGCCATGGACTTCAGGGTCTTGACCTCGCCTTCGCTGATCTGTGAATCAGGATCCGTCCTGACCATGCTTGCGGAGGCCGTCTCCTGGCGGACGTAGTAGCGGGGGAGTCCCACGATCACTTGCTGGATCTTGATCTTGAGTTCCTGCTGTGCCTGGCTGATGGCTTTTCTCAGCACGTCCTCTACCTTGCCAGGGTTGTTGACGTAGCTGTTCCGGATGCCCTGCGAGGGTGTCTCCCTATAGTAGATCACCTGGACATCCTGATCCTGGATCCTGGCCACGCAGACCGCCATCTTCGATGTGCCCAGGTCGACTGATGCTATGTACCTTTCTTCCATATTTTGTTGTATCTTATTTTCTGCAGACTATCTGGCCGTCAAATTTCACGTTCACCGTCGAATAGAAGCCCTCTCCCTTGCTTGGAACAATAGCTGTGTAGTATTTGCCGATCTTGTCGAACTTCTCCTCTATGTCTACCGGCTGTCCGAAGATGAAGAGTTCCTTACCTTGCCGCGGCACCAGGACCAGGTCACCGTTGGACCTGACAGAAATCTGGCTGATGTTCGAAGACCAAGTCTTCGATGCCTGGATGTAGCCGACAAGCTTTGTAACTTTCGCGAGCCATTCTTTCTCAGCCTCGGTCTTCGGTTCTCCCTTATAGCCACTTTCGAAGGCGATTGGAACATCTCCGTCAATGATCGGCACCCTGGAGGTGTAGTTGTCCTGTAGGGGGAAGAGGAAGCCCTTTGAGTCAGCGTAGAATCCTGCCGATCCTTTCTGGAACCTGACTGATGGTTCCCTTTGGAAAACCTTGACATTCAACAGGCCGTCAGGGGTGGTGTAGGCTTCCGTCCTCAGGATGGCGCTCTTGTTTTCCAGGATGCTTTCCACTTTTGCAAGGTCCACGCTGTCCAACCTCTGGCCAATGTAGGCCCCATATTCATTTTTCAGGTAGCCTTCGATGTCTTCCTGGGTTACGAAGCTGTAGTCGTCAGCGAACTCTACCCTCACGCCTCCGCATGTCAGCTGCCGCCTCTTTTCCCCACCCAACCTGACGATGGTGAAGATGGCGGCGGCAAGCAGGCAGACGGCTGCTGCGATTATGGCTATCCGGAGTCCTTTTTTCATTTCTTGATCCTTGCTTCCAGCATCTGGGTTATCGGTTCAATGAACCTGTCGATGTTACCAGCTCCGAATGTCGCCAGCACATCGACCGTTTCACCGGAGAGGTAATCCATAAGTTCTTCTTTCTTCAACAGAACCTTCTCAGAGGCAGTAACCTTGTCGAATATGATCTCAGAGGTGACTCCCGGGATGGGCTCCTCCCTGGCGGGATAGATGTCCAGCAGGATGAGTTTGTCCACGGCGCTCAAGGCCTCGGCAAATTCATCTGCGAAGTCGCGTGTACGGGTGTAGAGGTGAGGCTGGAAAACTCCTGTTAGTTTCCTGCCGGGATACATCTTCCTGATCGACGATATCGCGCTGGCCAGTTCTCTCGGATGATGTGCGTAATCATCTATGTAGGTAAGCCCAGGCGTTCCTACATGGACGTCCAGTCTTCTCTTTACTCCTTCAAATGTACCGATTGCCTCCTTGACGGCTTCCGGACCTACTCCATGGCTTAGGCAGAGCGCTGCGGCAGCAACGCTGTTCTCAACGTTGACCCAGCCTGGTATTCCACAGCGTACTCCCTCAATGGTCCCTCCGGGATAAACGAGGTCGAAAACATAGTGTCCCAGCTCGTCCGGGCGGGGATTGACGGCGTGGTAGTCTGCCGAAGGATCGTCGTAGCTGTAAGTGAATATCCGGGCTTCGGTCTCCTCCGGGGTTATGTCCAGCCCTTTCTTGACGACAAGTGTCCTGCTTACTTGTGAGGCGAATGTCTTGAACGCTTTGCAGTACTCTTCATAGGTGCCGTAGATGTCCAGATGGTCGGCGTCCATGGCAGTGATCACGGCCATCGCCGGCCTAAGCTGCAGGAATGACCGGTCATATTCATCAGCCTCTGCCACGATGACAGGTGTCTGGCTCATCAGGAGGTTGGTGTCGTAGTTCTTGGATATGCCTCCGAGGAAGGCCGAGCATCCGGCACCGCTTTCAGTCAGGATGTGCGCGATCAAGGTGCTGGTAGTGGTCTTGCCGTGAGTCCCGGCTACTGCAAGGCATTTCTGCCCTACTGCCAGTTCTCCAAGCATGCGCGATCTCTTGATGACTGTGTAACCGTGTTCGCGGACGTAGACCAGTTCCTTCAAGTCTTCGGGGACGGCAGGGGTGTAGACGACCAGCGTCGAGGCCACGTCCTTTGGGATGAGGTCCGGGTCGTCAGTGTAGTGGACGAAGATGCCCTCCTTTTCAAGGGCCCTGGTCAGGTCTGAAGGCGTCCTGTCGTAGCCTGCCACGGGATAGCCCTTGAACTTGTAGTACCTTGCGATGGCACTCATGCCTATGCCGCCGATACCTATGAAATAAACTTTTGAATACTTTGCCATCCTCTTCCTGTTCAAACAAGCTTGTACACTTCATCAGCAATCTTCTGGGCTGCATCAGGAAGGGCCATCTTTCCGGCATTCTGCTCCAGCATTGCGATCTTTCCAGGGTCCTTGAGCAGCTCAAGTGCCGTGGGCATCATTTTCTCCATTGCCTCGGCATCCTTCACGATCATAGCTGCATCCTTCCTGACCAGGGCCATTGCGTTATGGGTCTGATGGTCCTCAGCTACGTTCGGAGAAGGGATGAACACCACGGCCTTGTGGGCAGCACTCAGTTCTGAGACGCTGCTGGCTCCCGATCGGGAGATAACTACGTCGGCCGCTGCGTATGCCAGTTCCATCCTTCCGATGAAGTCTGAATATCTTACAGTCTCAGCGAGTCTCGGATCCTTCTCTGTTTCTTCCTTCATGAACTGGTCGATGCCGGCCTTGTAATACTTGCCGCATTGCCAAAGTACATCCACACCCTCTGAACCGGGGCAACCGTCGCTGATCCACTTCCTCATGCATTGGTTGAACTTGGAACTTCCAAGGCTTCCACCCACTATGAATATATGTTTTTTGGACGGGTCCAGTCCATATTCCTTTACGCCTGCTTCCTTCATTTCGGGGGTGCATGGAACGAAGACGCTCCTGATAGGATTTCCTGTCATGACTATCTTGTCGGCGGGGAAGAACCTTTCCATCCCTTCGTAAGCCACGCAGATGCATTGGACCTTGTCTCCGAGTTTCTTGTTGGTCAGTCCTGCGAAACCGTTCTGTTCCTGTATCAGTGAAGGAATCCCCATCTTTGTGGCCGCCATCAGCAGGGGAGCGCTGGCGTAGCCTCCGACCCCTATCGCTACCTGGGGTTTGAATTCCTTGATGATCCTCCTTGCCTTGCGGATGCTTGACAGTACCCTGAACGGGACACTGAGGTCATTGAGGATGTTCCTGAGATTCAACTGACGCTGCAGTCCTGTTATCGGCAGCCCGATTATCTTGTAGCCGGCGGCAGGGACCTTTTCCATCTCCATCTTCCCCTCCGCTCCTACGAAGAGAGTCTCGGTTTTCGGATTCAGTTCCTTAAGTTTGTTTGCGATCGAAACGGCCGGGAAGATATGGCCTCCCGTGCCCCCACCGCTGATTATTACCCTCAAAGCCTTGTATTCCATAGGATTATTCATTGTTATGGTCGTCAATCCCGTAGTCCGGGATGTCATTGTCGTGTAAAGGAAGTTCGGATTCCATTATCTCCAGCTCTCCGATTGTGCTTTCCACCTCATCCTTCTGTTCATGTTCCACCAGAGGGGGAGCCTGGGCTGCCTCACGGGCAATCTTCCTGCGAGCCATCTTGCTGATCGACAGGATTATGCCGAATGCAAGGCTGAACATCAGGTAGGATGAATTACCGTGGCTTATCAGAGGCAAGGTCTGTCCAGTGAGAGGACCCATGTCACAGTTGATCATTATGTGCATCATGGCCTGCCCGGTGATGAGGATCACAAGTCCTGCCACTGCTGTCTTCGCAAAATGGTTGTCGCAGTTACGCACTATGATCGAGCCTCTCGCAAGGAGGCTTATGTACAGGATGATTACCAGCAGCCCTCCGAGCAGTCCATATTCTTCCACGATGAAGCTGAACATGTAGTCTTCGAACATGATCGGAACGACGTATCTCTGTGTGCTCCTTCCGGGCCCCTTGCCGATCAGGCCGCCTTCGTGAATTGCAATCTTGGCGCTGACGGGTTGCTTGAGTTTGTCCAGGGCATCCTGGAATTCGGTAGTGTTCTGCGGTGCCGTGCGGATTGTTTCAAGCCTTTTTTCCGTGCTGTCCGAGGAGAGCCTGGCCATTGCGGATGCAAGGTGCGGGAACGGGGTCTTGATGTCCTTCTTTATGCAGATCGAGTTGATGCCGATGCAGCCGAGCAGGAGCCCGACGGCAATTACTCCCGGGAGTATAAGTTCCTTTACGCTGATACCACCGATGAGGATGGTGATGAACATTATGCCCCCGATGAATATCGTGCTGGACAGGCTGCCGACCATGATTCCGAGACACACTGTGAAGATGGGGACGTAGATGTAGACGACCTTTTTCACCATAGGCTTCGCCCAGAACGGGTGCTTTTTGGCCAGGATGTTGGCAATCATGAACTTGTCATTGCGGTAGGCGTTGACAGCCCATGAGAGGTACATTACCATCGCTATCTTCACAACCTCGAAGACATGTACCTGGAATCCCCCGATACTCACGATTCGCCAGGCGCTGTTGATCATCAGCGGCTTGAACGGACCTATCTGCTTGTGTGTAGCCAGGATAAGGAGCAGGAACATCGAGACAAGGTAGCCGAATTGCGAGATGATCCTGAAGAATCCTATGCTCCTTATGCTGTAGCAGGCTATTATGACGCCGAATCCAAGCAGGGTGATCAACATCTGCTCTCCCACGATCGCCATTCTGGAAGTGTTCTGTGAGAGGGCGAGTTGTGAGGTTGAAGAGAATATGGCCACGATGGAGATCAGCATCAGAAGCAGCACGATCATCCACACGACCTTGTCTCCCTCGAGATTGTCGAGGAAGTTCCACAGGTTGCTTTTGTTCTTTTTCTCTTCAGCCATTGTTATCCTGCTTCTAAAGCCTTCTTACGGCCTCCTTGAATCTTTCACCTCTCTCTTCCATGTTGTGGAAGAGGTCGAAACTTGCACAGCATGGGCTCAGGAGCACAACATCTCCCGGTGCTGCGAACTTGCTTGACTCCTTGACGGCATCCTCTGCGGAACGTGTCTCGACGAAGTTCTCGCTTCCGACTATTCCTTCAAAGGCTTCGCGGATCTTGGAATTGTCCACTCCAAGGCAGACTATAGCCTTTACCTTCTCTTTGACAAGAGGCTTGAGTACCTCATAGTCATTGCCTTTGTCTTTTCCTCCGACGATCCAGACCACGGGACGACTCTGGCATTCTATTGCGTACCATGCGGCGTCTACGTTCGTGGCCTTCGAATCATTTATGTAAAGTACGTCCTTAATGCTGAGGACAGGCTCCAGCCTGTGCTCGATAGGCTGGAAAGTGGCGAGGGACTCACGGATCACCTTGTTGTCGATTCCGGAGGCCTTTGCCGCGATAGCGGCGGCCATGGAGTTGTAGATGTTATGCTTTCCGCCGAGTGCAAGCTCCTTGAGATAGATGTCACACTCTTCCTCTTCGTACTTCACGACGATTTTGTCATCCTTCAGGTAGGCACCCTGCCCAACCTCGCCTTTCTGTGTGAAAGGAAGCCTCTTTGCGCTGAGTATGATCTTGTTGAGGTGGTCGATGGTGATTTCGTCGTCGGAGTCGAAGATGAAACAGTCCTCCGGGCGTAGGTTCCTGGTGATGCGGAACTTGGACCTGACATAGTTCTCCAGCTGGTAGTCGTAGCGGTCCAGATGGTCGGGAGTGATGTTGGTTATGATTGCGATGTCCGGATGGAACTCGTAGCAGTTGTCAAGCTGGAAGCTGCTGATTTCCAGAACGTAATAGTCATAATGTTCGGTAGCCACCTGGTAGGCGTAGCTTTTCCCTATGTTGCCGCCTAGACCTACGTTCAGTCCTGCATTCTTCAGGAGATAGTAAATCAGGGATGTGGTAGTAGTCTTTCCGTTGCTTCCGGTGATGCAGATCTTCTTGGCGTCGTCATAACGTCCTGCGAACTCTATTTCGGACACGATAGGGGTGCCCTGGGCTTCGAGTTTGCGCACCATGGGCACGTTACCGGGGATTCCTGGACTCTTTATCACCTCGTCGGCACCGAGAATGAGATCCTCAGTGTGCCCTCCCTGCTCAAACGGTATGTCCCATTTCCGGAGGTCGTCGGCAAAATGTCCGGCAATCTGTCCGCTGTCCGAAAGGAACACGTCAAATCCTTTGACTTTTGCGAGTACGGCAGCTCCGACGCCGCTTTCTCCGCCACCTAAAACTACAATCCTGCTCATATCTTTCTTGTCTTTCTTGCGTCTTTTTTATGTCTATCTAAGCTTCAGCAGTGCCAGTGTCGCCACTGCGAGGATGATTCCGATCAGCCAGAACCTTGCGACTATCTTGGCCTCGGGAATTGCATGTACCGGCTTCTGGATAAGGGCCGGGATACCTTCTTTCTGGTAGTGATGGTGCAGGGGACTCATCTTGAAGATCCTGCGTCCTTCACCGTATTTTTTCTTTGTGTACTTGAAATAAAACCTCTGCATTATCACGGACAGGGATTCCACGAAGAAGATTCCGCAGAGTACGGGGAGGAGGAGTTCCTTTCTCATAAGGACGGCTCCTACTCCGATGATTCCACCGATCGTAAGACTGCCGGTGTCACCCATGAACACCTGGGCCGGGTAGGAATTGTACCATAGGAACCCCATCAGCGCACCCACGAAGGCCGACATGAAGACTGCGATCTCTCCGCTGCCCGGGATGTACATGATGTTGAGGTGGTCGGAGTTGACCAGGTTGCCTCCCAACCATGCCAGGACACCCAGTACGACTCCAACAATGGCACTGGTGCCGGCGGCAAGCCCGTCCATACCGTCCGTCAGGTTGGTTCCGTTGGAGCAGGCCGTGATGACCAGGACGATCATCAGGACATATATTCCCCATTTGCAGTACCAGCCCCACTTCCCCTTGAATGGAGAGAGCCATTTGTAGTCGAACTCGTGGTTCTTGACGAACGGGATAGAGGTCGTAGTGCTCTTCACCACGTTTTCCATCTTCCATCCCGAGTCTTCTGCGACGAGGGTTTCGGAGTCGACGTTCAGGGACCTGGTGTTGCCCTTCTCTACGACATTGGCTATTCCAGCCGTTACCGGAACTTTTTCCCTGACCACGATGTCGTCGCTCAGCCAGACGGTCATTCCGATCACGAGTCCGAGAATCATCTGGGCCGCGAGTTTGGCTTTAGGATGGAGACCTTCCTTGTTGTGCTTGAAGACCTTGATGTAGTCATCCGAGAATCCCAGTGCTCCGCACCACAGGGTGGTGAAAAGCAGAAGCTGGGTATAGACATTGGTCAGGTCGCAAAAGAGCAGTACCGGGAAGACGATCGAAATTATAATGATAATTCCGCCCATGGTCGGAGTCCCTTTCTTCTGCATCTGGCCTTCCAGGCCCAGGTCACGTATCGTCTCGCCGATCTGCTTGCGCTGGAGCCATCCGATGATTCTCCTTCCGATGAAGAAGGCGATCAGCATGGCTGTGACGCTGGTCAGCATGGCCCTGAAGGACAGGTACCCAAACAGATGCTGTCCGGGAATGTCGTACTTCTCAAGGTATTGGAACAGGTGGTATATCATCTTTCTTGCGTTTTCAATTGTTTGTTATCGATCTGAATATTTCCGACACGATTTCCCTTTCATCGAAATGATGTTTCTCCTTTCCGAGGATCTGGTAGGTTTCGTGTCCCTTTCCGGCCAGAAGGATTACTGCTCCTTCCGGGGCCAGCATTATGGCTGTGCGTATGGCTTCCTTGCGGTCTGCAATGCTTATGGTCTTGGCCAGGCCCTTTGGACTGAACCCGGTTTTGATCTCGTCCATGATGTCCTCGGTCCTCTCGGTGCGGGAATTGTCTGATGTTACGAAGATCCTGTCTGAATATTCCTCAGCCACCTTTGCCATTTCTGGACGCTTCGTGCGGTCGCGGTCGCCTCCGCAGCCGAAGACGCAGATCAGTTCCCTCCCGCGGTCGATCTCCCTAAGGGTCCTGAGGACGTTGCCCATGGCATCGGGGGTGTGGGCATAGTCGATGACGACTGAAAGCCCCTTGGGACCGCGCATCACTTCCAGGCGGCCCTTTGCAGGCTCGAGTTTGCTGATGGCGACCAGAGTCTCTTCGGGATCCGCTCCCAGAGCCATGGCGGCGCTGTAGATGGCCAGGATGTTGTAGGCGTTGTGCCTTCCGATGAGCCTGGTCCATGCTTCCCGGCCGTCGATCCTGAGGAGCATTCCCTCGAAGCTCTCTTCGATGATCCTGCATGTGTGGTCGGCCATTCCCTTGCATGAATATGTCTGGACCCTTGCCCTGGTGTTCTGCACCATGACGTCGCCGTGCTTGTCGTCTATGTTGATGATTGCGGTCGCACCGGCTCCCAGGTTGTCGAAGAACAGTTTCTTGCACCTGAGGTATTCTGCGAAGGTTCCGTGATAGTCCAGGTGGTCATGGGTCAAGTTGGAGAATATTGCGACCTTGAAGTCCAATCCGGCTATCCTTTCCTGCTCGACACCGATCGAGCTGACTTCCATGAAACAATATTCACACCCCTCGTCTACCATTTCGCTCATGAGTGAGTTGATGGTAATAGGGTCCGAGGTGGTGTTGACTGCCTCGCTCCCTCGGGTGCCGACGTAGTTTGCGATTGTAGAAAGCAGGCCGCAGTTGTAGCCCTGGGCCATGAACAGTTCGTAAAGGAGGGTGACGGTAGTGGTCTTCCCATTGGTGCCTGTGATTCCTACGAGGTTCAGTTTCCGTGAAGGATTGTCATAGAAATTCGCAGCGATGATGGCCAGGGCATGACGAGAAGAGGAGACCTTGATGAATACCGGGCCGGATTCTTCCACCTGTGAATATTCTTCGCAGACGATGGCGGCGGCTCCGGCTTCGATGGCCTTCCCTATGAATGCATGCCCGTCGATGTCGTGCCCCTTGACCGCTATGAACAGGTCCCCGGGACCGATTTTTCTCGAGTCATTGCTTATGCTACGGATTTCGATATCAGGGTTGCCCATGATCTCGATTACTCCGCTGTCCTTTATGATGCTTTCAAGTCTCATTTCAAACTGATTGTTACCGTTGATCCCTTGGCAGCTTTATGGCCGGCCTGAGGCACCTGTGAGGCGACGTGCCCGGTCCCTGAATAGACTACCTTGAGTCCGCTGTTCTCTATCATGTACATCGCATCCTTGAGTCCAAGGCCCTTGACGTCGGGTACGACCGGATTCTTCGGATCGGTCTGGGGAGGGATTTCCCTCTCCAGGGTCATCTGGGGGACTGATACTTTGGATTCTATCTCTTCTCCCCAAGTCGGGTCGAGGGCGTACAGGGCATCGACTATCTCCCTCATAGCGGCTGCAGGAAGGACACCTCCGTAGACACTGCCTCGGATGAGGTAGGACTTGAGGCAGATGATCGCACTGTATTTCGGTTCGTCGGCAGGGAAGAACCCAACGAAGGTTGCGAGGTTGTGGTAGCTCCCGTCCTTGGTGACGTAGGGAGTGCTCATACCATATTTCTTGATTTCCTCGCCAGAGAGGACTTGCCTTGAGGTTCCGGTCTTTCCTGCGACTTGCACCCTTGCACCCTTGAGCCTGGTTGCGGTTCCTTCGGACGTCACGGCCTTCATGGCCCTCAGAAGGGTATCAGCGGTGGCCTTGGAGCATATCGAGGCGTTGAGGACGGCAGGTCCCTTCTTGGTCTTCACCACTCCGTCTTTCTCAATGCTTTCCACCAGGTAAGGTTTCATCATCTTGCCTTTGTTGGCAACTGCATTGTAGAAGGTAAGGATATGGAGCGGAGTTTCCTTGATGGCATAGCCCATCCCAACTGAGCCAAGGTCCGTGGCACTCCAGCGCGGGGACTCGGGATTGGGAAGTTCGGGCTCCCTCAGACCGTCCAGGTCGAAGTCGAAGGCCTGGCCGAGCTTGTACATGTAGAGCTTGTCAAGGAACTTCTTGGGATTGTCTCCGTAGTTCTTGACTGCCAGATAGCGGAATACGTAGTTGGATGAGATCTCGAACCCGTGGAGGATGGAGATATCCTTCATGCCGCGCACATGGTCGTCCGGCGGGTATCCGGGCAGGATTCCGTTGTTGGTGGGGATCCTGTCGTCGAGGGACTTGATGTAACCGTCTTCGAGGGCGGTCATCAGGGTAGTGGCCTTGAAGACAGAACCTGGTTCGGAGTTGAGGCCGATTGCCATGTTGTAGGTCTCGCTGAGGCTCCAGTCGGTGGAGTCCCTCATGAGGTTTACCATCGAGCGGATGGCTCCGGTCTTGACGTCCATTATTATCGCGCAGCCCATCTCGATGGACTTGTTGTCCTCGATCTGGCGGCGGAGAGCCTTGTCCACGATGTCCTGCATCGTGATGTCGATTGTTGTCCTGACGTCCAGTCCGTCTTCCGGCTTCACGTAAAGGCTGTCGTAGTTCTGTATCCTTTCCCGGTTGTCGGTGGGCTTGAGCCAGATCTCGCCCTCCTTGCCGTGGAGGACGTAGTCGTATTTACCCTCGAGTCCGATGTGGTTGTTGCCGTTGGAGTTGCTGTTGTCCTTGACGTAACCGATGGTACGCCTGGCAAGGGTGCCGTAGGGATATTGCCTGGTGTCTTTCTTCCTGACGATGACTCCGCTGCGGTACTGTCCTTCATTCATCAGGGGAAGCTGCTGGAGACGGAGCAGGGTCTCGCGGTCGACGGGGTGGCCAAGTCTAAGGTACTTGTTGCCGTCCTTGCGTCCCTTCTCGATCATCTTCCAGTAATTTTCTCCGTCTGTGCCCATCTCGGCAGCAAGTCCTTTCGAGAATTCCTTAGCCTTGGCCTGCCACTCCGACTCCATCTTCTTACCATCCTTCCCCTTGCTCTCGAAGTATTCTTTCCGGACTGTGCAGTCCATGAACAATTCGTACATCGGAGTAGAGATGGCGAGGAGCTTTCCGTCGTTGCCGATGATTGCGCCTCGTTCGGGATAGATGACGCTCTTTTCGCTGACTGGCCTGAAATACTTTACGATCTCCTTGCTGGGCTTCCATCCCCACTGGATCCAGGCGATCCTGACCACCATCACGGCCGCAAGGATAAGGAAGGCGGCATAGAGGTAATACAAGATCATTCCGATCCTGTCCCTTTCCTTCTTTGTCGAATTCTGACTCTGTGTCGCCATCTTGAGTTATCTATTTAATCCTGTCTGCAGGCTTCTGTGGCATCGCCAATGTGGAACCCTTTTCCTGGAGCATCTGCTCAACCTTGCTCATTCGCCCGAGACTGACCAGCTCCACGGTCTTCTGGGCGTGATATATTTCCATGTCCTGCAGGGCCTTGCGGTTGTCCTCGACCCTTGTCAGCGTCTTTTCGATCTTAAGGCTCAGCCAGATGCTGACCCAGAACAGGAAGAAAGTGTAGAGGATGTGGATGAAGTACTTGCTGACATGGAGCCTCAGCAGGAACTCTCCCTTGATGGTTGCAAGGAAGGCATTCCTGAGCCACTGTCCCACGTCGGACAGCTTCCATTTCCTATGTTCCTTCTCTCCCAGCATTTCAGTTTGCTTTCTTCCGGGCTATACGGAGCTTGGCGCTCCTCGCCCTCGTGTTGCTTGCTATTTCACTTTCTTCGGGAAGGACAGGTTTGCGGTTCACGGCCTCGAAAGGAGTCCTTACCACTCCGAACATGTCCTTCTCTTCCTTGCCTTCGGCATTTCCGGTCCTTATGTAATTCTTCACCATCCTGTCCTCGAGAGAGTGATAGGTGATGACGGCCAGTATACCACCTTCCTTAAGCGAGGCAGCTGCTCCTTCAAGGAATTTCTCAAGGGAGCGCATCTCATGGTTGACCTCGATCCTGAGGGCCTGGTAGACCTTCGCCAGGAACTTGTGCTCCGCGAACTTGGGGAGGGCACTTTCAATGGCCTTGTCAAGTTCGGCTGTCGTACCGATCCGGCCTTTGGACCTGGCACTTACCACCAGGGATGCGATCTTCCTGGAGTTATCCACCTCGCCGTAGAGTTTGAATATCCTTTCCAGGTCTTCCTGGGAATATTCATTCACCACATCCTCGGCGGTGATGCCGCCATCGCGGTTCATCCTCATGTCGAGCGGGGCGTCGTACCTGAAGGAAAAGCCTCTTTCCGCGGTGTCGAACTGATGGGAGGAAACCCCGAGGTCTGCCAGTATACCGTCAAGTCCTTTCTGCAGCCTGTCCCTGAGGACTTCATTGTCGTGCGCTGTGGCGAGGACGAAATTATGTATGAAGCGGAAATCAGCGCGTACCAGCGTCAGGCGCGGGTCGTCTATCCTGTTTCCGAGTGCATCAATGTCACGATCGAAGGCGATGACGTGACCGTCTTCATTTAAGCGTGAAAGGATTCCGGCGGTGTGACCACCGCCTCCGAATGTGACATCTGCGTAGATTCCTGATGGGTTGAGAACCAGGGCTGAAATGCTCTCGTTCAAAAGTACCGGAGTATGGTATTCTGACATCCTGCTGACCCTCCTATCTCTCCTGAGATAGCTGGTCGGCAATATTCAAGAATTCTTCGTTCGAAATCTCACTGGCCTCGTATTTTTCCTTGGCCCAGATCTCTATCTTGTAATCGTTGCCCGAGAAGACTACCTCTTTCGTTACACCAATTGACTCCAGAAGCTTCTTGGGGATCGAGATGCGGCCGAGCTTGGCGTCCGGTTCGACGATTGCCCTGCCACGCATGTACTCTCTCCAGAAAGCAGCGTGAGCACGATTAAAGATATTGAGTTTCTTTTTGACCTCTTCACTCTGGCGCTCCCACTCCTCGAAGGTATACATCTCGAGGCAGGAAGTGAAGATATCTTTCTTCACCACGAACCTCATGTCACCTTCGGCAGGCATCAAAGACTTGAGCGGCGCGGGGAAGACAACCCTCCCTTTGTCGTCAATCTTCGAAGTGTATTCGCCGATGAATGTGATCATAATCTTTTCGCCTTTCACGCTTGGTTACAAAGATAGCAATTATTTTCCACTTTCTTCCACTGCTTTCCAATTTTTTCCACATCTTTTTCAACAACATAGAAAAGGCACCCCGGTAAAGGATGCCTTTGCGTTTTCGGATGTAGGTTTATGGTCAGCGGATGTCCTCTAGCCTGACAGCCTGGAAGACCAGTTGTGAGGTGCTTCCTTCGTAGAGGATTCCGACGGTCTGACTGTCGATCATGGCCATGCAGGAATATCCCCATCCGCCTTCTTCATCGAGCAGCAGAGATCGGTTCCAGGTAACCCCGAGGTCATCGCTGGCCTTGATGGTGAACATGTTCCTGGTCTTGGTGGAAGCAGGGTTTGCAAAGAGCAGGGTGCTGCCTGCCTTGAGGATGCTGGCCTGGCAGACCGGTTCGATCAGGGTGTTGTTGGAGGAATGGGGAGTCCATGTCTTTCCAAGGTCGGATGTGGTGAACACCTTCCTGGCCCTGTCCTGGGTCCCATGGTTACGCATGTTAAGCATCAGGACTCCTGACTGGACCTCCACGACCTGGTCTTCGCAGACATGGTCGGTCGCCATGTTGGAAACGGTCCATGTGGCCCCATGGTCCTTGCTGTACATTATCCCAGCAGAGGGGATCTTGTCCTTGTCCCAGACCTGGATGGGAACGACCAGGGTTCCGTCCTGCATCGTGATTCCACATCCCGGGCCCTGGAAGATGGTCGAAGAGGAGGGGTCCTTGACCTGTGGAGTGATGCTGACTGGCGCGGACCAGGTCTTCCCGCCGTCCGAACTCTTCACGACAGCGAGCTGGGCCACGTCGATCGGGTCGAGGCCGGACTTGGAATTGAAGATCGAATAGCTTCCTTCGAGGCCATGGGCCCATATCGCGAATATGAATATATCTCCAGTGACCTCATCAACCAGCACGCAGGGATCTCCTGTTCCGTTCTGGTCCTTTGGAAGCCCTCCGTATTCGCCCATGTCCATGGCAACTTTCATCTTACTCCATGTTTTTCCTCCGTCCTTGCTTGTCTGGACGCCGATGTCGATGTCTGACTGCAGGTCGTAGGATGAAGTCCAGCGGATGTCATAGACAGCGATAAGGTCTCCGGACTTGGTTCTGGCAAGGGCGGGGATCCTGTAGGTGTCGGAACCGTCGTCACCCCGGTTCCGCAGCGCCAGAGCATAACGTCTTCCGGTTGATGTGCCATGTTCGTTGACTGTCGCCCTGGCACCGTCCAAGGTTATAGAAGTAACGGAGCAGTTGAAAGTGTCCGAGAGACCGACCTTTGCAGAGGAAACATTCATGCTGACATAGAAATGGTTGTCTCCCTTCACAAGAGGCCTGTCAAAAGTCAGGACGACCCGGCCGGACTTTGGTTTCAACTTGCATGCGTCTGCAACAGAACGGCTTCCGTACCAGGCATTCTGTCCTGCCCCCCACGAACTGAACTGGTCCTTGATTATGTTGGACTTGGTTCTTGAGACTATAGGGGAGATTGTACCAATGTAGACAAGCCGGATGTCCTTGATGGCTTTGAGAGCGATGCCTTCGAGGGAAACTTCGACTTCACCTGACACCTGTCCTGAGTTTTCACGGGGAATGACTATTTCCGAGACCACGTTGTACTCCCGGTCAAGGATAAGGGGAATCCTTGGATTGTAAACTTCAACGACTGCTGCAGCCAGAAAGGTAGTAAGAAATGACAGTAACATGATCGAAAGATAGCAAAAATATCTTTAACTTTGCCTAATTGTATTGAACATGAACAAGACATCCGACTACAGATTCACGATCATCGTCCCCGTATTCAACGAGGAGGACAATATCGTGAGGCTCGAAGAAACCCTGGCGTCATTTCTTCCGAAGTGCGTCTGCAAGGCTTGCGTCCTTTTCGTCGACGATGGATCAAAGGACAGGAGTCTGGAGGGTATCAAGGGCATCTGCTCGAGGCATGAGGATTTCTTCTACATCTCCTTCGAGAAAAATGCAGGCCTAAGTGCCGCGATCAAGGCTGGCTTCGATTATGCCTGCTCGGATCTTGTCGGCTATATCGATGCGGACCTCCAGACAGATCCGGAAGACTTCAACCTTCTGCTGAAGGATATCGATGATTATTCAATGGTTATAGGAATACGTGCCGGCAGGAAGGATTCGTGGTTCAAGAACACCCAGTCCAGGATAGCCAATGGATTCCGCCGGATGATGACCCATGACGGCGCCCTTGACACCGGCTGCCCGCTGAAAGTCATCCATACTGACGTTGCCAGGAGAATCCCGATGTTCAAGGGCATGCACAGGTTCCTGCCCGCCCTGGTGCTTCTCCAGGACGGAGGATCCTACAAGCAGGTGCCGGTGAGGCATTACCCCAGGACTGCGGGAGTCTCTAAATACCATCTCTGGAACCGTCTCTGGGGACCGTTCGCCGATTGTTTCGCTTATCGGTGGATGAAGCCTCGTTATTGCAATTATAAAGTGGGAGACAATAATTTATAAGCCACCATGCACGGAATCCCTCACTGGATAGTCTACTCGATCGGCTTTGCAGCCCAGTTCTTCTTTGCGGGAAGGACGATTTTCCAGTGGCTTGATTCTGAAAGTAAGCAAAAGGTGACTTCTCCCTCGGCCTATTGGGGGCTGAGCGTTATCGCCGCCTGGCTGATGTTCGTCTACGGGGTGCTGAGGGATGATTTTTCCATCATCCTCGGACAATTCATCTCTTACTTCGTCTACTTGTGGAACCTGGATGCCAAAGGAGTCTGGAAAAAGCTTTCAATCCTTTTGAAAGCGCTGCTGCTTGCCACTCCCGCAGTGGCTCTTGTGCTCCTGCTCCATGATGCAGGGAACTTCGTACGCAATATGTTCCATAACGAGAACATACCTCTCTGGCTTGTCATCTTCGGATCGGCAGGGCAGATAATATTCACATTGAGATTCGTGTACCAGTGGGCTTATTCCAGGAGGCGACATGAGAGCATGCTGCCTCGCGGTTTCTGGATAATAAGCCTCATCGGTTCAGGCGTGATCGTAGCCTATGGAATATTCAGGAAAGATCCTGTCCTGATCCTCGGCCAGTCCTTCGGTTTCGTGGCTTACGTCAGGAATCTCATGATAGGGTTCAAGAAAAAGTCTGAAGAAAGGGTCTGACAATGAGAAAACATCCACTGCTATTGACTTTCATCTTCACCGCCCTGTGTCTTCTGCCGGTGATGCTGCTCAGGGATTTCACTCCTGACAATGAGCTCCGGTACCTCCAGATTGCAGACGAGGCCATAGAAAACGGGAACGTGTTTGCCTTTACTTTGCAGGGAGAGGCCTATGCCGACAAACCTCCGCTTTACCTGTGGCTGGCCATCTTGTCCAGGCTTCTTCTGGGAAAGCATTCCATGCTTATCCTCTCATTGTTCTCCCTTATCCCAGCATTCATCACGATCCATGTCATGGACAAATGGGTAAAGCCCGGAGGAGCTGTCGACAGGATAAGCATTGCCTTCATGATGATGACCTGCGCCTTGTTCCTTGGTGCATCGGTTTTCCTGAGGATGGACATGCTGATGACCATGTTCATCGTCCTGGCCCTCTATTCATTCTGGCAGCTGTACGAGGGAACTGGAAACAGGAAGCGCCATGAGCTGCTCCTACCGGTCTGGATCTTCCTTGCGCTTTTCACCAAAGGCCCAGTCGGCATACTAATGCCACCACTTGCCATCATCTGCTTCCTCCTCATTGAGAAAAAGGGACGTGACATCGGGAAATACCTCGGCTGGAAGACCTGGGGAATCATTGCCGGACTTTGCGTCGTCTGGTTCACGGGAGTTTATCTTGACGGAGGCAAGGACTACCTCAATAACCTCCTGTTCCACCAGACGATGGGCAGGGCTGTCAATTCTTTCCATCACAAGGCCCCGTTCTGGTACTATTTCACTGCGATATGGTACATCGTGGCTCCCTACATGTTCCTTCTTGTAGGCGCTATTGTCATCTCCCTGATTGACAGCATCCGTTCCTGTCATCCTAAGCGCAGCGAAGGATCATGTCGCAGCGAAGGACCGAATGACAAGGAAGTGTTCTTCCTTGTGACGATAGTCTCCACATTCGTGATGCTCTCCATCTTCAGCGGCAAACTGGCGATCTATCTGGCTCCTATTATGCCATTCATGGTCATGTTGTTCGTGGAGGTCCTGCGCAGGACAGGTTGGCGGAAATGGATGACCTGGACTCTCGCAGTTCCCTTGATCCTGATTGCAGCAATAGGTGTTGCAGCCTTGGGAGTCCTGCTCTTCACCGGAACTGAAGGACGGCTTGCAGACTTGATCGCACCATATTCCTTCGCACGCTCGGGTATGGTTAAGTTTGCCCTCTTCATGCTTTCCCTCGGATTCATCCTGGCAATATATTCGCTCTTCAAGGGACGACCTGCGATCAGCCTGATATTCACCGGAGCTTCGATGCTCCTTTCTGTGTACGCAGCCTCATCCGTACTGCCTCAGGCGAATGACTGGATAGGCTGGGGCAACCTGTGCAAGACTATATCACCGGAAGAAGAGGTGGCTACATTGTATCTTCGCAGGCCATATCCCATGAAGGTCTATCTGGGTAGGGAAGTGTCTGATTACCAGAGGGATTTTGAGGCGTTTTACAAGGCTGAGGCCAAAGACCGGAAGCCTTCCGACGGACCGCTTGTACTGGTAACCCAAAGCAAGAGGCTTACCAGGGACGAGGCCCTGGGTGAGTTTGCAAAGGATAAGAGCCTTTGGTATGTAGGCCCTTATTGTCTCATACAAGTCGAACCTGAGACTGAGGAACAAGAAACATCATCGAACGAACTATAAACAAACAGAGCCATGAGCATTGACAGATTTGACCTGGTGAAGGAATCCTTTGAAAAGAAAGCTATTCCTTCAGAGTGCGTGGAAGGGAAGACCTCCGACTATTTCGGCGAACTGGTGTTCGATCGCCGTAAGATGCGCAAGTATCTTGACGCGGACACCCTTTCTGCTCTTCTGGAGTGCATCGACAAGGGACGTCCCCTGGACAGGAAGACCGCGGACGGAGTGGCCGAGGGTATGAAGGAATGGGCTATGGAGCATCACGTGACCCACGTGACCCACTGGTTCCAGCCTTTGACCGAAGGCACGGCCGAGAAGCATGATTCCCTCATCGAATATGATGGCAAGGGAGGAGTGATCGAGAAATTTGACGGTAAGTCCCTTGCGCAGCAGGAGCCTGATGCATCTTCCTTCCCCAACGGTGGCATCAGGGCAACATTCGAAGCCCGTGGCTATACCGCATGGGATCCAACTTCGCCTGTCTTCATCATGGACGACACTCTCTGTATCCCGACTGTTTTCATTTCATACACCGGAGAAGCCCTTGACTACAAGACTCCTTTGAAGAAGTCCATCAAGGCGGTGTCGGATGCTGCCGTTCCTATCTGCCGTCTCTTCGACCCTTCGGTCGAGAAGGTTTATTCCTACCTGGGTTGGGAACAGGAATATTTCCTCGTGGATGAATCACTCTATGCAGCCAGGCCTGACCTGATGATCACAGGCCGTACCCTGATGGGGCATGCATCTTCAAAGAACCAGCAGCTTGACGACCATTATTTCGGTGCCATCCCATCCAGGGTTGCGGAGTTCATGCGTGACCTTGAGATAGCCGGCCACAGGCTTGGTATTCCGATCAAGACACGCCATAACGAGGTGGCTCCCAACCAGTTTGAGCTTGCTCCCATCTATGGGGAAGCAAACCTGGCCAATGACCAGAACCAGCTCCTGATGAACCTGATGAACAAGATCGCACGCAAGCACGGCTTCGTGGTCCTGCTTCATGAGAAGCCTTTCGACGGGGTCAACGGCTCGGGAAAACACAATAACTGGTCGCTCGGAACCGACAAGGGCACGATTCTGATGGCTCCAGGTAAGGATGCCAAGGGGAACCTCCAGTTCATTACTTTCTTTGTCAATGTACTGGCTGCCGTTCAGAAGCATAATGCCTTGCTCAAGGCTTCCATAGCTTCGGCTACCAATGCCCACCGCCTCGGAGGCAACGAGGCTCCGCCTGCGATCATCTCCGCCTTCCTTGGAAGGACGATGACCAGCGTACTCCGCAAGCTCCTTGAAGTCCCTTCAGACACTCCGATCGAGATCGCCGGCAAAAAGGGTAAGAATCTTGGCCTGGTCGAGATCCCCGAAATCTTTGTGGATAACACTGACCGTAACAGGACATCCCCGTTCGCATTTACCGGCAACCGTTTCGAGTTCCGTGCCGTGGGATCTTCCGCCAACTGTGCCGGTGCGATGACCACGCTCAATGCAGCAGTGGCTGAGCAACTCCTGATCTTCAAGGAGGATCTGGACAAGGAACTCGCAAAGGGCAAGGAACTGTCAGTCGCAGTCATGGACACCCTGAAGCCTATCATTTCTTCAATAATCGATGTGGTCTGTTTCGACGGCAACGGTTATGCTCCGGAATGGGTGGAAGAAGCCAGAATGAGAGGTCTTGACACCGAGACAAGCGTCCCAGAGATGATCAAGGTCTTCACCCGTCCTGAGTCGGTCGAGATGTTCCGGAGGACTGGAGTCTATTCAGAGAAGGAACTTGAGGCCAGGAACGAGGTCAAGTGGGAGATGTACATCAAGAAGGTGCAGATCGAATCCCGCGTCATGGTCAGGATGGCCATAAACCACATCATTCCGGCCGCCTTGGACTACAAGCGCAGGCTCCTGAAAGAGGTGGCCCTCAGCCAGGAGGTCTTTGGTGACACCTCAGGTTGTTCGGTCGAACTTGGCCTGATCAACCAGATCAACAGCTACATTGAGGAGATAAGCTCCAAGGCCGAGGCAATGAAGAAGGCCCGCAAGATGGCCAATTCAATCGAGGATCTCTACCAGAGGGCAGTCGCCTACCATGGAATCGCCGAGGCCCTGAACGACCTTCGCAGGCCAATCGACAAGCTCGAAGAAAGAGTGGACAACCGCACCTGGCCTCTCCCCAAGTACCGTGAACTGCTGTTCATCAGCTAAACGAAAAGCTGACTGACAACATGACAAGGTACATATTCATTACGGGAGGCGTTGTGTCCTCCCTAGGGAAGGGTATAATCAGCGCTTCCCTTGGAAAGTTGCTTCAATCAAGGGGCTACAGGATTACCATCCAGAAGTTCGACCCATATATCAACATCGATCCCGGGACTCTCAACCCTTATGAGCACGGAGAATGCTATGTTACGGCTGACGGACAGGAAACGGATCTGGATCTAGGCCATTATGAGCGTTTTACCGGCATCAGGACGACCAGGGACAACAGTGTCACGACCGGAAGGATCTACAGCAGTGTGATCGAAAGGGAAAGGCGCGGGGATTATCTCGGCAAGACCGTGCAGGTCGTCCCGCACATTACCGATGAGATCAAGCGCCGGATCCAGCTCAAGGCCACGAAGGAGGATCTGGATTTCGTAATCACAGAGATCGGCGGTACGATAGGGGACATCGAGAGCCAGCCCTTCCTCGAAGCCATCAGGCAGTTAAGGTGGGAACTCGGTTCCAGCCAGGCCCTTAACATCCATCTGACCTATGTCCCATTCATTGCCGCTGCTGGAGAGCTTAAGACCAAACCTACGCAGACCAGCGTAAAGCAGTTGCAAGGCCTTGGTATCCAGCCTGATGTACTGGTACTTCGAACTGAGCATGTGCTGGGTGATGATGTGAGGCGGAAGGTTGCACACTTCTGCAATGTCGATGTCGAGGCGGTCATCCAGAGCCAGGATCTGCCGAGTATCTACGAGGTCCCTGTGAATATGGAACGACAGGGGCTGGATGCCATCTGTCTCAAAAAGATGGGGATCGAGCCTGGTGCCGAACCGGATCTGGGAGAGTGGCTAGGATTCCTGGAAAGGAGGAAGAACGCTTCTTCGGTCCTGACAATCGGTCTGGTCGGGAAATATGGCCTTCAGGATGCTTACAAGAGCATAACGGAGAGTCTTGCCCATGCCGGAACGTTCCATGACTGCAAGGTCAAAGCCGTTTTCATCAACAGTGAGGAGATCGACAGGAATAATGTTCATGACAGGTTGGAAGGCATGGACGGCATAGTGATCTGTCCTGGCTTCGGGCAAAGAGGCATAGAAGGGAAGATAATCTCTGCAGAGTATGCCCGCACCAACGACATCCCCGCTTTCGGCATCTGCCTTGGGATGCAGATGATGGTAATAGAGTTCGCCAGGAATGTTCTTGGCTACCCTGATGCTGACAGTGTCGAGATGAATCCCGGTACCACCCATAATGTCATCGACCTGATGGAGGGACAGAAGACCGTCACCATGAAAGGTGGTACCATGAGGCTCGGGGAATATGCCTGCAATCTTGTTCCCGGAAGCCGGGTGTGGGAGGCCTATGGAAGGGTCGATTCCATAATGGAACGCCACAGGCACCGCTACGAGTTCAACAACTTGTTTTCCCGGGATTTCGAGGGCAAGGGAATGAGCCTCGTAGGAAAGAATCCGGAATCCGACCTGGTCGAGATTGTCGAGATTCCTTCGTTGAGATGGTACGTGGGTACCCAGTTTCATCCTGAGTATTCTTCCACGGTACTCAAACCGCATCCCCTGTTCATGGATTTCATAAAAGCCTGCATTGAATATGGAAACTCTTAATCACGAGTGTGGGGTTGCCCTTATAAGGCTCCTGAAGCCGCTGGACTATTATAAGGAAAAGTACGGGACGACCCGGTATGGAGCCGGGAAACTGTACCTTATGCTGGAGAAACAGCACAATCGCGGGCAGGAAGGAGCAGGTGTCGCCTGTGTCAACCTTGATGTGCCTCCCGGAGAGGAATATATGTTCCGCGAGCGTGCCGAGGGGAAAGATGCGATCACTGAGATTTTCGGACGTCTGGACGATTCTTTCAACGGCCAGCTGTTCATGGGGCATCTACGGTATTCCACTACCGGGAAGCGTGGGCTTGTGTATGTCCATCCTTTCCTTCGAAGGAACAATTGGCGTGCGAGGAATCTTTGCCTCTGCGGCAATTTCAACATGACGAACATCGATGAAGTCTTCGCTGAAATGGTTTCCCAGGGCCAGTCGCCCAGGATCTACAGTGATTCTTACATCACCCTGGAGCTCATGGGCCACCGTCTGGACATGGAAGTGGAGAAGGAGTACAAGGAAGCCGTGCAGTCAGGCCTCTCAGGACTGGATGTCACCAGATATATCGACGACCATGTGAAGATAGAGAATGTGCTCCGTACCACTCTGTCAGGTTTCGACGGCGGTTATGTGATGTGCGGACTCACCGGAAGCGGTGAAATGTTTGCAGCCCGGGATCCATGGGGCATACGGCCGGCTTTCTTCTACCGGGATGATGAGGTGGTGGCTTTGGCTAGTGAACGTCCTGTCTTGCAGACAGTGTTCGATCTTGCTTGTGAGGATGTCGAGGAACTGCCTGCGGGCGAAGCCTTGATCGTGAGAAGGAGCGGAGAGGTCTGCGTCTCTAAGATACTCGACAAGAAAGGGGATTTCAAATGCTCATTCGAGCGTATCTATTTCAGCCGGGGTTCTGACCGCGACATCTATCAAGAGCGGAAGAGGCTGGGCGAGCAGCTGGTTCCTTCAATCTGCAAGGCCATTGATGGCGACGTGGGGAATACGGTGTTTTCCTTTATCCCGAACACTGCCGAAGTAGCTTTCTATGGCCTGGTCGAGGGTTTCAGGAGCAAGGGCATGTATGTCCGTACCGAGAAAGTAGCTTGGAAGGACATAAAGCTTAGGACCTTCATAACTGAAGCCGGGTCCCGTGACAGCCTTGCTTCCCTGGTTTATGACATCACCTACGGAAGCATACGTCCTTATCAGGATAACCTGGTTGTGATCGATGACAGCATAGTACGGGGAACAACCTTGAAAGACAGCATTCTTAAGATCCTTGAACGTCTCCATCCGCGCAAGATGGTGATAGTCAGTTCTTCGCCCCAGGTAAGGTATCCTGATTATTATGGGATAGACATGCCGAGGCTGGAAGAACTGTGTGTTTTCCGGGCTGCAATGGAACTGTGGAAGGAAAGGGGCTGGGAAAGCGGACTCGGATCGATCCGGGATTCTTGCAAGGAAGAACTGTCGAAACCTGCTTCCGAGATCCGGAACGCTGTCCGTGCGGTCTACAGTCCTTTTACTGTGGAAGAGATAAACGCCAAGATGGCTGGGATCCTCCGTCCTGAAGGGATGGAAACTCCCGTCGAGTTCGTTTTTCAGTCGCTTGAAGGACTTCGTGAGGCATGTCCCGGCCATAGGGGGGACTGGTATTTCTCCGGTCGTTATCCAACTCCTGGAGGTAACCGGAGGGTGAATGAATCATTCCTTGATTACTTCGCTAGAGAAGCGGGGCGAAAAGACGGATGACGGATTCAAGGAGGCGCTTGTACCAGGGTCTCCTTGACCATTCTTCAAGGGTGAGTTCGCGGCATTTCTCCAGGTCCTTCTCGAAGATAGCCTTGTTCATTAGGGCTGCCTCCTCATCGTAGATGTAGGTGTTGATCTCGTAGTTTATTCCGAAACTGCGGGCATCCATGTTGGCGCTTCCGATGCTGGAGAGGTAGTCGTCGCAGACGAAGGTCTTGGAGTGGATGAATTCTCCCTGGCGCAGGAATAACCTTACACCGGCTCCCAGGATTTCTTCGTAATATGCCCTGTTGGCTGGCCTAGCTATGAAATTGTCGGCTGCCTCGGGTAGCATCAGGCGAATGTCAATCCCTGTCAGGGTGGCGATCTTCATTGCGTCGAGCACCGGCTCCGGAGGAACGAAGTACGGGGTCTGGAACCAGATGTATTTCTTTGCATGGGTTATCGCCCATTCGTAGCTGTAAAGCAGCATCGGGAGCGGCAGGTCCGGCTCATCCGGCACGATCTGCATCACTTTGTTTGCAGAGTATGCATATTCTGCATACTCTGCAAACAATCTACCCCCCTGCACCCCCGAGGGGGACTGAGGGGCGAACCCCTCAGACTCCCTGAGTCGCTATGCTCCGAGTCATTGGGACGACCGTCCGCTACCACTTTGGCTGGCGAGACTACTGCCACCCTCGGCACGTTAAGAGGGGGGACCGGAGCGGAGCGCAGCGTAGCGAGCGGTGGGGCCGAGCGTAGCGAGGCGGTCGAGCCGCCAGAGGTGGTAGCGGATGATGGTAACTCTTTTGCCATCGGGTAGTATTCGAGCATGGGACGGTCGATGGTGCCGCCGCCGGTGAGCCAGGAATCCATGAAGGCGTACTGGAGTGATGCGACAGCTTTGCCGGTGAGGCGCATGTGAGTGTCTCTCCAATGCTCGAAATAATGGTCGTTGATATTCATCCCCCCGGTGTAGCCGATCTTCCCGTCGATTACGACTATCTTACGGTGGTTGCGGTAGTTGAGTGTGGTGACCAAGTCGAACAGGTGCGCCCTTGGATTCGTGAACCGGACGACCTCGACTCCCGCCTCCCTCATGTCGTCATAGTACTTGGAACTGATTGGGAAATTGGCGATGTTCTCGTTGATGAACCTGACCTTCACTCCCTCCCTGGCCTTCTGCATGAGGAGCTCCTTTATGGCCCTGCTGCCCTTGTCATTCCCGAAATGGAAATATTCCATGTGGATGTTCTCCCTTGCCTGGAGGATGTCCTGGGAAAGCAGTTCGAACTTGCGTTTCCCTTCGGTTATGATCTCGACGTCGTTGCCGGCAGTTACGGAAGGGTAAGCTCCGCGGCCCATCATTTCAGCCAGCGGACGGAAATCCTCCCGTACAAGGGCCTCCGTGTCATGACCGAATAGTATCCGGTTAAGGTCTTCATTCGTTTCCTTTTCGAAGATGTCCTTGTACTTCTGGTGCCTCCGGTTGAAGATCCAGTGGTGCCGGTAGTTGATACCGAACATGAAGTACAGCAGGATTCCGAAGAGGGGAATGGCAGCGATGATCAGCAACCATGCGAATTTCCTTCCTGAATCACCGTTATCGACGAGGATGACGACCACCACGGTGAGGATAAGGAGGACGTAGAGTATGGTCACTATCGTCTGCAGCATCTCAGGCGAGTTTGCAGATCAGCGTGGCGGAAGTGCAGGAGATAACGGTGACGTCAACATATTCCCCGGCCTTGTGGACCTTGTCGGGGAAGACACACATTTTGTTGCTGCCTGTCCGGCCGCATAGATCTTCTGTATTCTTCTTTGAAGGGCCTTCGACCAGGACGGTGTAAGTTTTTCCTATTTCTGCCTGGTTGCTCTTCAGGCTCAACTCGTTCTGAAGGTTGATGATCTCATTCAGCCTCCGGGTCTTGACCTCAAGAGGTATATCGTCCGGGTAATTCCTGGCTGCGAGTGTCCCCGGCCTCTCGGAATAGTTGAACATGTAGGCATAATCGAAACCAACTTCCCTGAACAGGGAGAGGGTGTCCTGATGGTCCTCTTCCGTCTCCGAACAGAAACCTGCGATTACATCTGTGGTGATTCCGCATCCCGGAAGGACTTCCCGGATCTTCCTGACTCGCTCAAGGTACCACTCACGGGTATAGCGACGCCTCATTTTCTCAAGCAGCCGGTTGCTTCCGGACTGGACCGGCAGATGAATATGCTTGCAGATGTTGTCGTGCCTGGCCATTGCCTCGATCAGTTCGTCGCTGATGTCCTTGGGATGGTTGGTTGCAAACCTGACCCTTAGTTCAGGACTGATTCCGGCCACGGACTCCAGGAGGTTTGCGAAAGTGACCGTCCTTGCGTCACATTTCCAAAGGTAGGAATCCACGTTCTGTCCCAGCAGGGTAACTTCCTTGTAGCCTTTGCTGAAGACATCCCTGGCTTCGGCCAGGATAGTCTCGGGATCCCTGCTGCGCTCCGCACCGCGGGTGTAGGGGACTACGCAGTAGGAACAGACATTGTTGCATCCGCGCATTATCGAGATGAAGGCTGATACACCGTTCTTGTCCGTCCTGACCGGAACGATGTCGGCATAAGTTTCCTCATGGGAGAGGAGGACGTTGATCTGAGGAGCGTCAGGGGTTATGTCCCTTACGAGCTGCGGGATGGTCCTGTAGGAGTCAGGCCCAGCCACCAGGTCCACCTTGCCGGTGTCGGTGAGTGAATCCTTTAGCCTTTCAGCCATGCACCCTACTATTCCCACGATGACCCCGGGCCTTTTTTCTTTCTGCTTGTGGAACAACTCGATCCTGCCCCAGATCCTCTGTTCGGCATTGTCGCGTACAGAGCAGGTGTTGGCGAGGATGATGTCGGCTTCATCCATTGATTCCGTCCGGGCGTAGCCTTCCTTGGCCATTATGGCGAAGATGACTTCGGAATCGACCACGTTCATCTGGCATCCGTATGTCTCTATGTAGATTTTCTTTTCCATTCAAAATAGACTGTACCGGCACAAAGATATGGATTTTTCAGCGAATAAGTATTTTTTCATATCTTTGTAGGAAAGGTTGCATGGACCGATGAAAGTGTTAAAGAACATAATCCTGGGACTGGCTGTATCCTTGTCCGTCTTGTTTTTCGGGAGTTGCTCAGGTATCTCCAAGATAAAGGACATCAAGGTGACATCATGTGGAGTGGAGTCTTATTCCCTGAAGGGATTGCGATCCATCGATGCTGTCCTGGCCATCGGAATAGACAACCCTGCGATGGCTTTTACCGTGACGGATCTCAGCGGTATCCTCAAGTACAATGGCGAGGATGTTGCATTCTACACTGCTGACACCGTCATGGTGGACAAGAAGAGCAGCAAGGTCTACGACCTTCCCTGCAGTGCGACTTTGTCGGAGCGCGTGAACCTGATGCAAGCCCTTCAGATAGCAAGGAAGGGATCGCTCGAAGGACTTACTACCGACATTGAAGCAAAGGTTAAATTGAAGAATGGTGCAGGCAAGACATTGAGATTCAAGGACCTGGACCTTCAGGAAATGGCTGAGAGACAATGAGACGCATTATCGTGACAGCTTTGGCGGCACTGCTTATGGCTTTTACTATGGCCGCCCAGACAGAGTCGGTTCCCGCGCAGGGTGCTGCCCTGGATTCGACGCTTTTCGGCAAGAATATATTCACCCTCCTTCCGAACATTACCGTCCACCAGTCGGACAATATCAGGAAGGCTCTGAACAATCAGATCGCTTCGAACTCTTCAAGGAAGGTAGCGGGGTACAGGGTCAGGATTTTCAATGACAACAAGCAGACTTCCAGAGGGGCTTCGGAAGCGGCCCTCAACCGCTTCAAGGGTATGTATCCAGGGATAGCGGCCTACCGTACCTATTCCAATCCGTTCTTCAAGGTCACGGTGGGAGATTTCCGGACCAAGTCGGAGGCCATGCAGCTGCTTCAACAGATCAAAGGCTCATTTCCTTCGGCCTTCATAGTCAAAGAAGCTGCCATCAACTACCCTCCGGTAGGTTCAATTTTCTAGTGGAATATGCTCAAGCAAGGACTCGAACTCAAACAGACGCAGAAGCTTTCTCCTCTGCAGATCCAGACGATCAAGCTGATCGAGCTGCCTATCCAGGAGCTTGAGCAGCGTGTCAAGGCAGAACTGGAGGAGAATCCTGTCCTGGATGATTCCCCGGCTCCTGACAGGGATGACGATTCCGATGATCCGAAAGATGTCTCGATAGACGAGATCGATGAGAATGATCCCATCCCGTCATACAAACTGCGGGTCAACAATTACGGAAAGGACGAGCGTCCCCAGTACAACACATTCTCTGTCAAGGAAAGTTTCACCCAGAGCCTGATGGAACAGCTCGGGTACCGGAATCTCTCCAAGCACGACCATGATGTAGCAGCCTTCGTGATAGGAAGCCTGGACGAGGATGGGTATCTCCGCAGGGACATAGAAAGCATAGTCGACGACCTGGCCTTCAGGGCCAACATCGAGTCCGACCCGGAAGAAGTAGAGAGGATTCTCAGGATCATCCAGGAGTTTGAACCTGTCGGTGTCGGAGCCAGGGATCTCAGGGAATGCCTGCTCCTGCAGCTTCGTTCCCAGAAACAGACCAGGGAAGTCCAGATGGCCGAGGCCGTCCTGACGGATTATTTCCAGGAGTTTTCCAATAAACACTTCCAGAAAATCATTGCCAAGCTCGGCCTGAGCGAGGATGACATGAAGGCAGTCATCTCCAGGATTGTCAAGCTCAATCCTTCCCCGGGAGGACAGATAGACGACTCGTACAACGACCAGGCCCAGCAGATCGTCCCCGATTTCGTACTTGACATTGAGGATGGAGAACTCAAGCTCACGATGCCCCGCTTCTCGATCCCGGAGATCAGGGTCAACCGGAAATATGCCGAACTTCTCGCCGATGCCCAGGGGTCTACCGACAGGCAGCAGAAAGAAGCTGCAACATTCGTGAAACAGAAACTGGATTCAGCAAAGTGGTTCGTAGAAGCCCTGAAGCAGCGCCATAATACCCTGGAGAACACCATGAAGGCCATTCTCGAGTACCAGCATGACTACTTCCTGGACGGGGATGAATCCCACCTCCGCCCCATGGTGCTCAAGGATATAGCCGAGAAGACCGGATTTGACATTTCAACCATTTCCAGGGTGGTGAACAGCAAGTACATCGAGACGCATTTCGGAATCTTTCCTCTCAAGTACTTCTTCTCAGAGGGACTTGAAAATCAGGATGGAGAGGAAGTCTCGACCCGCGAACTCAAGAAGGCCCTCAGGGAATGTGTCGATTCTGAAGACAAGCGCAAGCCTCTTACCGACGATCAACTCGTAGCCGAGATGAACAAGAGGGGCTACAAAGTCGCCCGCCGTACCATAGCCAAGTACCGCGACCAGTTGGATATTCCAAAGGCAAGACTCCGCAAGGAACTATAGTTTCACCTTCGCGCCGAACGCAAGGTCTCCTGCGTCTCCCAGTCCGGGGATGATGTAGGACTGGCTTGTCAGTTCCTCATCTACGGCTGCAGTCCAGAGGCAGGTGTTGTCCGGAAGTCTCTTCTGGAGGTATTCGATGGCATAGATGCTTGAGATGGGGCTGATGAAGTGGGTGAACAAAGGAGTTCCGCCTTCATCTACAAGCCTGTCGTAAGTGATTTCCATGGAGGCTCCGGTGGCGATCATGGTGTCGGAAATGATGAGAGTCTTTCCGGCCAGGTCGGGACAGGAACAGTACTCTATCGCGATATGGAAGTCATCTCCCTTGTCATACTTCCTGTAAGCTGCTACGAAGGCGCTTTCTGCATCGTCGAAGATGTCCAGGATACCCTTGTGGAGGGGCAGGCCTGCCCTGAGGATTGTGGCTGCGACTATCTTTGATTCGCAGGTGCTCACCTTCGCAGTAGCCAGAGGAGTCTGGATTTCCTTCGAGGAATACTCCAGTCCCTTGCTAAGTTCATAAGCGAAGATCTGTCCGAGCCGCTCAAGGTTGAACCGGAAGCGGAGGCTGTCTTTCTGGACTTTCCTGTCGCGTACCTGCGCGATAATGTTGCCAAGCGCCGAATTTGTCTCGCCTAGGTTGATGACTTTCATTGTTTTTAGAGTATTGTTTCCGGAAATCAAAAGTAGAGATTTATTTCAACTCCTGCAAATTTTTCATGGAAGGTCTTCTGCCGAATACACCTCTTCATCGGCGAAACTGAAAAGGCTGTCATCACAGACTATGATGTGGTCGACCAGGGATATGTCAAAAGTCCCGAGTGCTTTCTTTATGTCCTTTGTCTGGACCAAGTCTTCCCGTCCCGGCCTCGGGTTACCGGAGGGATGGTTGTGTACCAGGATAACTCCTGTGGCATGGGTGTCCAGGGCTCTTTTGACAATGAGTTTAGAATCGACGACGGTACTTGAGATTCCTCCTCGGCTGACCATTTCCTTCCGGAGGACGTAGTTCGCCCGGTTGAGGAGGATCAGCCAGAATTCCTCGTGTTTGAGACCTTTCATGACCGGGATCATCAGCCGATAGGCTGTTCTGGGGCTGCAGACAGGGACTTTTTCTATCCCCCTGGCCTCAAGGCAGCATCTCTTCCCAAGCTCCAAAGCAGCAGCGATGGACGTGTATCGTACTCTTCCGATACCGTCCATCGCCATTACTTCTGATGGATCCATCGCGGCTATGCGCGAAAGGTCTCCTTCAACTGTTGCAAGCAGCCTGTTGGCCACTTCCAGAACATTCTGGTTTTTCGTGCCCGAACCGATGAGGATAGCCAGAAGCTCTGCATTGCTCATCGCACCGGCACCTTTGGAGAACATCTTCTCCCGCGGACGTTCGTCCGCACACAATTCCTTGATTTTCATAGTTTTAATATGTTTAGATTCTGTGTCGATTCTTCGTCGGGCTCCGCCCTTCTCAGAATGACATTATTTCCTGTCGATGACCTTGCGGGCGGCTTCGGCGATGTTCGTCGAGTCGATTCCGTAGGCTTCGAGAAGTTCGGACGGAGTTCCGCTCTGGCCGAAGGTGTCCTTGCCGTTCACATATTCAATGGGCTTGGGCGAGACAGTTGCGAGCACTCCGGCTACCAGTTCTCCGAGTCCTCCGGCCATGTTGTGCTCCTCTGCCACGACCACTGCTCCGGTCTTGATTGCGGAGGCTATGACGGTTGCCGTGTCAAGGGGCTTGATGGTGGCGACGTCGATCACATCTGCGCAGATGCCTTCGGCTTCGAGGACTTCTGCTGCCTTCAGGGCTTCCCAGACCATGTGTCCGGTGGCAATGATGGAGACGTCCTTCCCTTCGTTCAGGACGTAAGCCTTGCCGATCTCAAAGGGTTCGTCCGGCATGAAGTCAGCCACTTTCGGGCGGCCGAAACGAAGGTAGACCGGGCCGTTGTATCTGGCGGCTGCAATTGTTGCGTTCTTGGTCTGTGTCCAGTCGCAGGGATTCAGTACCACCATGTCAGGGAGTGCGCGCATCAGGGCGATGTCCTCCATCGTCTGATGGGTGGCACCGTCTTCACCAAGGGTGATCCCGGCATGGGAAGATGCGAGCTTGACATTGGTCTTGCCGTAACAAACTTCCATCCTGACCTGGTCGTAGACTCTTCCTGTCACGAATTCTGCGAATGAACCTGCGAACGGGATGAGTCCGGTGATGGCCATTCCTGAAGCGACGCCGATCATGTTGGCTTCGGCGATTCCACATTCGTAGTACCTGTCGGGGAACTCTGCAGCAAAGGCGTCCATCTTGAGTGAGCCTTTGAGGTCAGCGGTGAGGGCTACAACCCTGGGATCAGCCTTTCCTGCAAGCAGGAGGCCTTCACCGAAACCGCTGCGGGTGTCTTTCTTTCCTCTGTCTATATATTTTTTCATGATGCTGTCAATTTTAGAAATCTCCCAAAGTCTCTTCGAGCTGGCTCATTGCGCTTGCGCACTGGTCAGCATTGGGCACGCTGCCATGCCATTTGTGGGTTCCTGCCATGAAATCGATCCCGTGGCCCATTTCGGTCTTGAACAGGATCATGACCGGCTTGCCCTTTCCTTCAAATTCCTTGGCCTTGCCGAAGGCTTCGAGGATCTTGTCCATGTCGTGGCCGTCAGCCTGGATTGTCTCCCATCCGAATGCCTTCCACTTCGCCTCGAGATCTCCGAGTCCGGCAACCTCTTCTGTGGTTCCATCGATCTGCTGCCCGTTTACATCGGTCATTGCAATGAGGTTGTCGACCTTGTGATGGGCTGCGAACATGGCTGCCTCCCAGATCTCTCCTTCCTCGCTCTCACCATCTCCGCAGAGTACGAACACGGAATGGTTGTCTTTAAGGGCTTTCTTACCGAGAGCCATGCCGACTGCAACGGAAAGGCCCTGACCGAGGGATCCGGCTGCCTGGAAGACGCCGAGAAGTCCCTTCCTGACCGAGGGATGGCCCTGGAGACGGGTTCCGAACTTGCGGAAACTTGCAAGCTCACTGACAGGGAAATATCCGGCCCTTGAGAGGATTGAATAATACATTGGGGTAAGGTGACCGGCAGAGAGGACGAACATGTCCTGTCCGTTCCCTTCGCGGGTCCATGTGGCTGGATCGTGGTCCATGACGTTGAAATAAAGAGCCGTCATGAAATCCGTGCTGCTCATCGATCCGCCCGGATGTCCGGATTTGGCCTCGACGACCATCCTGATGATGTCTCTTCTGACTTGAGAGGCAATCTTCTTCAGATCTTCAGTTGATTGCATTTGCTGTTTGATATTTTGAATTTGATTTATGCTTTTTGTCTAAGCATACAAATATAATCCTTTTTTATCTCACGAGGAAATTTTAACTTTGTATGATCTTTCCAAGGTCAATTGAATAAACAACATAATCGATGGCACAAGTCGTTATAATGCCCAAACAGGGGCAGTCAGTAGAAAGTTGCATTGTAACAGAATTCAAGAAGAAGGTCGGCGACAAGGTCTCCGTCGGAGACATCCTTTTCAGCTATGAGACTGACAAGGCTTCGTTCGAGGAGGAATCCAAGTTCGAGGGTACTGTCCTGGCTTGCTTTTTCAATGATAATGACGAGATTCCTTGCCTTGAGAACGTGATGGTGATCGGTGAGCCGGGAGAGTCTTTCGAGGAGTTCGCTCCCGGTGGCGCCTCTTCAGCAAGTGCAGCAGCGGAGGAAGTACCCCCTGCTGCCACTGCCACCCTCGGCACGTTAAGAGGGGGGACCGGAGCGGAGCGTAGCGAAGCGATCGGTGGGGTCGAGCGGAGCGAGACGGCAGCAGGGGGTACTTCCTCCACTGCTGCATCACCTCGTGCCAAACGTCTTGCTGCCGAGAAGGGCATCAATACTTCGCTCATAGCCGGCTCAGGCCCGGGAGGACGCGTCATCGAAAGGGATGTGATCGCAGCCGCTGCCTCACCTCTTAGCGGCCTTGCCAAGGCAATGATGGCAGAAGGCGGCCTTCAGGCTCCCGCTGCCGGTTCTGGAATAGGAGGCATGGTCAGGGGAAGTGACCTTCGCCAGGCCTCTGCAGAAGCTGAAACTGCCTCCGCAGAGTTCACGTTCGAGAAGATGTCCAACATGCGTAAGCTCATAGCCAAGAGCATGTACAATTCCCTCCAGAATTCCGCCCAGCTGACCCACATGCTCGGTGCAGATGCAAGGAAGATCCAGGCCCTCCGCAAGAAGGCCAAGAAGGCTCTCGAAGAAGGCCGTATCGACGCTAATGTCACCATCAACGATTTCGTCTGCTATGCCGTCATCAAGGCTCTCCAGAAGTTCCCGAAGGTCAATTCACATTGCCTTGGAGATTCCATGAGGATTTTCCAGACCGTCAACCTCGGTTGTGCTGTGGACACTGAGCGCGGACTGATGGTACCATGCATCAAGCATGCGGAGACCCTGAGCATAACCGAACTCAGCAAGGCTCTCAAGCAGGTAGCAGACGACTGCCGCAAGGGCAGCATCAATCCTGACCTGCTGTCATCCGAAGCCGCTTCATTTACGGTTTCCAATCTCGGCGGCTTTGGCGTTGAGTGGTTCACTCCGGTTATCAACCTGCCTCAGAGTGGAATTCTGGGAGTAGGCACAATCGTTCCCCGTCCGAAGGATCTCGGATCCGGTGTCTATGCCTTCGTGCCCTATCTCGGACTTTCTCTTACTTACGATCACAGGGCCCTGGACGGAGGTGAGGCAACGAGGTTCCTCAAGCAGGTTGCGACAGAGATCGAGAACCTCGAAATTGATTTTTAGTTCAGGAATATTAATTACTTCAATATGTACGATTTAGCGATTATCGGCGGCGGTCCCGGTGGTTATGTGGCCGCAGAAAGGGCCGGAGCGGCCGGCCTCAAGGTCGTCCTCTTCGAAAGGAAGTCGCTCGGCGGAGTCTGTCTGAATGAGGGCTGTATCCCGACCAAAACCCTTCTTTACAGTGCCAAGGTCTACAACTATGCCAAGACAGGCGACCATTACGGAGTCTATGTAAGCGACCCTGCTTTCAAATACGATGAGATCGTGGCCCGCAAGAACAAGGTGGTCAAGAAACTCGTCGGCGGTGTCAAGGCGGCCATGAAGGCTGGAAAGATCGAGGTGGTTGCCGAGAATGCGACCATCCAGGGTCGTGATGCGGAAGGGATCAAGGTTGAAGCAGCGGGAAACGTCTATGCTGCAAAGAACCTGCTGATCTGCACCGGCTCAGAGGCGGCTGTCCCTCCGTTCCCTGGCCTGAAGGAAGCCGGTGACGTGATCGTGACAAACCGCGAGATACTTGCCTTGAATGAACGTCCTGAGGAACTGGTTGTGATCGGCGGCGGAGTGATCGGAATGGAGTTCGCAGCCTTCTTCAGTACCCTCGGTACGAAGGTTACTGTAGTGGAGATGCTCCCGAAGATTCTCGGACCTCTCGATGACGAGATCAGCGAAATGCTCCAGAAGCAGTACGAGAAGAGGGGAGTGCAGTTCTGCCTGCGTTGCAAAGTCACCGGAATCGAGGGCAATACGGTTGTCTACGAAGATCCTGAAGGAAAGGTCTGCCGTGTCAGCGGGGACAAGATCCTGGTGAGCGTGGGCCGCAGGGCCAACATCAAGGATTTCGGCCTTGAAAACATCGGAGTGGAATTTGCTCTCAACCCTGCAGGCCGTCCCTGCGGAATCAAGGTCGATGACCGCATGCGTACGAATATCCCCGGTGTCTATGCGGCCGGTGATGTAACCGGTTTCTCCATGCTTGCCCACACGGCATCCCGTGAAGGAGAGGTGGCGGTCAACAATATCCTCGGCAAGGAAGACCACATGCGTTACAATGCCATCCCTGGTGTTGTCTACACCAACCCTGAGGTCGCCGGAGCCGGACTTACCGAGGCAGAGGCCAAGGCAAAGGGCATCGACTTCAAGGTCGTCAAGCTCCCTATGGCTTATTCAGGCCGCTTCGTGGCTGAGAATGAAAGGGGAGAAGGAATCTGCAAGATCATCGTGGGCGCAACCCACCACGAGGTTCTTGGTGTCCATATGCTCGGCAATCCCTGTTCGGAGATTATCCACAGTGCCTGTCTTGCTATCGAGGCCGAAATGACCCTGGAGCAGCTCCAGCAGGTTGTCTTCCCTCATCCGACCGTGTCTGAAATCATCAAGGAAACCGCATTCACCATCTAATAACCCCAGAATATCATGCCTAAAGCACTTTACATAGATCCCGAAGTCACCCTGCGTCCTCAGGAGCATGAACTCAAGCTCCCTTCAATCCCGGTGATGAAGTACAACAAGACCGTCAAGGAAGAAATCGAGAGCGGCCGTTTCTCCAAGGAAGACCTTCTCCGCATTTTCCGTGACATGTCCTATATCCGCGAGTTTGAGACTATGCTCAATCTCGTGAAGACTACCGGAGGCTACAATGGCGTTCCCTACAACAACCCGGGTCCCGCCCATCTTTCAGCGGGTCAGGAGGCTGCCGCAGTCGGTATGGCCTATGCACTTGACACTGATGACTTCATATTCGGAAGTCACCGTTCTCACGGTGAGATCCTCGCAAAGGGTCTTCGCTCGATCCAGATCCTTCCTGATGAAGAACTGAAGAAAGTCATGGACGAGTTCTGGGACGGAGCAACCGTGGCGGTCGCCAAGAAAGCATATTCAGGAAACGACACCAAGGAACTCGGCATCCGTTTCCTCCTTTATGGAGCGATGGCTGAGATTTTCGCCCGCACCACAGGTTTCAACAAGGGACTCGGTGGTTCGATGCACACCTTCTTCACTCCTTTCGGTATCTATCCGAACAACGCCATCGTCGGCGGAAGCGGTTCGATAGCTGTGGGTGCAGCCCTTTACAAGAAAGTCAACAGGAAGAAAGGTATCGTTGTCGCCAATCTCGGTGACGGTGCAATGGCCCGCGGCCCTGTCCTCGAGGGCATGACCTTCGCTTCCATGGACCAGTTCAACACTCTCTGGGAAGGTGACATGAAGGGCGGCCTGCCCGTCCTCTTCAATGTCATGGACAACCAGTACGCCATGGGTGGCCAGACCAAGGGCGAAACCATGGGCTACACCTTCCCCGCACGTCTCGGTGCAGGATTCAAGGCTGATGCCATGGATGCTGAAAGGGTCGACGGTTACAATCCTCTCGCAGTCATCGACGCGTTCTACCGTAAAAAGGCCTACCTTCTCGAGAAGAAGGGACCTGCCCTCCTGGATGTCGTCACCTACCGTTACAGCGGCCATTCTCCTTCCGACCAGAGTTCATATCGTACAAAGGAAGAGATCGAGGCTTGGGAGAAGGAAGACTGCATCGTGGCTTTCGGCAAGAAGCTCATCGAGGCTGGAGTCGCTGACCAGGCTGCCCTTGACGCAATCCGCGCCGAGGTCAATGCCAATATCTTCGAGTGCTACAAGCTCGCGATAGATGAAGAAGTCTCTCCGAGAATGGATCTCGTAAAGCAGGATGAGCTTTTGGGTGAGATGATGTTCTCCAACCAGAGCATCGACTCTCTTTCCGACGCCAAGCCCGACGTGCTTATGCCTCTTGAGGACAACCCCAGAGTCAAGCAGATCGCAGGAAAGGAACGTTTCTGGCTCGACAAGGACGGCAAACCCGTCAGCAGCATGAAGTCCTACAACTTCCGTGACGGTGTCTTCGAGGCTATCGTTGATCGTTTCTACAAGGATGCTTCCCTCATTGCCTACGGTGAAGAGAACCGTGAGTGGGGCGGTGCCTTCGCTGTCTATCGCGGACTGACGGAGGCCATCCCTTACCACCGTCTGTTCAATTCTCCTATCGCCGAGGCGGCAATCATCGGAACTGCAATCGGTTACGCCATGTGCGGCGGCCGCGTTATCCCCGAGATCATGTATTGTGACTTCCTCGGCTGCTGCGGCGACGAGATATTCAACCAGCTCCCGAAGTGGCAGGCCATGTCCGGAAATATCCTTAAGATGCCTGTAGTGGTCAGGGTCTCTGTCGGTTCCAAGTACGGCGCACAGCACAGCCAGGACTGGACCAGCCTCTGTACCCATATCCCCGGACTTAAGGTCTGCTTCCCTGCAACTCCTTACGACGCCAAGGGTCTGATGAACGCCGCTCTCCAGGGTACCGACCCTGTGATCTTCTTCGAGAGCCAACGCCTTTACGGCATCGGCGAGAAGTTCCACGAAGGCGGAGTGCCCGAGGGTTATTACGAGATTCCTATCGGCGAGCCTGATGTCAAGAGGACCGGAAAGGATGTCACCATCCTGACCATAGGTGCCACCCTGTACAGGGCTCTCGAGGCTGCCGACATCCTCAAGGAGAAATATGGAATGGAGGCCGAGGTCATCGATGCCCGCTCACTCGTTCCGTTCAACTACGACAAGGTGATCGAGTCCGTCAAGAAGACCGGCAGGATCATCATCGCCGGCGATGCCTGCGCCCGCGGATCCTACCTCAACGACCTCGCGGCCAACATCTCCGAGATGGCATTCGACTATCTGGATGCAGCCCCCGTGGTGCTCGGTTCCCGCAACTGGATCACCCCGTGCCATGAGCTTGAGGAGGCCTTCTTCCCCCAGCCGTCCTGGTTCCTCGATGCGATCCACGAGAAGATCGTTCCTCTCAAGGATTATGTTCCCACCAGCAACCAGACCGTCGCCCAGATGCGTCTGCACGCACGTAAGGGTATTTAATTGAATATCAAGACGAATTTAATATGAAGACAAAAGCGGTACGCCTTTATGGCAAGGAAGACCTGAGGCTCGAGGAGTTCGAACTTCCCGAGATGAAGGAAGACGAGATCCTTGCTAAAGTAGTCAGCGACAGCATCTGCATGTCGTCTTACAAGTCCTCCCACCAGGGAACGGACCACAAGAGGGTTCCCAATGACATCGCCGAGAATCCTACGATCATCGGACATGAGTTTGCCGGAATCATCGAGAAGGTCGGTTCGAAATGGAAGGATCAGTTCAAGCCCGGAGACAAGTTCTCCATCCAGCCTGCCATCAACTATCCCGGCGGCCCTGTCGGCGTGTTATCTTCTCCCGGCTATTCCTACAAATATGCCGGAGGCGATGCCACCTACATCATCATCCCTGCTGAAGTGATGGAGCAGGGCTGCCTGCTGCCTTACAACGGTCCCGGGTTCTATCCGGCATCTCTAAGCGAGCCTTTGTCCTGTGTCATCGGTGCCATGCATGCATGCTATCATACCACCCCCGGATCCTATGTCCATCAGATGGAGATAAAGGATGGAGGTAAGATTGCGCTTCTTGCAGGAGTCGGCCCGATGGGTCTTGCCATGATCAATTACATCCTCCACCGTGAGGACCGCCGTCCATCTCTGTTCGTGGTGACCGACATCGACCAGGCCCGCCTTGACAGGGCTGCTTCCCTTTACACCAAGGAATATGCTGCCTCAAGGGGAGTGGATCTGCGCTATATCAACACCGGTACTGTCGAGAATCCCGCTGCCTTCCTGCGTGAGATTTCCGGTGGCACTGGCTACGACGAGGTCGTGGTCATGGCACCTGTCCCTTCAGTCGTGGAGCAGGGAGACGATATCCTTGCACAAGACGGCTGTCTCAATTTCTTCTCCGGTCCGAGCAAGGCTGATTTCAAGGCTCCCCTCAATTTCTACAATGTCCACTATGCTTCCACCCATATCGTGGGCACAAGCGGTGGCAACACTGACGACATGAAGGAAGCCCTGGACCTGATGGGCAAGGGAATGGATCCTGCAGGCCTCGTGACTCATATCGGAGGACTGAACGTTGTGCCTGAGACCACTCTTCATCTCCCCGAAATCAAGGGAGGTAAGAAATTGATCTATACCCATGTTGAGATGCCTCTGACAGCTATTACCGAGTTTGAGGAGAAGGGCAGGACCAATCCTGTCTATGCAGAACTCGACCGTCTCTGCAAGGCCAACAACGGCCTGTGGAACATTGAGGCCGAGGAATATCTTCTCAGCCACGCCGACCAGCTGTAATGCTGTTTTTTGTAACGGCTTAATTATGAAATAATTATGGAAAACGAGTGGCTTATTAAGCTACTCGTTTTTTGTAAATGGCTTACAATCAATGTATTCTGTAAAACGCCATATTTCAGTTACATTATCCCGATAAGAAAAGGAAGTCACTGGGATAGTCGACGAAGCGGGTTGTTAATGAACAATCAGTCTGACTAGGTCGTTCGCTTCCGTGCCCTGGAAAAACCTTGAGACTTCGGTTGCTGCAAGAGCCTCCAGAAGCGCCTTCTGTTCCAGACGGCGTCCGATTAGTTTACTGGCGAGGACATCAGTCGGCTCTGAGAAGAGAAAATCGCCGAAGAAAGCCAGTTCCTTGATAAGTCCGTGGTCCACAGTGATATGGGCCTCGACGGTACCGCAGGGGAGTTTGGCTGACCGGACCAAACCGGCTTCGTGGGAGTGACCGTAGATGAAATCCCATGTAGAGAACTTCTCATCCCTCATCTTCCTGACTCTTTCAAACCCGTCTTCCGGGAAATCCAGCGTCTCGTCGCCTGCTGAGAGGATCTCTTGGAGGGCAGCCTGAACTTCGTCAAGGGATGAGAAGCCGGGAAGATATTCCTTGAGGTTGGCTACGCGGCTCTTCACCGAAGCTATTCCCTTGGCCTGCAGCTTCGAGCCTGGGGTGTCGAGGACCCTGGTAAGGGTCTCCAGATCCACGTCATACATCAGGGTACCGTGGATGATTTCCTGATTCTTTGAAACCCTTCTGGCGTAGCCGGAAACCTTCCTGCCTTCCACGAATATGTCATTGCGTCCTGTAAGTTCTGCCGGAACTCCAAGTTTCCTGAGGGCATCCACCATGGGCAGGGGCGAGGGATGACGGCCTACGATGGTGTAGTTCATGTTCTGGAGGTCGTGGTAGACGGCCCCGCCTCCGGTGACCCTGCGGGCGAGGGTGATCCCATGCTCCTCAAGATAAGGCAGATTGACTTCCGAATAAGCGTTCTGGTTGAGTCCGATGATGACGGAAGGACGGTTGCGCCAGAGGTAGAAATACGGCTCGTCGGAGACGATGTTCTCAAGGCAGAACTCGTCCAGGGCCATATTGAAATATGGGTCTGTGGAATTATTCAGAAGATACTTCATCGAGGATTACCGGGAGGAAATAGTTCTTGATCTGGGGGAAATTGGGAAGATGTGTTCCAGGGTAGCGGAAGCCACGGCCCGGGTAGTGGATGCAGAATTCATCAAAGCAGTCCACCATTTCGTCATGGTCCGCAAAAAATCCTGTGGTAAGAGCGGTTTCCTCTGCATCTAAACCATCGAATTCGCTCATTTCCAGCGTCTCGTAGACATGGCAAATACTTTCGGTTATCTCGAAGGAAGTTTTCCCGTCACGCCGAGGCGAGAGATAATCCATTTTCCCGATCTTGCTTCTGAGGAGCTTTGACGGATGCAGGTCGGGGTTGACGAGGATCTTCTTCATGCCACGGAGTTTCTGAGCCCAGAACCCGCCCAAGGACAAGCCTACTACCAGGTCGGGAGACTCGTCAGAGCATATTCCTTCAAGGAGGGAAAGGGCTTCCGATGGCTCGATCGGTACATCTGGGGCCAGCACGGTACTGCCCTTGAGGAGTATCCTCAAGGACGACGCCATCTTGTAGGCTCCCGATGACGCCAGACCGTGGATGAAGAGGATTGTCATCAATTATGCCTTGCGGCTTTCAAGGATGAGGTCTCCGAGTTCCTTGAGGTCCCGGACGATGAAATCGGCTGTGCCGGCCTCAAGGGCGGTCTCCAGGGTGGTCTCTCCTGAGAGTACGAGTACGCTGACAGCTCCTGCCCTGCGCCCCATTTCGATGTCGGTGTAGATCCTGTCTCCTACCATGGCGATTTCTTCCGGTTTGAGCCCATGGCGGTCACGGATTCCGTCAAGCATTGTAGGATCGGGCTTGCCCATCACCTTGTCAGGCTTCCTTCCGGTCGCGGCCTCGATGCATTTCTGGAGGGATCCGCAGTCCACCAAGATGGTCTCTGCATCAGTAGGACAGACCCAGTCGGGGTTGGTGGCGATGTAGGGGAGACCCTGCTTCGCCCACCAGGCAGCCCTGCAGAGGCGTGAGTAGACCAGCGTGGTGTCGAAGGCTACGATGAGCATGTCAGGCCTGTCAGCAGGATCGTCCTCGCAGGAGACGAAGCCGGCCTGGACGAACTGCTCGCGCATGCTGGGGGTGCCCAGCATGAAGAGACGTTTCACCTCAGGGTAGGCTTTCTTTATATAGTCTATAGTCGCTATCGGAGTGGTGTACATGTCTTCGAAGGCGCAGTCAATGCCCATCTTCGCCAGTTTCGCCACGTAATCGCCAACGGATTTGGTGGGGTTGTTGGTGAGGAATGAATGGCCTACACCATCTGCCTTCAGTGCATCAAGGGTGGGAATGGTGAACGGGAATATGTTGTTCTCCATGTAGATGGTACCGTCCATGTCCAGGGCCAGATGCTTGATTTGACGAAGCTTTTCCCTCTGCTCCGGGGTAAGGGTTTTGTTATAGTTTCCTGTCATTTCCATAATACACAAAAGTACGAAATATCTTCGAGATAACGCCGGATTTACGTATATTTGTAAATATGGATCAAGATATCAAGAAAAAGTACAATTATTGGCAGTGGCGTACCTTGATCATCCTTATGATCGGTTACGCACTGTTCTATTTCGTAAGGAAGAATTTCAGCATTGCGATGCCGGCCCTGAAGTCAGAACTCGGACTGGACGAGACCCATCTAGGCATCTTCCTGACTCTAAATGGCATCATTTACGGAATCTCTAGGTTCATCAATGGTTTCATTTCGGACAGGGCCAAGTCGAAGAAATTCATCATGGGCATGGGCTTGCTCCTCTCGGCAATTGTCAACATACTGATCGGACTGAGCCCCCAGATGAATGGCTTCTTCCATCTTCTGGACAATTCCGGAAAGGCTACCATCGGCATGGTGTATTTCATCGGTTCCCTCTGGCTGATCAACGGATTCACCCAGGGCATGGGTTATCCTCCCTGCGGAAGTCTAATGGCGCACTGGATAAAGCCGTCAGAACTTGCGACCAAGCAGAGTATCTGGAACAGTTCACATTCGATCGGTGCAGGATTGGTAGCAGTGCTTGTCGGTACCTTGATCCTTGGAAAGTTCGGTTATGAAGCTTGGCAGTGGTGTTTCTTTATCCCTGCAATCCTCGCGGCCGCAGGCAGTTTGCTGCTCTTCTTCGGCCTTAAGGATTCACCTGCTTCCGTGGGACTGCCCAATCCTGAAGAGCTGGATGAGAATGCTCCCATGAAAAAGGTTGTCAAGGAGTCTCCAGAGCACGCGAAGCGTCTTTATGATGCCCTGCTCAAGAAGATGGTCTTCCGCAATCCCATCATCTGGATCCTGGCCATTTCCAATTTCTGTGTCTATGTGATCCGTTTTACTATCCTTGACTGGGGTTCCATGTTCCTGACCGACTACAAGCAACTTCCAATCGCTACCGCAGCGAATGTCGTTGCCGCGTCTGAGATTGTCGGAGGAATTATCGGTACCCTGCTTGCAGGATGGGTGACTGACAAGTTCTTCAAGAGCAAGGCTCACCATACATGCTTGATATTCATGGTGATGGCCACCTTCTGCTTCTTCATGTTCTGGAAGATGCCGCAATCCAACACGGGTCTGGCGATTTTCTTCCTCATCATGTCCAGTTTCTTTATCTATGGCCCCCAGGCCCTTACCGGTATCGCAGCCTCCAACCAGGCTACCAAGAGGGCGGCCGCTTCAGCCAATGGAATTCTCGGAATATTCGGTTACGCCAGTACGACAGTCTCCGGCCTGGCCTTTGGTATGATCGCTAAGTCGTTCGGCTGGAATACCGTTTTCGCAGTTGCCATCGCTTTCGGTATCCTGGGCTGCCTTGTCTTCGCACTTATGTGGAAGGCTCCTGCTGACGGTTATGCCAAGGCAGACAAGATCATTGCCGAGGTAGAGGCACAGGAAGTTGCCGAACAGTAAACATTCTGAGGTGGAAACCAACAAGAGGCTTGCCTCGCTTGACATATTGCGTGGATTGGACCTTTTCCTGCTGCTTGCGGCAGGGCCGGTTCTCCACACATTTCTTAATGCAAATCCTTCTCCTGCCTGGGATGGCGTAAGGCATCAGCTCTCCCATGTCTCTTGGGAAGGTTTCGTACTCTGGGACATAATCATGCCTCTCTTCATGTTCATGTCGGGAGTGACGATCCCATTCTCCATGGCGAAGTACCAAGACTTCAGGCCAGGAAAAGAGTTCTACCTGAAGCTGGTCAAGCGGTTCGCCCTGCTTTTCTTCCTGGGTTGGATCGTCCAGGGCAATCTCCTGAACCTTGACTGGAAACAGTTCCATCCTTTCGCCAACACGCTCCAAGCCATTGCGGTCGGCTATGTATTCGCTGCCCTCGCTTTCGTCCACTTCGGAAGGAAGGGCCGTTGGATCTTCGGTACGGCGTGTTTCATTGCCTATATCCTTGTCTTTTACCTTTTCGGCCATATGAATCTGGACCCTCAGGACAACATAGCCATGGTCATTGACAAGGCTATCCTCGGGAGCCACAGGGACGGTGTTATCTGGAATCCGGACGGAAGCTGGGCCTGGAACGAAGGCTACCAGTACACCTGGATTCTGAGCAGCCTTAACTTCATAGTGACGGTGATGCTTGGCTGTTATGCCGGAGTGGTCCTCAAGGACAGTTCCGTGGCGCCTGTCCGCAGGGCCGTTTATCTTGCCGGGGCAGGAGTCATGATGATCGTCCTGGGCCTTGCAATGAGTTCCTATTTCCCGATCATCAAGAAGATATGGAGCAGTTCGATGACTCTCTATTCCGGGGGAATATGCTGCCTTGCCCTTGCCGTGACATATCTCGTGGTAGACGTGCTGGGCTTCAGCAAGGGTCTCGGATGGCTCAAGTATTTCGGAATGAACTCTATTGCTGCGTACTGCATCGGCGAGGCCATCAATTTCTCATCGGTGAGCCGGTCGCTTCTGCATGGGTTTGAACATCTGACCGGGGATTATTACCAGCTCGTGATCACCTTCGGCAACGTACTGATCCTCTTCATGATCCTGAGGTTCATGTACAAGAAGGGTATATTCCTTAAGGCATAGCAATGGCTTCAGAAGTCGAGCACCATCCTTTCGAACCCTTCCTTCCGGAGAATGCCAAAGTCCTTTTCCTCGGAAGTTTCCCTCCTCAGCCCAAGCGCTGGAGCATGGAGTTCTATTATCCTAACTTCATTAATGATTTCTGGAGGATAATGGGGCTCGTCTTCTTCTCCGACAAGGACCGTTTCATAGATCCAGGAGCGAAGAAGTTCAAGCTGACCGAGATAATCTCTTTCTGCAATGAATATGGGTTTGCGATGTACGACACCGCGACTGCCGTACGACGTTTGAAGGACAATGCATCAGACAAGTTCCTCGAAGTAGTGGAACCTACCGATGTGGGTGCCCTGCTCCGCCGGATCCCTGATTGCCAGGCAGTAGTCACCACCGGGGAGAAGGCCACGGAAACACTGTGCGCCGTCTTCGGGACCTTGCCTCCGGCTGTAGGGGATTATTCATCATTCCATTTCGAAGGCCGCGACATGCAACTCTGGCGCGTGCCCTCCTCCTCACGTGCCTATCCTTTGCCCTTACAAAGAAAAGCCGACGTTTACCGCCGGCTTTTCGAAGAGTTGGGTATGAATTCCTGACAGGACTAATTGACTACGTTGAGAGTCGTTGTCCCAAAGACAGCACTGCCATAACAGGAACTTATAGTAATGGTGGCTTTTCCGACCTTCTTTGCATGTACATTGAAATCAAACTCAGTATAGGAGTATGGTTCGCCTACAGAAGTATTACTGGATTTTACAGTCCAATACGCGGCGTTTACATAAGAGTTTGTAGACTTGTTGTACACCCTGAATTTCACATAATCCTGAGTGGCGGAGCCTAGTTGATAGGTTAGGGTGGAAGGAATGAGGCTTCCACTGTAGCGAGCTTCAAACTCGCCGACGATAACCTTGAGAGTGCGGGTGAATGTGCCAAAAGTCATCGTGATGGTGGCGCTTCCGGCTTTGAGGGCAGTAAGCTTCCAGGCATTGAATATTCCTGTAGGAGAACTGGATGCGCCCAGGTAAGCTATTTCTGCTTTGACGACGCTTGGATCAGATGACTTGATCGAGAAGCCTGACGGCTGATAGATAGTTTGGTCATTGTTCCTGTCATAAGGCTGGTAAATCATACTCTCTCCTACCTCGAATAGAGCGGTCGCACCTTCATAAAGATTGCGGTCCCCGACCATGATGGTGTACTCAGGTTTTGGCCTTACCGTGAGCTGGAGGGTCCTGATAGTCTTGCCCTTATAGGAGAAGGTAAGAACCGTCGTACCCTGGTAGTAAGCCTTTACGACCCTTTCAGTGCTGTTGTAGTCTATGCTCTGAGCAACAGAGGCCTTGGATGAGGTGATCTTGAAGTCGTCTTTGTAGGCGGACTCTCCGGTCACCAACTGTTTGTTGACCTTGTCGTAGAGTTTGAAGATGATGTAGTCGCGAGTGGCTGAACCCAGGGTGTAGGTCATCTGGGAAGGTGCTTCACCTCCACCCCAGTAGACGGTGTAATCACCAGGATTATCCACCTTCACGGTACAGCTTGCAGTGAACTTTCCTTCTTCAGTAGTGACTGTGATAGTCGTTGAACCTGATTTGAGAGCAGTTACGACACCATATTCGGAGACTGATGCCACACTAGAATTGCTGCTCTTCCAGGAGACGTTCTTATTTTCTGCCGTGGAAGGTTTCACATTGGCTTCCAGTTCGAATTTATCCCCGACCAGAAGGTTCAAGGTGCTCATTGAGAGTTCGACTCCGCTGACGGCGGTCAGGGCCGCAGTGACTGTTACATAGCAGATAGCCTTCTTTGCTCCGTCTTCTGTGGTCACGGTGATTGTCGTACTGCCCATCGCCAGAGCAGTCATGGTACCGTCAGAAGCGATAGTGGCGACCTTCTCATTGCTGCTTGTCCAACTTACATTCCTGTTAGTGGCATTCTTGGGGAAGAATTCGGGTTCAAAGGTGTAGGTCTCGCCGGCAGGAATCTCCATCTGGGTGTTGTTAAGGGTGACACCAGTGACAGACACTCCGTCCTTGACGATTATCTTCGCGGTTGCAGTCTTGCCTCCGTCTTTGGTCTTTGCCGTGATTGTGGTTTCGCCTGTCTTCAAGGCCTTGACCTTTCCGGTTGCATCAACGGAAGCCACTTTCTCGTCCGACGAAGTCCATTCGATGCTCTGGTCGGTAGCATCTTCCGGCGTGATAGTGACGCCCAGTACGGCTGTTTCTCCTTCCTCGAGGGTGATTTCCTTGCTGTCATCATTGATCGTGATCCCTGTGACAGCAATCTTGGCAGGGACCACAGTGACTTCGCTCGTTACAGTCTTGTTGCCGTCCTTCGTGGTGACGGTGATGGTGGCCGTTCCTTCCGCAATTCCGGTCACGACACCTTCGGCAGACACGGTAACGACTTTATCGTCGGAAGACTTGAATGTAACTGTCTTGTCAGATGCATCTGCCGGCTCCACGGTCGGCTTCAAGGTGACGGTCTTGCCCTTCTCTACAGTAAGAGTCTTGGAAGCATCGTCCAAAGATACTCCGGTCACAGCCACATTGCTCGCAGTAACGGTGACAGTGCAGGATGCTGTCTTGGCACCGTCCGTGGTTATCACCTGGATCGTGGTCGTACCGGCTTTGACGCCGGTAACCTTGCCGCTGACATCGATAGTAGCAACAGAACCATCGTTAGACTTCCAGATGACATTGGTATTGGTGGCATTGGAAGGGGAAATGGTGTAGCTGAGAGTCCCTGTCTCACCCACTTTAAGGGTCATTGATGAACTGCTGAGGGTGACTCCGGTCACAGCGACCGTAGAAGGGGTAGGTGGAGTGGGATCCGGCTCCTCGTGGCCGCAGCTTGCCATAAGAAAACTGAATGCTGCGATGGCAGACAACGCAGCGCAAAATCTGGCAAATACTTTTTTCATGGTACTGGCTATTATGTGGATAACAAAAGAAAATTCCCTTCCTGCCATAAATATGGCAAAAAGGGAGAAAAAAAACAAATAAAAGTAGATTATTCTTTTATTATTCTACGAAGGCAACTATCTGGCCTTTGACTACCTTGTCACCTTGCTTACCGAGAACGGCGACGATTCGTCCGTCCCTTGCCGGAAGGATTTCTTCCATTCCGTAATATGTTTGTACAAAGCCCATTCCCTTGCCGGCTTTTACTTCCGTACCTGCAACGGGTGCCTTGGAATCGTCGTCGACATCCACCTGCCAGAGGAGCTGACCTTTTACAGGAGCCTGGACAGGGACTGCGTTGGGATAGCGTTTTGCATATTCATCGACATCGAAAGCTGGCATCTCGACGACCGGACGGGTCACGATGATGGGTGCTCCGGCCTTCTTCTTGAAGTCCTCGAGCTCCTTGTTGAAGCGCTCCTTGGCTATGCCGCTCCTGTAGTCGCGGTACTGGCGCTCATGCATTGCGAGTTCGAAGAGTTCCTCGTCATCCTCACCGTAGTCCCAACCTTCCTCGTCCATCATCTTGCGGAACTTGGGAAGTTCATCGGGATAGTTGTCCTGAGGATTGCCTGTCGAGAACTCCATGCCCTTTTCCTTGGCCAGTTCCACGATTTCGGGAGCAAGAGGTCCGGGAAGCTGTCCCATGTTGCCCAGGATCATGCCCCAGGTGTCCTTGTCGATGGTTGTCCAGCGAGGCTTGTCGTTGAGCATGTTGAACAGGTTCATGAGGGCAGTATTCTTGACATACTGGCTGAACGGGGTCACGAGGGGCGGGTAGCCGAGGCGCGGCCAGACATATTCAACCTCCTGGAAGAGCTTGACCATCAAGGTGTCGAGACTCATCTCAGGACGGCCGTGAGACCTCTGGGCGGCATTGATGGCACCCTGGAAACCCTTCAGGTCGGCCATCATGGATCCCATCATGCCTCCGGGCAGGCCGCAGCCCACGAGAAGGGAACTCATCTGGGAGTTGGTGGGATTGATCCAGTAACCAAGGAAGTCGTCGATGAACTTCTGGGTAAGGCGCCTGACCTCCATGTAGGCATCCATGTTGAGATCCTTCACGAGGAAACCGTCAGCCTTCATCATCTCACGGATGGTGATCACGTCAGGATGGACCTTGCCCCATGAGAGGGGTTCGACAGCAACGTCGAGATAGTCAGCGCCAGCCCTTGCAACCTCCAGCATGGATGCCGGGGAGAAACCGGGGCCGGTATGACCATGGTATTGGACAACGATGTGAGGATATTTCTTCTTGATGTCACGGACGAGTTCTCCAAGGAACGTAGGCCTTCCGATGCCAGCCATGTCCTTGAGACAGATCTCGTCGCAACCGTATTCAACCACCTTGTCGACGATTCCCATGTAGTACTCCACTGTGTGGACGGGGGAATTGGTGATTGAAAGGGCAACCTGGGAGATCATGCCTCCCTTCTTTGCACCTTCAACAGATCCACGCAGGTTGCGATGGTCGTTCAGGCCGCAGAAGGAACGGGCGATGTCTGTGCCCTGCTTTTTCTTTACCTTGAACATGAGGTCCCTTACATCCTTTGGAACCGGGTTCATCCTCAAGGCGTTCAGTCCTCTTTCCAGCATGTGGGTCTGGATGCCGGCCTTGTGGAAGGGGTCTGTCCATTTGCGGACGGCCACATTCGGATTCTCTCCGAAAAGGAGGTTAACCTGCTCGAAGGCTCCTCCGTTGGTCTCGACACGGTCAAAGCAACCCATGTCAATGATCGCGGGGGCTACTTCGCAAAGCTGGTCCACTCTCGGGACGTATTTTCCAGAACTCTGCCACATGTCCCTGTACACCAGGGAGAACTTTATTTCTCTTGCCATATCTGTTTTGTTATCGTTCGTGCAAATCATGCAAATATACTCATTTCCCTCGAAATATAAGTTATTTTGGTGATGGGAAGACATTTCATTAAATTTGCAAGTTATGAAAAAGGTTTTTCCTGCCATATACATCCTGCTAGCGGTCTGCGTTGCATTGACCGGCTGTGACTTCTTCCGTACTCTTGCCGGAAGGCCCACTTCGTCTGAAATCGAGGCCACCCGGGAAGTGATCAGGCAGAAGACGGCTGAGCAACAGGTGCCTGAAGCCAGGGATACAGTGCCTGCCGAAGTCCAGGTACAAGAAAAAGCTTCAGTAGAACCAGTCGAGACGGCTGTTAAGGAAGGCAAGAAAAGGTACTACATCGTAATGGCATCATTCTCAAGTGCCGAGAACGCTTCCAAGTATGCCGAACGGCTTTCTTCAAAAGGTTACGAACCGGAGTTCCTTGGTTTCAAGGGTGGTTACACAGCAGTGGGAATATGCGGTACTGACGATGAGGAAGAAGCCAAGGCATCCTTGAACGAGGTAAGAAGGCAGGATTTTTGTCCTGAGGGTGTTTGGATAATAGACAGGAACAAGAGATGAAAAACACCAGATTCACGATAGTATTGGCATTCTTAGCCATGGTCATGGGCTTCTGTCCCCTCAGGGCCCAGTACCGTTCAGGATACTCGGAGTTAGGAGACAGCGAGACGGTCACTGCCTTGAAGAAGCATGTGTCCACGGTTTCCGCTGCCGTGATGGAAGGCCGGAAGGCGGGCTCCGAAGGAGAAAAGATGACGGCCGAGTACATAACCGAGACTTTGAAGGGATATGGGCTTGACATCATTTCCGGTGAGAGCGGCGATCCTTTCGGCATACGCCAGGAGAATGGCGACACCCTGACTTCCAGGAACGTCTGCGCCTTTATCCATGGAGGTGACAAGTCTCTAAGGGATAGGTATATAGTCATAGGGGCCAGGATGGATAACCTGGGTACCGGAACAATGACCGTGGATGGCAAGACCATTGACAAGATTTATTACGGAGCCAATGGAAATGCCTCCGGTGCCGCTGTCCTTATGGAGTTGGCACGTATGCTCCAGACAAACCGCTTCCTTCTTCGCAGGTCAGTCCTGCTGGTCGCTTTCGGTGCATCCAGGGAATCCTTTGCCGGTTCCTGGTACTTCCTCAACAGGTCTTTCTCCGATGTTTCCAATATCGATGCGATGGTCAATCTGGACATGCTCGGAACAGGATATGACGGTTTCTATGCCTACACAGCTTCAAATGCCGACATGAATGCACTCGTGGAGTCGGTATCCTCGGTGTTGCAGCCGATCAAACCGGAAATAATCACCAAGGAACCTTATCCTTCCGACCATGTGGCTTTCTACGACAAGAGGATCCCTTCCGTTCTATTCACCACGGGTATGTATCCTGCACATGATACGGAGAGGGATACCCAGTCGATTATCGACTACGAAACCATGGAGAAGGAATTGGAGTACATCTACAATTATTCAGTAGCCCTTGTGAACGGCCCCAAGCCCATCTTCAATCCTTCCGACGTGCTTCAGCGCGCTGACGGTTCTTCAGGAGTTGTCCCTTATTACGACTGTGACGTCAAACCGAGTTTCCTCGGAAGCACCGACCCCAGGGTTTTCCTACAGAAATGGGTCTACACCTACATGAAGTATCCTCAGGAGGCGATAAGGAACGGGATCCAAGGCAGGGTCCTGGTGGATTTCATCATCGATGAGACAGGCAAGGTCAGGGATGTGAAGGTACTAAAGGGTGCTGATCCTTTGTTGGACGAAGAAGCAGTAAGGATAGTCAGCGGATCCCCGCAGTGGAAGCCCGGAAAGTTGAGGGGTAAGAAAGTCAAGTCAGAGATGTCCCTATATGTCGAGTTCCGGCTCGAAAGGAAGGGAACAAGAAGTTTTGGAATAAAGAAATAAATCAAGGATATGGATTACGATTTCAGGAAAATTGAAAAGAAATGGCAGGCCTATTGGGCTGAAAACGGGACTTTCAAGACAAAGGAAGATCATTCAAAGCCCAAGTTCTATGTACTGGACATGTTCCCTTACCCTTCAGGTGCGGGACTTCATGTAGGCCATCCACTGGGGTACATAGCCAGTGATATTTTCTCCAGGCACAAGAGGCTCAAGGGTTTCAATGTGCTGCATCCCATGGGATACGACTCCTTCGGCCTTCCGGCCGAGCAGTACGCCATCCAGACCGGCCAGCATCCTGAAGTAACGACTGTCCAGAACATCAACCGCTACCGTCAGCAGATGGACCGCATCGGTTTTTCCTATGACTGGGACCGTGAGGTGCGTACTTGTGATCCTGCTTATTACAAATGGACCCAATGGGCTTTCCTGAAGATGTTCGGAAGCTGGTACGACAATGCCCTTGGCAAGGCCCGTCCGATTGAGGACCTGGTCGCAGCTTTCGAAGAGGGCGGCAGCGAAGCTGTCGACGCAGCCTGCTCCGAGCATGAGCCTTTCACTGCTGACCAGTGGAAGTCCTTCAGCGAGAAGGAGAAGTCAGACATGCTGATGAACTACCGAATCGCCTACCAGGGAGAGACTTCCGTAAACTGGTGTGCAGGACTCGGTACCGTGCTTGCCAACGACGAAGTCAAGGACGGCCTTTCAGTCCGTGGTGGTTTCCCGGTGGAGCAGAAGAAGATGATGCAGTGGCAGCTCAGGGTTTCAGCCTACGCAGGGAGGCTTCTCGAGAGTCTTGACAGGATAGACTGGACTGATTCCCTCAAGGAAATGCAGCGCAACTGGATAGGGAAGTCAAATGGCTGCGAGGTCGTCTTCAAGTGCTATAACGGGGAGGTTGAACATGACGTTACCATTTTCACTACCAGGGTGGACACCGTGTTCGGGGTGACGTTCATGGTACTCGCTCCCGAGAGCGACCTTGTCCAGGTACTGACCACGGACGCCCAGAAGGCTGAGGTCGAGGAGTACCTTGCCTATGTGAAGAAAAAGACTGAGCGCGAAAGGATCTCCGAGACCAAGACTGTGACGGGAGTCTTCTCCGGATCTTACGGAGTCAACCCTCTGACCGGCGAAAGGGTCCCTGTCTGGATCTCTGAATATGTGCTCGCAGGTTATGGAACAGGCGCTATCATGGCTGTCCCGGCACATGACAGCCGTGACTATGTCTTCGCTAAGAAATTCAACCTTCCGATCGTCCCTATCATCGAGGGCTGCGATGTCAGCGAAGAGAGTTTTGACGCCAAGGAGGGAAAGATGGTCAATTCCGGTTTCCTCGACGGAATGGAGGTAAAGGATGCCATCCCTGCAGCGATCGATTATGTAGAGAAACACGGGCTCGGCCACCGCAAGGTCAATTACAGGCTCCGTGATGCCATATTCAGTCGCCAGAGGTACTGGGGAGAACCATTCCCGATCTATTACAAGGACGGAATCCCGACTCCGGTACCGTTCGAAGACCTGCCTCTGACCTTGCCGGAGATCAGCGAGTTCAAGCCTACCGAGAAGGGTGAACCGCCGCTCGCCCGCGCAAAGGACTGGAATTACAAGGGTTATCCTCTTGAAACCAGTACCATGCCCGGTTTTGCCGGATCCAGTGCCTATTACCTTCGCTATATGGATCCGCACAACGACAAAGCTCTGGTGGACAAGGATGTGGATTCCTACTGGCGCGATGTCGACCTCTACATCGGAGGTACCGAGCATGCAACCGGCCACCTTATCTATTCCCGTTTCTGGAACAAGTTCCTCTATGACCTCGGCTATGTTTGCGAAGACGAGCCTTTCCGCAAGCTTATCAACCAGGGAATGATCCAGGGCCGTTCCAACTTTGTCTACCGTATCGTCGGTACCAACAAGTTCGTTTCTCTCGGCCTCAAGGACCAGTACCAGACTACCGAAATACACGTGGACATAAGCCTCGTCCGCAATGACAAGCTCAACCTGGAAGCCTTCAAGGCGTGGAGGCCGGAGTTCGCCGATGCCGAATTCATCCTTGAGGATGGTGAATACATCTGTGGCTGGGCGGTTGAAAAGATGAGCAAGTCCATGTTCAATGTCGTGAATCCAGACAACATCTGCGATGACTACGGTGCAGACACACTCCGTCTCTACGAAATGTTCCTGGGACCCCTCGAGCAGAGCAAGCCTTGGGACACCAAGGGAATCGACGGCGTCAACCGCTTCCTCAAGAAGTTCTGGAGGCTTTTCTTCGAAGGAGACTCCCTTGCCGTGTCAGAGGAAAAAGCTACTCCTGAGGAACTCAAGGTGCTCCATAAACTGATAGGTAAGGAGGAATATGACATCGAGCACTTCTCCTTCAATACCACTGTCAGTGCTTTCATGATTGCATTGAATGACCTCGGAGCTCTCAAGTGCCGCAAACGCGAGATCCTGGAGCCGATGACTATCCTGCTTTCTCCCTTTGCTCCCCATATCGCTGAGGAACTCTGGGCCGCCCTCGGGCATCAGGAAAGCGTTACCTATGCACACTTCCCTGAATTCAATCCGGCCTTGGCAGCTGAAGACAGCGTGAAGTATCCTGTTTCCTTTAATGGAAAGATGCGCTTTACTGTGGATCTTCCCAAGTCCATGCCTGCCCCTGAGGTCGAGGTGCAGATCCGCGCAATGGAGCAGACGGCCAGGTGGGTTGGTGACAAGTCCATCGTCAAGGTGATCGTAGTTCCCGGAAGGATTGTTAACATAGTCCTGAAATAGGTTTTTGTATGGCTGACAAGGAAAACAAGACACTCAAACAAACCATCCTGTCTACGGCTGGTGATTATCTGATCATCACCCTGGGCGTAATCATGTACACCTTCGCCTGGTCCGCAATGTTCATTCCGAACGGAATTGCCAGTGGTGGTCTTACCGGAGCATGTACCATCCTCAATTTCGCAACCGGCATCCCCGTCTACCTTTCCTATATCGTCATAAATGCCCTCCTGATTCTCCTGGGTATCGTTATCCTCGGCAAAGGCTTTGGATTCAAGACCTTGTATGCGATAGGCATTTCTTCCCTCTTCCTGGATCTCATGGCGAACTGGGAGTTCTTGCACATCTTCTTCGACAACAAGCTTCTCCTTGTCGTGGTGGCTGCAATTATCGAATCGATAGGGATCTCCTTTATCCTTGCCCGAGGTGGAAGCACAGGAGGGACTGATATCGTAGCCTTGATAGTCAATAAGTTCTGGCCGGTGTCCCTTGGGAAGGTGTTCCTTTTCGTGGACCTGTTCATTATCGCTTCGGTCCTCCTTATCCCAGGAAAGACAGTCGAAGATATGGTATACGGCTACGTTGCGATGGTGATATTCTCGGTTTTCGTCGACTGGGTGATGCTTGGGCGGAATTCCACTTGGCAGATAATGGTCTTCTCCACCAAGTACAAGGAAATCGCTGACACCGTCATCCACGACCTGAACAGGGGAGTGACAGCCCTGGATGCTCAGGGATGGTACTCCGGTGAGAGCAAGAAGGTCCTTCTGGTCATGGTCCGCAAGCCTGAGCTTCACACGATAACAAAGGTCGTAAAAGAGATCGATCCCAAGGCCTTCGTGACCGTGGCTTCTGCCAGCACAGTCTACGGAGAGGGTTTTGACGAAATGAAGACAGGAATAAATCTAAAACTGAAAAAGAAAGCTGAAAATGCAAGAGAGGAACGTCCTGAGGACAATTAAGGAGTATATATTCATAACTCTAGGAATTATCATCTACACATGCGGATGGACGATTTTCCTTACTCCGAACAACATGTTCGGTGGGGGAGTGTCTGGTATAAGTGCTATCATTCAGTATGCTACAGGCATAAAGATGGGCTATTCGTATTTCGTTATCAATGCAGTCCTTCTTCTGATATCGCTGTTTATCATCGGCCCTTCATTCGGAATCAAGACAGTTTATGCGATCCTTCTGGCATCAGTATGTCTCAATGTTGAGCAAAGCCTTATCCCAGCGCCGTTCATCCAGGATTTCGCACTTTCGAATGGAAAACTGATGTGCTCCATCATAGGTGGTTCCATGGCGGGTCTTGGAATAGGGATGTCAATCTCTCAAGGAGGGAGCTCCGGCGGAACAGACATAATTGCCTTGATAATTACCAAGTACCATAACATCTCTCCCGGGAAGGTCATCCTTCTCATCGATGTGTTCATCATAGCGTCATCCTTGCTCGTACCATCATTCACGCCTGAAGGCCAGCCGCTTCCGTTTGTCGACAAGTTCATCACTGCAGTCTACGGAATGATCATCGTGACTGTCTGCGGCAACCTTGCCGACATCTACCTCGCTGGTTCCAAGCAGAGCGTACAGCTCTTCATACTTTCGCACAAGTATGAAGAGATTGCCGACATGATCGGCAGGGATTTCCACAGGGGAGTGACTGTTCTTGACGGCCAGGGATGGTACACCAAGCAGGTGACATCCGTACTTATGGTTCTCACCAGGAAGACAGATGTCAACCTTTTGCTACGTTCAATAAAGAGGATCGACCCTGAAGCCTTCATTTCCATTTCTTCCGTTACAGGAGTCTATGGGAAAGGCTTTGACTCGATTAAGGATAAAAAGGCATAGGCGTAGTCCTAATTTGTCATTTATGAAGAAAACCCCCGGTATCTAAGCACCGGAGGTTTTTTCTTTTTTTATCTTTCGAAAGGTTAATCAATGACCACGTCAACTAAAACTTACACTTATGACGGGAATAATTGCATTTCCTCTGCTTTTGGAACTGTCCTTCTTCCTGATCTATGATCTTCTCAGGAACCGCAGTCCAAGGACTCCCAAATTCTGGATAAGATTCATCTCTGCCGGTTCAGGAGTCTTGTTCATTGCTGCCAGTTTGATCTTGAACAAAGCTTGTCCGCCGGACCTGGTCATAGCGGACATGCTTTTTTCTGCAGCTGTCCTTGCCATCTATCCCTGTTCATTCGAGAAGCCTCTTCCTGCACTGAAATCGTCCGTGGTGATTGCCTTTTCCGGGATCCTGGCACTTCTGTATGGGATAATCATCCACTCTGGCTTGCCGTCATTCAGGACACAGGAAATCATTTTCGCTGTCGTACTGATGCTGGTTGTCTTTGTTTCCTGTGTGGCTTCCACAGTTGTCAGGCGTTTCAAGGGGATACGCCTGTTCTTCCGTAACATGGCAGTTTGGTACAACATGGAGGATTATTCGCGTTTCCTATTTTCGATGGCATTTCTTTGTATCTGCGTCTTGTTCGTGTGCGGGGTTTCCGTTCCAGGCGATGCCGGAGGGATCCTGGACCTTGCCTGCGCCTTGCTGCTCGCGGTGCTTTATGCCCTTCTCTACATGAAGGCTCTTTCAGGAAGAACCTTTCTGGTTGACAAAGGAACGGAGAACAGGATCAAGGACATTATCAAAGGCAATCTGCGTACTGCCAGCATAGACAAGGCTGAAGCGGACAGGAAGATGAACATGCTTTACAGTAAGGTTATGACCTGCATGACGGAGGATAAGCCTTATCTGGATCCTTCATTCTGCATGAATGACCTCGTTGAAAAAGTCTATTCCAACAAACTCTATCTCTCTCGTACAATCAACACTATGTCGGGACGTAATTTCAGGCAGTTCGTGAATTTTCACCGTGTCCAGTACGCCATGACGCTGTTCAGGAAAGATCCGAAGCTGAAGATCGGGGAAGTTGCAGCTCTGTCGGGTTTCAATTCCGGAGTGTCATTCAATATGGCTTTCAAGGTCAACACAGGGAAGACTCCTTCCGAATGGCTTCAGGAGTATATGATGGAAACCAGGGACCGATTATGATTTTTTATGCTATATTTGTGAAGTTGTGGAAACAAACTTAGAAATCAAATGTCACAGATGAGAAGAATCACCCTAATCGTCCTGGCAGTCTTCATGGCACTTTCCCCGGTGGGTGCCCAGGGCAGAAAAGCAGTCAAGCAGGCTAAGGAAGACTCCAGATACCTGGTTAACCAACTCAAACAGGAAGGTTACAAACCCCTGGACAGCAAGAAACTGGATAATTCAGTCCAGGATTACCTTGAGGTCAAGTATTCAGAGAAGAACCTGCTGGAAGTGGTCGGAAAGGCAACTTCCAAGAATTTGAACGAGGCAAAATCCCGGGCAAGGGAGGACGCCATGTCTTACTATCCCTACGGAGAGATAGCGAATTCTTTCTTTGTCTACAGGAAGAACAGGAATAGATACAGCGTCTCCTGCTATGCCCTTCTCAGGGCCTCTTCCAGGGGAGCTTCATCAGTGAGGGCCGCCCAGGGCACGGCATCTGCCATTGCAGCCGGCAGGGCAGAGCAGGCCGTGAGGGAATCAAAGGCCGAGGCCAGGAAGCTTGAAAAACAGGCCAGGAAAGAAGTCGAGAAGGCTCAGAGGAAGGTGGAGAAGCAAGCCGACAAGGCCCGGGCTAAGGCAGACAGGGCACACCAGAAGGCTGTTGACAAAGCCAATGAAAGGGCCAGGAAAGCTATCGAAAAAGCAGACCGGGAGAGAGAAAAAGCTCTGGAGGGCCTGGGGAACTACTAGAGACTAGATGAATTCCCCTATTCCTTTCCAGGAAGAAGGGGGAGGAGCGATAATGTCCATCTCGTCCTTGCGGACGGGGTGGACAAATTTTATCTCCCGGGAATGAAGGCTGATACCTCCGTCTGGGTTGGACCTGGGCGCTCCGTACTTGAGGTCTCCCTTGATGACGCAGCCCATTCCGGCAAGTTGGCAGCGTATCTGGTGGTGCCGTCCGGTGAGGAGCTCCACTTCTACCAATGAATACCTGTCAGTCCGTCCCAGAAGCTGATAGCGGAGTCTGGCTTCCTTGGCTCCTTGAGACCCTGCTTTGACGATGAAACTCTTGTTCATCTTCTCGTTGCGGGAAAGCCAGTCCGTCAGTTCTCCGGATTCCTTTTCAGGGGCCTTGCAGCACATGGCCCAGTAAGTCTTGTGGATGTCTCCGGTCCGGAACATCTCGGAGAGTCTCGATAGGGCCTTTGATGTCTTTGCAAACACCACGATTCCGCTGACCGGCCTGTCCAGACGATGCGGAATGCCCAGGAATACTTTCCCGGGCTTTCCGTCTCGTTGTGCTATGTAAGCTTTCAGGGTTTCAGCAAGGCATTCGTCACCGGTCTTGTCACCTTGAACGATTTCTCCGGCAGCCTTGTTGAAGATAAGGACATGATTGTCCTCGTGGAGTATCCTGGAGGAGATGTCTCCGAATTCTTCGGGTTCAAGTCTTCTGTACTCCATGCCAGACCCTTATTGCTGGATGGGGACGAGGGCGAAGGAAGGCTCTCCCTTGCAGCAGAGCTTGCCGTTGACCTCGAGTTTTGCCGAGCAGAAGAAGAGCTGGCCGCGCCTGTTGTCCAGGCTTGCTGTGACTTCGCAGAGGTCACCCGGCCTCACTGTGTTCTTGAAGCGGACCTTGTCGATCCCTGCATAAAGGGTGATGTTTCCGGGAATCTCGTCCTTGACGAGGATGGCGCAGCTCTGTGCCATGATCTCGCAAAGGATAACTCCGGGGACTACCGGGTTGCCCGGGAAATGACCCCTTGTGAAGAATTCGTCTTCCTTGATCCTGTATTTGGAGTGGGCAAGGCCGTTATCGTCGATGTAAGCTTCTTCTATGAGGAGCATCGGTTCCCTGTGAGGCAGGAATTTCTTTATGTCGTCTTTGTTGAGTACTTCTGTCATGGTCTTTTCGAATTAATCGTCACATTTTCTGAATGCTACGCAGGCATCATGGCCTCCGAAACCGAAGGAGTCGGAAATACCGAGGGTCAGGTCAGCCTTTACGGCCTTGTTGGGAGTGTAGTCCAGGTCGCATTCTGGATCTGGAGTGTCCAGGTTGATTGTAGGAGGGCAGATTCCGTCACGGAGTGCAAGGACTGTTGCAATCGCCTCTGCCGCTCCTGCTGCTCCGAACATGTGTCCGGTCATGGACTTGATCGAGCTGATGTGGGCCTTGTAGGCAAAATCCCCAAGAGCATTCTTGTAGGCCAGCGTCTCGGCAGCGTCATTGAGTTTGGTGCCGGTTCCGTGGGCGTTGATGTAAAGGTTGTCCTTATCCTTGTCGAAGCCGGCCTCCTTGAGTGCAAGTTCGATACACCTGGCCTGGGTTGTTCCGTCAGTCCTCGGAGCTGTCGAGTGATAAGCGTCGCAGGTGTTGCCGTAACCGACCATCTCTCCCAGGATCTTTGCTCCACGAGCCTTGGCGTGCTCATATTCCTCGAGGATGAGGGAAGCAGAGCCATCTCCCATTACGAAACCTGCACGGTTGGCGTTGAACGGGAGGGATGCGTATTTAGGATTGGTCGACCTTGACAAGGCCTTGAGGTTTGCGAATCCGGCGATTCCGATCGGAATGGTGGCGTTCTCGCTGCCTCCGGTGATGATGGCGTCGGCATAGCCGTGCTTGATAGCCCTGTAGGCCTCACCCATGGCGTTGGTGGAAGTGGCGCAGGCCGTTACAATGTCAAGGCAGGGGCCTTCGGCATGATTGAGGATGGCAATCTGTCCGGCAGCGATGTTGGAGATCATCGTAGGGATGAAAAGCGGGGATATCCACTGGCCGGATGGATCATCGATCATCTTGGCCATCTCCCTGTACTGGGTTGCGAAGCCACCTATGCCGGATCCGAAGTAGACACCGAACCTGAAAGGATCGATGTTCTGGCCCTCTCCTGTTGAGACAAGGCCGGATTGCTTGACTGCCTGGTAGGCAGCGGCTACTCCAAACTGGGTGAAGAGATCCTGCTTGCGGATGAATGGTTTGTCCATCCCATATTCCTCGGCATGGAAATCCTTTACCTTTCCGGCAATCCTCACAGGAAGTTGCTCGGTGTCTTCACTTTCGATGACTTCGATTCCGCAATAACCTTCACAAAGGTTCTTCCAGAATGTTGTGACATCATTTCCTACAGGGGAAATGACACCCATACCAGTTATAACAACTCTTTTGTCCATATAATCAGATAAATCTTTATTCTTGTTGGAATTAGTTGGAAATACAAATATAACAATTAGTGTGAAGATTACCACTCGATTACCGCAGCTCCGGAGAGGAGCCCGGCGCCGAATGCACTGAACACGATGATATCCCCTTTCTTGAACATGCCCTTTCTGTTGCATTCATCAAGCAGGATAGGACATGAGGCTGATGAGGAGTTCCCATGGTCCTGGATGTTCATCGGGCATCTTTCCTGAGGGACCTTCATGTAGTCCACGATTGCATCCAGGATCCTCTTGTTGGCCTGGTGCACCATGAACCATGAAACATCCTCCTTCTTGATGCCGACCTCGTCAAGGAGGTCCTTGACGCCGTTGGTGCAAGCGTTCACTGCGAAACGGAAGACTTCGCGGCCTTTCATCTGCAGGGCTACGTCAGGTTCCTTCACCGTGACATAGGGACTATCTGTCAGGGCACGGGTCATCCAGATCTTGTCAATGTCTGGCTCGGAGTGCAACTTGGTCCCTTTGATGTTGTCACCTTCAGTCAGTACAACGGCTCCGGCGCCGTCACCGAACAGGACACAGGTGGAACGGTCTTCCCAGCTTACCATCCTGGTCGGCTCTTCGATGCAGGCTATCAGTACATTCTTTACCTTACCGGCTTTGTAATATGCTTCCGCCATGTCCAGCGCATAGACGAAGCCCGGACATGCGCAGTTGATGTCGAACATCGGGCAGTTGAGTCCTACTTTGGCAGCTACTACGCAGCTGATGCCCGGGGTTCCATATTCCGAGACAACATTGGATGCGATGAACAGATCGATGTCAGATGCTTGGAGACCGGACATTTCCAAGGCTTTCATGACGGCCTCGGCTCCCAGGTCCTCCAGCTTTTCGTCAGTGATGACATGCCTCGACTTGATGCCGGTCCTGGTTGAGATCCACTCGTCGCTAGTGTCAAGGAATTGCGCTATCATTTCGTTGGTGACGACTTTCTTGGGCAGCGCACTTCCCGTTCCGATGATTCTCATATACTATTTGCTTTGTAATAAATTCCTGCAAAAATACCCACTCGCGCACGCGAGACAAAATAATTGTGGCGAATGTCATCAAAATTACGCGAGACACCTTTTTCTGTGGTTATTTCATCATATTTGTGGTGGAATCGGGATTTTTGTTAATTGTAAAAAGTGGTTATCTTTGTCAGATAATAGAGACTTATGGCATCTCCGACAAAGCAGCTGCCCGACTATTTCAGGGGTAAGAACCAGTTGATCTACACCGTGACTTTCGCGGCGTTGTTCTCAATAGTGTTCCTGCTTCTTAGCCTTCCTTTCTCCCACAACAGTTGGATGGCTCTTGGTAATTCACGCTTCTTTGCCTTCACCGTCCTTTTTGCTACCGGTTCACTCCTGCTGGTGGCCCTGAGCAAATTCGTTATGTACAAGACGAGGAATATTCTGAGAATGACTTTCCTCGGCTACATCCTGTGGTGCATCGCGGAGGTGGTTGTTATCTGCCTGGCCTATTCGTTCATTACGGTCCCTATAACAGGCATCGGCTGGGAACAGTTCCCGGAAACTCTCGGCAATGCCCTCCTGTACGGGACGATCTCCCTTATCATTCCCTATATTCTTGCTGGGATGTATTTCGCAATACAGGACAAGAACCAGACGATCCGCCTGATGAACTACGGCAACGTCGTCCTTGATGAGAATGTCCTCCCTTCGAAACTTGAAAAGATCACTCTTTTCGACAACAGCGGTGACCTGAAACTGTGTGTGAGTGCGTCGAATCTGTTTTATATCGAGTCGGACGACAACTACATCAAGGTCTGGTACTCCGACAGCAAGGGTGACCTGAAGCGCTACATGCTAAGGTGCCGCCTTAAGACTGTCGAGGAGAGTTTCCGTGGGAGTTCGCTAGTACGGTGCCACCGGAAGTACATCGTCAACATGGACAAGGTGAAGGTCCTCAGAAAGGAGAAGGAAGGTTATGAACTTGACCTGGACAATGACACCATCCCTCAGATCCCTATCACGAAGACATACGAAAAAAACGTCCTGGCCTATTTCAACAATAATCCAAGACGTTCAGAAGAATAACCTTTCTCAAGGTGGCTATCTGGTCAACTGTTCCAGGGACATCTCTATCAGGGAACGCACCTGAGGTTTATAGTCTGTGTTGCTGCTCTTGAGATAGCGGTTGGCTATGGCGCAGCAGACTGTGCCGGCCTCGTGCCCCAGATGTTTCGCAAGTCCTGCGACTGCTGAACTTTCCATCTCGAAATTTGTGATCCTGTAATCTCCGAACCGGAAGCTCTCGAATTTTTCAATCATGTCAGGCATCGCGAGGCCAAGTCTCACGACTCTTCCCTGGGGACCGTAGAATCCAGGGGCGGAGATGGTCACTCCTTCGACTGAAAAGCCCTTGAACTTTTCAGACAGTTTGTCGCTGGCTTTGACGAAATAAGGTGAGGGGAGATTCTTGTCCCAACCTGTGTGCTCCTTGAAAGCTTCTTCCATTGCCTTTTCAGTGATCTTGTCCCTGTCTGCATACCAGTTGAGGAGACCGTCGCAACCCACTGAGTAGCGGGAGAAAATCGCCGAGCCCAGAGGAATGTCAGGCTGGACTGCCCCAGTGGTTCCGATCCTCAAGATAGTCAGGGTGCGATGTTCTGCCTTGGGCTCGCGGGTTTCAAAATCGATGTTGGCAAGGGCGTCAAGTTCAGTCATGACTATGTCGCAGTTGTCCGTACCGATGCCGGTGGACAGGGCGGTAATACGCTTCCCGTTGTACTTTCCCGTTATGGAGACGAACTCCCTGTTGGCGTGGCGGAACTCCTTGTCTTCAAGGTAATAACCGATCATGTCTACCCTGTCGGGATCTCCTACCAGGATGACTGTGTCGGCGAGTTCTTCAGGCCTTAGATGGATGTGGAAGGCGGAACCGTCGGAGTTGATTATAAGCTCTGATTCGGGTATTCTCATTATCGTAGTGTTTTAAATGTTTAATTTCAAATATAAGGATTTTCATCGGAAATAGCTATTTTTGCACCATGTGGCAAAGAATTCAGACATTGTACCTGGCCATTGCGGCAGGTCTGACTGTGGCGCTTTTCTTCTGCGTCAAGTCCTTTTCATTGGGTACCGGTGGTGCACACGTCGATGAACTGAAATACATCCAGTTCTTCCCCTACCTGATACTCCTTATCCTGGTAACCATACTCCATCTCATAGCACTGGGATCATTCAATGTCAGGGTTCTCCAGATGCGTACGGCTGTCCTCGCCGGATTGCTCCTGCTGGCTCTGCAGGGGTGGCTGGCTGTAGACTATTTCGCTGCTGCTGAAGGAGTGATATTCAGATGGACGGCTGTCCTTCCGATCATCGCTGCCATCCTTGATTTCATGGCGGCGAGGTGCATATTCCGTGACCAGCTGCTGGTTGAAAGCATCACCAGGCTGCGTTCAAAGAAAAAGAATCACAAGATCTAGCTGTTACCCAGGAAGGTGGCGAGTTCGGATTCGATCTTTTCTCCGAACTCCTTGTCGCCACTCTTCTTCACTTCATTTGCCAGATAGTAGATAAGCTGGCAGTTGTACTCGAACTCTTCCTTGTAGTCAGGGTAGTAGTCGAGGTACAGCATAGTGGATTCCATGACTTCGCTGACAAGTTCTTGGACTACCGCCTTGGCTTTGTCCGGTTTGCCGAGGAGGTAGTAGTCCTTTATCATTTCGATAGGATACAGGGCATTTGAAGCCCAGCCAAGGATGGAATTGTCATATGGATACCTCTTGGGATCCATGACTTCCCGGCACCGGTCGAGCATCTCTTCAGCCCTTGAAGCCTCTCCTGCTTTTATGAAGGAATTCGCTGAAGAAATGAAGAGATTCCTGATCGACATCGCTCCGAGGAAGGTGTAGCAGTTCTGGAAGTCCACGCAGTAGTCTTTACGGGAAAGCGCGTCGAACTTGAATACATTTGTCATCTGGTCGTAGAGCTTGTCAGTGTCGACCAGACCAGGATCGAGAGAGGTGATGTTGTTGCGGATCGGAGTCAGCCTGGAGGAGAAGCCGTCGTACATCAGGTAGTCCTTCAAGCCTATGTTGAGGTCGTCTCCCTGGTTGAGCATGTTGATGGGACGGTCCCAATCATAGCTCGAGAGAAGGTCCAGAACGAACAGTTCCTGCTTTGAGAGCGCATTCTTGCTCTGAGGTATCTCGAGGACTATGGAATCAGGTATCGCGGTTGCAAACTTTTCGCTCACGATTCCGTATTTGAGGCAGTTCTCCTTGTTGACCGGTACGATCATCTTTCTGGAAATCCAGTAGTCCAGTTTCCTGCCGTCGCTGGTCGCTACCTTTGCTTCGGGGTGCTTGAACACCTTGATGCAGTCTGACAGGAGGACTGCCTGGCCGCGATTGTCCTGGATGGGTACCCAGTCATTGGTTCCGTAGAGGTACTGGTTCTGTCCGACAGAAAGGTTAAGCGGTGCGGAATTGTTGATCGCATACCTCATCTGGTCGATGTACCAGTCGGTACCGAGCAGCGAAGTGTTGCAGATCCTCACGTCGTTCCTGATGCCTTCGACTTCCTGGGCGTACCAGAGAGGGAAGGTGTCATTGTCTCCGTGAGTGATGAGAAGACCGTTCTCGCCGACGGAATTGAGGTAGTTCCAGGCGATTTCGACAGAGGTGCGGCGGTTGCTGCGGTCGTGGTCATCCCATTCCTGGGCGCACATGAGGGCAGGAACACCGAGGCATGCGGCAGTGGTAAGCCCAGCCACGAGTGTCTTGCCTTTCTCGCCGGCGAGTGAGGAGATCCATGAATATATTGCCGCGACGGCAAAGCCTATCCAGATCGTAAATGCATAGAATGAACCGGCATAGGCGTAGTCCCTTTCACGAACCTGATATGGGGTCTGGTTGAGGTATACTACGATTGCGATTCCTGTCATGAAAAAGAGCAGGAAGGTCAGCCAGCAGCCTCTCTTGTCCCTGTCGAACTGGAAGAACAAACCAAGGAGACCCAGGAGCAGGGGAAGGAAGTACAGATGATTCTTGCCCTTGTTCTCCTTCAGCCATGTAGGGGCATTGTCCTGGTTGCCGAGGCGCAGTTCGTCAATAGGTTTTATTCCGCTTTCCCAGTTGCCTGTAAAATAATCGGCGACGGGAGAGTGGATTTCGTTCTGGCGCCCGGCGAAGTTCCACATGAAGTACCGCCAGTACATCCATCCCAGCTGGAAGTCGAAGAAATACCTCAGGTTGGCCCCGAAAGTGGGTTTCTTGTAATCGGCACCCGGGATCGGAGTCCCCTTGCCTTCTGTGTAGGTCTGGTAGAACTCTATGGCACGATCGTCGGTACTATACATCCTGGGGAACAGCATCTTGCCGGAGGGGGAGTAGACAGGCTCCACCGGGCTTGCAGCCTTGATGTACTTCCCGTTCATCGGAGTCCAGTACCTGCCCTGTTTCAATTCGTACGGGGAACCGTAATACTGTCCGTAGAGCAGTGGAGTCGAGCCATACTGCTCGCGGGAGAGGTAGCGTATGAGGGTGAAAGCGTTGTCAGGCTGGTACTCGTTGGTCGGAGTCTTTGCAGATGAGCGGATGATCACGATGCTGAAGATCGAGAATCCTATGATGATGGTCGTGAAGCACAGCAGGGCGGTGTTCCAGAACACCTTCCCCTTGTCGAAGGTCTTGAAGAGTCCCCAGAAGCAAGCTGCCAGGAGAACCAGCATGAAGAAGGCTGCTCCGGAATTGAAAGGCAGTCCGAGGGCGTTCACGAAGAAGAGGTCGAAATAGGCCGCGAACTTCGGTACAAGCGGGATGATTACGAACAGGACGAGGGCCAGGATTGCTACGGACACCAGGAATATCTTGACGATCTCCCAGAGTGTGTAAGGCTTGTCCTCGCGCATCTTGTAATAGTACATGAAGACCAGCATGGGGATGGCAAGGAGGTTCAGCAGGTGAACTCCTATTGAAAGGCCCATTAGGAAGGAAATCAGCACGATCCAGCGGTTGGCATACCTCCTGTCTTCTGTCTCGTACCATTTGGTCATGGCCCAGACCACGATAGCCGTGAATAGGGATGACATGGCGTAGACTTCACCCTCAACTGCGGAGAACCAGAATGTGTCGGAGAAGCAGTAGGCAAGGGCGCCGACAGCTCCGCTGCCGAAGATGGCTATGGCCTCGCCGGTTGAATGGGAACCATCCTCTCTCTTTGGAGGTATCACTCTCTTGACCAGGAAAACTATGGTCAGATAGAGGAAGAAAATGGTCAGGGCTGAGCATAGAGCGTTCATGGCATTCACCATCACGGCGGCCTTGTCGGGGCCGGTGAACATGGTAAAGAATCTCGCGATCAGCTGGAATACGGGGTTCCCCGGGGGGTGACCCACCTCCAGCTTGTAGGAAGAAGCGATGAATTCACCGCAGTCCCAGAATGAGGCCGTGGGCTCGATCGTGGAGAGATATGTTACCGCCGAAACCAGGAAGACCGCGGCAGCGACCAATAGATTCCAGCGACTGAATTTCTTTTTATCCATAATTTTAATAGCATATATTCGGACAAAGATACAAAAGGATTAGCTATCTTTGCAAAAATAGATTCAATAAAATGAAACCGGAAAACGACTGGAAACAACGCCTCGGAGTGGTCTATTCGACCGACCCCGGTTTCAACTATTCCAAGGAAGAGGCTCCGGAGGTGAGTACTCTCGAACCTGGCCGCCAGAAACTCATCGTTTCCATCGACAGGAGGAACCGTGGAGGGAAGCAGGTTACCCTGGTTTCGGGTTTCGTCGGTACAGAAGACGATCTCGCCGCTCTCGGAAGGATTCTGAAAGTCAAATGCGGTGTCGGCGGCACTGCAAAGGATGGACAGATAACAATCCAGGGTGATTTCAGGGACAGGGTTACGGCTCTGCTCAAGGAGATGGGATATAACGCAAAAAGAGGGAACTGACGGCCATGGACATGTTCGACAATCCAGTGTTCTGCGGTCTCGCGGTCTTTTTCACCCTTCTTTTCCTTTTGAACCTGAGAAGTTTGATCAAGGTTGCGCCTTCCCTTATCGACTGTATCATGAGGTGGAAGGGCAATTTGGACCTTGAAGACAGCATACAGTTGAGCCGCAGCCGCAACTGGATTGCCGCCATACTCTTTATTCCATTCTGCATGCTGGTCTATGCCGACGGTCTTTTCTCCCCGGACATCATTTCCGGCCAGCCGCCTCTTGTGAGGCTGGCTGTGGTGGCCGGAGTCATGACACTCTATCTTCTGCTGAGGACCTTCCTCAACTGGCAACTTGAGATGCACAACTACAGGTCCAAAGCCTTTACTGCAGCAAACAGGTCTTTCTTCAACTATGCAATCATCCTTTTTTTCATCCTGTTCCTCGCCGGGCCGTTGGTAAGGATGTTCACCGATGATGAAACCCTCGTGAAGACTATCCTGTTGTGGATTATAGCATTGACCTACTTATTCTTCACCTTACGCCGGGGGCAGATTTTCAGTTCTGTTTGCAATCCTTTCACAACATTTTTGTATCTTTGCAGCCTTGAATTGCTCCCTTCCGCCGCATTGGTCCTTTCGGCCGTTTTGCTTTAACGGAAGGTGTTGACAAATAATAGGATATGTCCATTAAGAGAATATTGATATCGCAACGCCCTCCCGTCAATGAGGCTCCTTACAATGCTCTCAGGGAAAAATATGGCGTTGAAATCACTTTCAGGCAGTTTTTCCTCATCGAACCACTCTCTTCCAGGGAATTCAGGTCGCAGAGGATCAACATTCTGGATTATACTGCTGTCATTTTTTCTTCCCGTCATGCCATAGACGCTTTCTACGGCCTTTGTGAAGAACTCAGGGTCAAGGTTCCCGAGACAATGAAGTATTTCTGTACTACGGAGGCCGTCGCGATGTATCTGCAGAAGCACATAGTCTACCGCAAACGCAAGATATTCTTCGGCAACGGTACTCCCGAGTCCATAATAACCCAGATAGGGACAAAGCACAAGGGAGAACGTTTCCTGGTCACCCAGTCCGATTCCAGCAGCAGTTCTCCTCTTACCAACCTGCTTGATGCACAGGGAATCGACTACAAGGCAGCCGTTTTCATCAAGAGCGTACCACAGGACCTTAAGGATATGTCCCTCAAGGACTACGACATGGTCGTCTTCTACAATCCTTACGACGTGAAATCCCTGCAGGAGAATTTCCCTGGATTCGAGCAGGGTGACATCAAGTTCGTTTCCTATGGCAAGTCAATCGTCAAGGCCATGGAGGAGGCCGGACTCAAGATCGACGTAAAGGCACCTACTCCGGAAGCTCCTTCCGTAGCAAGGGCAATCGAACTCTACCTTCAGGCACATCAATAGTACTCCCATGAACACTCTACCGAAATCTGAACGCATCAGAGGGAAGGCGTCGGTTTCGGCTCTGATGTCAAAGGGCCGCTGGGGCTTCGCCCAGGGGCTCAAATATTGTTATTTTCGCAGGACGGATGCGGATGAGGCCCTATTGCCCAACAGGATCATGGTTTCTGTGCCCAAGAGGTTTTTCAAGCGTGCGGTCAAGAGAAACCTCCTGAAAAGGAGACTCCGTGAAGCGTACAGGACGCAGAAGGGGACCATCCCTGCATCCGGTGTTGACCTGATGCTTCTCTACAACACCAACGAGATCATGGACATGGACACCGTTTCAAGGGAGGTCGCGTCTGTTTTAAGGATAATCGGAGATGAAGGACAGCTATAGCATACCATCGTGGAGAAGGACCCTGAGGAATGTCCTGAGCGCACCTTTCATGGCACTCATCTGGTTCTACCGTAAGTGCATCGGACCTTATATTCCCAAGACCTGCCGTTTCGAACCTTCCTGTTCGACCTATGCCCTGGAGGCTTTCCGTAAATGGGGCCCCATCAAGGGGTTGTACCTCACTGTATGGCGCATCCTGCGCTGCAACCCATGGGGAGGCAGCGGCTACGATCCTGTTCCTTAGGTTATCTTCTGAGTCTCACGAATATCGACAGCGGAAGGACTTTCCCGAAGCTGTCCCTGAGAGCGAGTTCTCCTGAATCCAGCGGGAAGTCAGGTGAAAGGCTCAGCGCCTGCCTGACTACGGTTTCGCCAAGGGCGGCTGAGAAACCGTTGGAGTAGAGGTTCAGGACCATGAAACTGTTCTGCGGAGCCAGGATCTTACCTACATCTTTCATCAAATCGAAAAGGCACTCGTCCAGTTTCCATTTTTCTCCGTCCGGGCCATGGCCATAGGCAGGAGGATCGAGGATTATTCCCTGGTAGACATTGCCGCGCTTTGCTTCACGTCTTGCGAATTTCATGGCGTCTTCCACTACCCATCTGATGCCGTCCAGACCGCTTCGGTCCTGGTTCTCATGGGCCCAGGTGACCACTTGGCGTACTGAATCAAGATGGGTTACATCCGCCCCGGCCTTCCTGGCTGCGAGGGATGCCGCACCTGTGTACGCGAAAAGGTTGAGTACTTTTGGACGGGTCTCCTGGGATGCTGCAATCCTGGAGGTCTGGCTGAATATGTAGTCCCAGTTTGCGGCCTGCTCGGGGAAGACTCCAACGTGTTTGAAAGAAGTCAGGCCGAGACGGAGGGAAAAATAGTTCCGATAGCGTATCCACCACTGGTCAGGCATCTTGCGCAGCCTGTCCCAGGTGCCGCTGTCCTCCTTGCCGGCCTTGCCGAATCCGGCTCCGGGCGTGAAGCGGGTGTGGGTCATAGAACTCCATTGTTCTTCGCTCATATCCTTGTCCCACAGAGCCTTAGGCTCCGGGCGTGCAAGGACGAACCCTCCGAACTTTTCGAGCTTCATGCCTCCTCCTGAGTCCAGAAGCTCGTAGTCTTTCCATTCTTGTGTGGGAAACTCTGTCGCCATGATGTTGCAAAGATAAAAAAATAGTATCTTTGCTCCGGAAAAAAACGACAATAAAATATTTACTACAATGCAACAGCACATTGACAATTACGATTTCAAAGGCAAAAAGGCTATCGTCAGGGTTGACTTCAACGTCCCGCTAGACGAAAATTTCAACATCACTGACGACACCCGTATCCGCGCTGCCCTTCCTACACTCAAGAAGGTCCTTGCAGAGGGAGGATCCCTTATCCTCATGTCCCATCTCGGACGCCCGAAGGGTGTGACTGAGAAGTTCTCACTCAAGCACATCGTGAATCATGTTTCCGAATGCCTCGGAGTTCCTGTCCAGTTCGCAGAGGACTGCCAGAAGGCAGATGCCCAGGCAGCTGCCCTTAAGCCAGGCGAGGTCCTGATGCTTGAGAACCTGCGTTTCTATGCTGAGGAGGAAGGCAAGCCCAGGGGACTGGCCGAAGATGCAACTGACGAGGAGAAGGCTGCTGCCAAGAAGGCAGTCAAGGAGAGCCAGAAGGAATTTGTCAAGAAGCTCGCTTCCTACGCAGACTGCTACATCAACGACGCATTCGGTACCGCTCACAGGGCCCATGCTTCTACAGCCCTTATCGCTGCCTACTTCCCTGAGGACAAGATGTTCGGTTACCTCATGGAGAAGGAGATCAAGGCCATTGACAATGTCCTGAAGAACGCCCGCCGTCCATTCACCGCCATCATAGGTGGTTCGAAGGTTTCTTCCAAGCTCGCAGTTCTCGAGAACCTGCTCGGCAAGGTCGACAACCTGATCATCTGCGGAGGCATGGGCTATACCTTCATCAAGGCTGAAGGAGGAAAGATCGGTGAGTCCCTCCACGAGGACGACCTCATCCCTCAGGCTCAGGAAATCATGTCCAAGGCTCAGGAACTCGGTGTCAACGTGTCCCTTTCCGTCCAGACCCGCGTCACCCAGGAGTTCTCCAACGACGCTCCGGAGATGGTGGTTCCTTCTCACCAGATTCCCGACGGTTGGGAGGGCCTCGATTGCGGTCCCGCTTCCCTCGAGAATTGGGCCAGGATTATCCTTGCATCCAAGACCATCCTTTGGAACGGACCTGCCGGAGTCTTCGAGCTCCCTAATTTTGCCAAGGGAACCGAGAAGATCGCCGAACTGGTTGCTCAGGCCACTTCTCACGGAGCCTATTCCCTGGTAGGCGGTGGCGATTCCGTCGCTGCGGTTACCAAGATGGGCTTTGCAGACAAGGTCAGCTACGTCAGCACAGGTGGCGGCGCCATGCTCGAGGCAATCGAGGGCAAGACCCTTCCCGGAATAGCTGCTATCCAGGAATAATATTCCACGGCCATGGAATTACTTGCAGTGCATTGGAACATGAATCCGGAGATATTCCGGATAGGAGGTTTCGCCGTCAGGTGGTATGGCCTCCTGTTCGTCTCCGGTTTCATTCTGGGATATTGGATGTTCACGAAGTTCTTCGAAAGGGAGAAAGTCAACAAGGACATCCTTGACCCGCTTCTTTATACGCTCCTGATCGGTACACTCGTGGGAGCCCGTCTGGGACACTGCCTGTTCTATGGTTTCGACTATTACTTCACTTCCTGGAAAGGCTTTGTGGAGATCTTCAAGGTCTGGGAGGGCGGACTTGCCAGCCACGGCGGCACAATCATGCTGATTCTCTGCATGTGGTGGTTCGCAAACAAGTATGGCAAGAAGAATCACATCGACTTCCTCTGGATCCTCGACCATCTCTGCATTGCAGTAGCGTTTGCCGGCGCCTTTATCAGGCTTGGAAACCTTTGCAACTCCGAGATTTACGGTAATGTTACAGATCTCCCCTGGGGCTTTATCTTCGAACGCAGGGGAGAGACTGAACCTAAGCATCCGACCCAGATTTACGAGGCGCTCAGCTATCTGATCCTGGGACTCTGCCTTGTCTGGCTCTACATCAAGAAGCTGGACCGGATGTACAGGGGGACCTTCATAGGAATCTTCTTCATCGGTTGCTTTGGAATGAGATTCCTCATCGAGTTCATCAAGGAGCCTCAGGAGGCATTTGAGAACGATATGGTCCTCAACATGGGCCAGACCCTGAGCATCCCCTTCATCATTTTGGGAATATGTCTTCTGGTCTATTCTTTCACTAAGAAGATTCCCGCGCGGGCAGTCATCCCTGACACCCGCACCAAGAAGGCGGAACCGACTCATTATGCCAAAAGCCTGAACAAGTAATGATAAAGGCCCTTTTTTTCGACATTGACGGCACCTTGGTCGGGTTTGATACCCACAGGATGTCCGACAAATTGAAGGATTGTTTGAACGAGCTTCGCGCCAAGGGCGTGAAGCTCTTCATTTCCAGCGGCCGTCACACACTCGTGATGGACAATCTGGAATCTTTCCCTTTCGACGGCTATATAGCCATGAACGGGGTGCTGACCATCCTCGGTGGTGAAACTATCGACAGTCATCCGCTTCCCAAGGAGATATCGCTTCAGGTTGCCAGGATAGCGTCTGATGTCAAAGTCCCATGCTGGTCATTCGCTGATACGATAGTCGGGATCAATTTCGAGAACGAGAGATCCTTGGAGGTTTCCCGCCAGCTCGATTTCTATCCGAAAATGTATCTTGATATTACTGATGTTGCCTTGAAGCACGAGGTCTATCAGTACACTATCTACATGTCTTCCGAAGAGGAAGAAAGATACCTTCGCCCTGTCCTTGATGGCGTCGGATATGCCCGTTGGCATCCTTATTTCACCGACATCATCCCGCAGGGCCTTTCCAAGTCTTACGGAGCCGGAAAGATCTTGGAACGGTTAGGAATTGCTCCGGATGAGTGCATGGCTTTCGGGGACGGGGGCAACGACATTCCACTTATCGAGTACGCGGGAATCGGGGTTGCGATGGGCAATGCAACTGACGACGTGAAGGCTGCTGCCGATTACGTCACCGGCACGGTCGGTGAGGATGGTGTGATCACCGCCCTGCGTCATTTTGGCGTGATTTGACACGCTTTCAGAAAGCTTCCCAAAGTACATCGTTTTAGGCGTTTTCGTGCTGTCTATCAGGCACTACATTTGTAGTGTCCTTTAATTCATTTATAAGCTTTGGAATGAAAATGAGAATAGAAAGAATAGTGTTGACTGTCGCTATGTCCGTCGTTTCCTCGTCTGCATTCGCGCAGTACAATACGGACGCCCCGGTCTCCACCACCAATGCCGACACTTCTGCTGTCGTGATCACCCTTGACGATGCCCTTAAGATCGCTCTCAGCGAGAATGTCGCTGTCAAGGTGGCTGACAAGGAGATCGAACGCAGTGAATATGCCAAGAAAGGTACATATTCATCCCTCTTCCCTCAGATCAACGGGTCCGGTTCCTACCAGAGAACCATCAAGAAGCAGATCATGTACATGGATTCCGACAGCGGAGATGGTGAGGAAGGTGGCGGCTTCGGGATGCTTAGTTCCCTTGCCCCTTACTTTATGAGGATCAACGAATTGTCCGTCCTTCAGGGAATGGAGCCGATAGTCCCTGGCCAAAGTGAGCAGAGCAGTTCCAACAGTGGTTTCGCTGTCGGTCGTTGGAATACTTATAATTACGGAGTTTCCGCTTCCATGCCACTGGTGAACGCCCAGCTATGGGAGAGCCTCAGGATTTCCGGTCAGGGGGTCGATCTGGCCGTGGAGAAAGCGAGGTCTTCCAGGTTAGATATGGTGACCCAGGTCAAGCAGGCTTTCTATGCCGTCCTGCTTGCGAAAGAGGCGTTCAACGTCTACAAGGATGTTTACGAGAATGCTGTCGAGAACTTTCTCCAGACAGAGAAGAGATACAATGCAGAAAAGGCTTCCGAGCTTGAATACACAAGGGCGAAGTCAGTTGTTGCCAACGCTATCCCCAATGTCTACAATGCCGAGAGTTCCGTCATCCTGGCACTCTGGCAGCTCAAGGCTGTCATGGGCGTGGATCTCGACCGCAACATCGATGTCGCAGGAACTCTCGGAGACTATTCTACCCAGATGTTCAGGGACATCCACGAGAACGAGGATCCTTCATTGGACCGCAACACTTCCTTGAGGCAGCTCGAGATCCAGGCAGACCAGCTTGCTTCTACGGTCAGGATGTACAAGGCAGCGTATCTGCCAACTCTTTCGGTAGCTTTCGCCTACAACATGATCGCCATGACCAATGATTTCAATTTCAGCGAGTACAAGTGGTCGCCGTATTCCTATGTGGGCTTGAGCCTCAATATCCCGATCTTTACGGGAGGAAAACGTCACTATGACGTGCAGCAGGCAAAGATCCAGGCGACTGAACTCGATCTCCAGCGAATAGATGCCGAACGCCAGCTGAGGATAGCCATCCGCCAGTACCTTAATACGATGGAGACCAGCATGAACAGCTATAATTCGGCCTCCGAGGCTGTCAGTCTGGCCCAGAAGGCATACGACATCGCAGCAAAATCCTATAAGGTCGGGAAGAGTACAATCACAGACATGAATGACGCCCAGCTGACACTTACCCAGGCCAGCCTCCAGCAGAGCCAGGCCATTTACAATTTCGTCGTTGCCAAATCGAATCTTGAGAAGACCCTCGGTTACGATTTCATCGACGACAAGGGTGAAGTTGACCTGGAGAGTATGTAGAATCACGGATAATATGAAAGAAACGTATATGAACAAGATTTTCAAGACATTGACTCTCGTCGTCGCTGCCTTCGCCCTTTTTTCCTGCGGTGGAAGGCAGGCTGAAAGCGCTTCCGCTGCAGTGGAGGAAGAAAAGGCTATCCTGGTCTCAACTGCAACTGCCGTCATGCAGGAAGTTCCGCAGACTGAAGTATATTCATCTACCGTTGAGGCCTATGCCATAAACAATATCGCTCCCCAGACCCCCGGCCGTATCCAGTCGATAAGGGTTGATGTCGGGTCTTTCGTGGGCAAGGGCCAGGTCCTTGCCACGATGGATGCCGCCCAGCTCGACCAGACGAGGCTCAAACTGGTCAATGATTCGACCGAACTCAGCCGCTTGAAGAGCCTTTACGAGGAAGGAGGAGTTTCCAAGTCTGACTATGATGCCGTCGAGATGGCTTACAAAGTCAGCCGCAGGTCTTATAACAACCTTGCCGAGAACACCTATCTCCGCTCTCCTATCAGCGGCGTAGTTACAGCCCGCAATTACGACAAGGGCGACCTGTATGCCGGCCAGCCTATCTTCGTCGTTCAGCAGATCACACCTGTCAAACTGAAGGTCGGAGTGTCTGAGTCCGACTACACCAAAGTGAAGATCGGAAACCAGGTTGAAATCACTGTCGATGCTCTCCCCGGCCAGACTTTCACCGGAAAGATCAACAAGATATATCCGACCATGGACGCTGTCTCGCACACCTTCATAACTGAGATCCTTGTCCAGAATTCCGACAGGGCGCTTCGTCCGGGAATGTTCGCCAGGGTGAAGATCGAGTTCGGCGTGAACAACAGCGTCGTCGTACCGGAGGAGTCTGTCGTCAAGATGCAGGGCACCGGCCAGAGATGTGTTTATGTGCTTCAGCCGGACAACACTGTGGAGAGTTCCATCGTCAAGCTGGGCCGTCATCTAGAAGGCAGCTATGAGATCCTTGAAGGACTGTCCGAAGGCGACGTGGTGACTGCGAAGGGCAGTACCAGCCTCAAGGACGGCGCCAAGGTCGAGGTGTCTAACAACTAATCTCAGCAGCCAATGAGTGTCATTAGATCTGCAGTGAGCAAACCGGTCACGACAGCCTTGATTTTCCTGGCTTTCGCGATTTTCGGAATATATTCCCTGACAAAGACATCGGTTGCCCTTTTCCCGGACTTTGACGCCAATGTCGTCCTGGTCATGTCTTCATATCCAGGAGCAAGTGCTTCCGATGTGGAGAACAACCTGACCAAACTTCTGGAAAACACACTCAACAGTGTGGCCAACCTGAAGAACCTGACTTCCCGATCACGTGAGAATGTCTCGATCGTGATGCTGGAGTTCAAATACGGAACAGACATTGACGAGGCAAGTAACGACATCAGGGACAAGCTGGACTTGGTCAATTCGTCGCTGCCGGACGGTGCATCCGTGCCGGTACTGTTCAAGTTCGGTATGGATGACATGCCGGTCCTGATCCTTTCCGCGACGGCAGACAAGAGCATGGCTGGCCTCGACAGGATCCTGGACGACAGGGTAGTCACCCCTCTGGGACGAGTTACAGGAGTCGGAACAGTCTCCGTGGCAGGAGCCCCAGCCAGGGAAATACACGTGTATTGCGATCCCAATAAGCTCGCAGCCTACGGTCTCAGCGTCGCCGGTATTTCCCAGATAATAGCTGCCGAGAACCGCAATGTCCCTTCCGGATCGATCGACATCGGCTCGGAATCATTCTCGCTGAGGGTGGAGAAAGAATTCAAGGATCCTTCCGAACTTCTCGATGTGGTCGTAAGTTACCGCAACGGACAAGTGGTTTACCTGAAGGATGTCGCCCGTGTTGAGGATGGCCTGGAAGAAAAGTCACAGGAGTCTTACACCAATGGACGCCAGTCTGCCATGATCGCTATCCAGAAGCAGTCCGGTGCCAACACCGTCAATGTGGTCAAGGCTGCCAAGCAGAGGATCAAGGAAATCGCTCCGACCCTTCCTTCCGACATCCAGATAACTGAGGTAGTGGACAACTCCTCAGAGATCATGAACACGATCAACTCCCTCAAGGAGACCATCATAATCACCCTTCTGGTGGTCATGCTCGTGGTCTTCATATTCCTCGGACGTTGGAGGGCGACATTCATAATCGTCCTGTCCATCCCTATAGCCTTGCTCGGTTCGCTGGTCTATCTCTTCGCTTCCGGGAACACATTGAATATTATTTCGATGTCAGCTCTCTCGATAGCGATCGGAATGGTCGTGGACGATGCCATCGTCGTTCTTGAGAACATATCCACCCATCTGGAGAGGGGTGAAAAACCGAAGGAGGCTGCCGTCCATGCTACTTCCGAAGTAGGTATCTCGGTCATCGCTTCCACCCTTACGATGCTATGCGTCTTCCTGCCGCTGACAATGGTTTCCGGAATGGCCGGAATCATGTTCAAGCAGCTGGGCTTCATCGTCAGCATCATCATGATCATTTCCACCACGGCCGCACTGACTCTGGTGCCGATGCTCTGTTCGAGGATGCTTAAGGCCGGACCAAAGACCGGAAAGCTTCACAGGGCGATCTTCGATCCTATCGAGAAAGGACTCGACAATCTGTCCAACTGGTATTCAAGGATCATAGCTTGGGCTGTCACTCACAGGAAGACAGTTATCTTCGGCGCTTTGGCCATCTTCGTAGGAGTGCTCGCCATTCTGGCTCCGGGTCTCAAGACCGAGTTTTTCCCCACTATGGATGGTGGACGTCTTTCCGTCTCGATTGAGTTGCCAGTCGGTACCGAGCAGAGTGTCACTGGCGCTTTCGCAAAACAGATCTCAGATCGCCTGGAGGCTGAAATTCCGGAGATGAAGGTCCTTCAGTACCGTTTTGGTCAGGCGAGTTCGGACAATGTGATCGGGAGCATGCAGAACAATGGCTCCCATGTCATCTCGATGAATGTAAACATCGGCTCCATGGAGAACCGCAAGCGTTCCTCATCTGAGATCGCAGACCTCATCAGGAAGGATCTACGTGAATATCCCGAGGTGAAGAAAGCCACGGTGACTGAAGGCATGGGCGGTGTCGGAGGAGCGGCCTCCCTCAATCTTGAGATATATGGCTACGACTTCGACGAGACCGACAGGATTGCCAAGGAGGTGCAGGAGAAGATGCTTGCTGATCCTTCCTTTACACAGGTGATCCTGAGCCGTGATGACTACACTCCCGAGTACCAGGTCGATTTCGACCGCGAGAAACTTGCCTTGAATGGTCTCAATTCCACAACTGCCGCAACGGCTTTCAGCGCTGCAATGAGCGGTTCCGTGAATTCCTTCTATCGCGAGGACGGAGACGAGTACAACATCAGGGTCATTTATGACAGACGCTTCCGTACAAGTGTCGAGGATATCGAGAATATATTGATTTACACTCCTCTGGGTGGGACGGTGAGGATCAAGGACCTGGGTACTGTCGTAGAGTCGAAGGTGCCTCCGACCATCGAAAGGAAGAACCGTGAGAGGTACATCACCGTCACCGGTATAGTCACAAGAGGCTACGCCTTGAGTGACGGAGTAGCTGCTACGAACAAGATTCTCGCCGGAACCGATATCCCCAACACTATCTCCACCGAAATCACAGGAGACTTCGAAGATCAGCAAAGCATGTTCAAGGATCTCATCATCCTCATGATACTGATCATAATCCTGGTCTACATGGTCATGGCGTCCCAGTTCGAATCGTTCATGAGTCCGCTCGTAATCATGTTCTCAGTACCGTTCGCCTTTACAGGAGTGATCATGGGCCTGAGGTTTACAGGAACAGCGCTCGGGGTCATGGCGATGATCGGTATCATCATCCTTCTTGGTATTGTCGTGAAGAACGGTATCGTGCTGATTGACTACACCATACTCATGAGGGAGAGGGGAATGAATGTCATCGACGCCTCCGTTACCGCTGCACGAAGCCGTCTGAGACCTATCCTCATGACGACTCTCACCACCGTCCTCGGTATGCTGCCGATGGCGTTGGGACGCGGTGAAGGCTCTGAAATGTGGCGTGGTCTCGGCATGACAGTGTGCTGGGGACTTTCATTCTCGACACTGATCACTCTCGTGCTGATTCCTGCAGTGTACTGCGTGTTCGCGGCACGTCAGGAGAAAAGGGCTGCCCGCAAGGAACAGGAGAAGCTTCAGGCTTCCAAATCTTGAACTGATTAATGTACAAAGATATGAAAGCGATATTCATAGCATACAACCAGGCCTACGGCACTGAAATCGTGGAGCTCCTGAGCGAGCATGGCCAGAGAGGTTTCACACAGTGGGTAGATATCCAGGGCAGGGGCGGCGATGAGGGAGAACCTCATTACGGCAACCATGCCTGGCCTACACAGAACTACGCCATCCTGACGATGGTCCCGGATGAAAAGGCACCTGAACTGATGGACGCCCTCAAGGAAACGGACCGGAAGTACCCTGACCTCGGCCTTAGGGCCTTCCAGTGGACGTTGGACGAAGGAAGTGAAGAATCTGGAAGAATCTGAATTAATTATTATATTTGTACGATAATCACAACCAAGAACCAATATGGAAATTACAGCTACCAACGAAAATTTCGCAGAGATACTTTCTGCCAATAATGTAGTCCTCGTCGACTTCTGGGCAACTTGGTGCGGCCCTTGCCGCATGCTCGGTCCGACAGTCGAGGCCGTAGCCGGTGAATATGAAGGCAGGGCCGCTGTCGCCAAATGCAATGTTGACGAATGTGAAGATATTGCCGTCCAGTACGGTATCAGGAACATCCCTACGCTGCTCTTCTTCAAGGGAGGCGAACTGGTTGACAAACTTGTCGGCAACGTTCCCAAGGCTGAGATCACGGCAAAGCTCGATGCTCTTTTATAACAACTTAACAATAAAAGAATGATGAAGAAGTTTTTTGTAGCTGCCATGGCAGCAGTCCTGGCATTCAGTCTTAATGTCAGCGCCCAGCATTACAATAACGCCAGGTTCGGAATTACCGGAGGTTTGACTTCCGCTTCCGGGAAGATCAAGGATGTCGACACCAAGTCGATTTCCCAGTATCACGCCGGTATCGCCCTGGAGATTCCCATGGGTGCAGGTTTCGCCATCCAGCCCGAGGTCATCTATCAGGTTAAGGGAATGTCCCTTGACAAGTGGGGTGACGCTACCGGGAAAGACATCACCGGATCCTTCGAGACCAAGGTCGGGTATATCGAAGTCCCCGTCCAGATCCAGTGGGGACCGGATCTCGTCGCCTTCCGTCCCTATGGTTTTGTCGAGCCTTTCGTAGGCTACAAGATCTCTGACATCAGCGAGGGAGAGGCCAAGGATCTTGGTACCTACCTTCAGACTGTCGAATACGGAATGAGCCTTGGCGTCGGACTGGACATCTCCCATTTCCAGCTTTCAGCCAAGTATTTCTGGAACTTCGGCAACATCTACAAGGGTGACATCAGCGAGACCGGCAACACCATCAAGAACCTGAAGGACGGCAACAACTTCAACGGATTCGCCGTTTCTGTTGCTATCTTCTTCTAATGATGAGTACCGGTTCTGAAGCAGAACGGAAGATCGTCATCTTCTGCTCTGCCAGTTATGAAATAGATCCGAAATTCAATCAAGCTGCGCGGGAAGTAGTCCGCGCGGCTTGTTCGCTTGGTTATACCATCGTTTCCGGTGGAGCGGTGAAGGGCACGATGGGAGTCGTCGCGGATGAGATTGTAGCTTGTGGTGGAGTCCATATTGGAGTTCTTCCCAGGTTCATGGCCGTCTACCGTCATCCTTCGCTAAGCGAGACGGTCTGGACGGACACCATGGCAGCACGTAAGGAAAAGATGAGGGAAGGAACCTGTGCTGCCGTTGCGCTTCCCGGAGGTATCGGCACACTTGACGAACTGATCGAAACGCTTACTCTCGCCAAACTCGACATCTACAAGGGGCAGGTCATCGCGCTCAACATAGACGGGTTCTTCAATCCATTGATCGCTTTGCTGGACCACTATGTTGAGACAGGTATGCTTGACTCAAGGTCCAGGTCCCTCATTTCTTTCCCGCAGAGTGTAGCTGAGCTAAATGATCTTTTGAGATAGCCTTTCTAATGACTTTGGATGGAATCAGAGCTTTCCTTGGGGAGGACTGGAAGCGGACAGAGCGACTGATCCGTTCTTCACTCAGGAGCGATATAGATCTTCTGGACACTACCAATGAGGCGTTGCTTTCCAACGGCGGAAAGCAGTTGCGTCCCCTTATGTCCCTCCTGGTGGCAAGGGCATGCTCCGGTGGAAGGACGACGGAGGACAGCATACGTTTCGCCGCAGCCTCGGAGTTGCTCCACAATGCGACCCTGCTTCATGACGATGTCGTGGACGGAAGTACGGAAAGAAGGGGAGTACCCACGGTCATGTCCGTCCTCGGAGGTCCTGCAGCAGTCCTGATCGGGGATTATTGGCTGGTCAAATCGATCGAGAACATCCTGGCGTCCCCGACCCATAGCGAAGAGGTTACAAGGATATTCTCGAAGACGCTGAGCGATCTTGCCGAAGGTGAGATGCTCCAGCTCCAGAAGGCTGCCTGCTGTGACACGAACGAGGAAGACTATTACCGGATCATCTACAGCAAGACAGCTTCCCTATTCGAGGCCGCAGGCCTTTCGGCTGCCATTTCAGTAGATGCTTCTGATGCTCTTGTAGAGGCTGTCAGGGCCTATTCCGTCAGTTTGGGAATAGCCTTCCAGATCAAGGACGACATCCTTGACTACAGCGGGGAACCGAAGATCGGCAAGCCGACGGGAGTGGATCTAAACGAGCAGAAAATCACGCTCCCTCTGCTCGGGGCCTTGAAATCCGTGGATGACGAAAAGGCTGGCTTGGTCCGCAGGAAAGTGATGCAGATACATGAACATCCTGGGTACAGCGATGAGATACGAACCTTCGTGTTCAGACATTCCGGCAATGAATATGCTTCATTGAGGCTCAATGAATATGTCAAAAAAGCTGTCGAAGCTTTGGAGATCCTTCCTGATTCAGAAGAAAAAAACTATCTTGTAGCGATAGCTGAATTCACAGCCAGCAGGGATAAATGAGACTTGACGGAATCATAGGGAACAGGGAAGCCGTAACTGCATTGTCGGGGATGGTCCGTGAAGGACGTATCCCTCATGCGATGATGATCTATGAGAATGATGGCTGCGGAGCCATGGCAATCGTCCTTGCCTTCCTCAGCGAGGTTTTCTCGGATGAGCACAAGGTTTCCGGATTGATCCATCCTGATGTTCACTATGTCTATCCTGTAGCTTCCGGCAGCAAGGTGGCCGAGAAGGTACAGAACCTTCGCGCCGAATTATTCCTGAAATACTGGCGCGACTTGATGAAAGAGAATCCCTATGCTCTTGAATCAGAGGTCAACGAGGCTTTCGGAATAGAAGGGAAGCAGACGGTCATCAATAATGCCGAGGCTAAGGAGATTCTCGAAACCATCTATCTTACCCCTGTTGAAGGCGGGTGGAAGGCGGTGGTGGTCTACCTGCCGGAGAAGATGAATGCGACTGCTGCCAACCGTCTGCTGAAAGCAATCGAAGAGCCACCGGAGAAGACTCTTTTCCTGATGGTAACACATGCCCCGGAGAAAGTCATGCAGACCATTTCTTCAAGATGCCAGGCCTTGCGGGTCCTTCCATATTCCAAGGAGGAGATAACCCTCATCCTTACCTCGGTGTTCGGAAAAGAGCCATCCGAGGCCGCTGCAGCTGCACAGGTCTCAGGAGGAAGTGTCGGAGCTGCAATCCATTTCCTCTCTGACAGCGAAGATCATCAGATGCAGATGGAAATATTCACGAACCTGATGAATGCCATCGCTTCCAGGGATCTGGCCGCTGCACTTTCATGCGGTGACATGCTCTCCGAGCTCGGTTCCCGCGAAAAACAGAAAGCTTTTTGTAAATTTGCCGGGGAGTGCCTCAGGAAGATATTCCTGATTCAGCAGGATTTGCCAGGGATAGCCGGCATCCCTGATGATGAGGTGGAATTGTTCTCTTCCATGGCAGGGAAGTTCAAGAAGAGTTTCCCCAGGCAGGCAGCTTCAAGCCTTGACAGGGCGCAGATGCTTATCGACCGGAACGTGAGCCAGAAGATCCTTTTCTGCGAGCTTGTCACAAGGTTATATTCATTTTATTGAAACGAGTGATGGACAACACATACAACGAGACCATTCAGTTCGACTGCAACCGCGGATGTACCGTTATCCGCGACCAGGAGACGGGAGAGTATGACTGCAACTACCGTCAGGGATGCTGCAAGCTTGAATCGTACAATTGGCTGAAGGGTGTTACCCAGGAGCAGTACAAGGATCTTTTCGAGGTACGCTTCAAGAACACCCGTAAGGGAATATACATAAATGCCTCCGGGCAGGGAATCAAGACCGGTGACCTGGTGATCGTAGAAGCTTCCAATGGACATGATCTTGGAATAGTTACCCTGGAGGGCCCCATCGTGGGGAGGCAGATGAAATGCAAGGGTGTAGACCCGGATACCAATCCCTTGAAGAAAATCTACCGCAGGGCGAAACCTTTCGACATAGTCAAGTGGCAGGAGGCCATTGCCCGTGAACAGGACACCATGATCCAGGCGCGGCGCATCGCGGCAGAGCTTGGTCTTGACATGAAGATCGGGGATGTGGAATTCCAAGGTGACGGCACCAAGGCCATCTTCTACTACATCGCCGACGGTCGAGTGGATTTCCGCCAGTTGATCAAGGTCTACGCAGAAGAATTCCGCATAAGGATAGAGATGAAGCAGATCGGAGCACGCCAGGAAGCCGGACTCATCGGGGGATTGGGCGTCTGCGGCAGGGAACTTTGCTGCGCCAATTACATAACCAGTTTCCAGTCCATCTCAACATCTGCTGCCCAGACACAGGACCTTTCCCTGAATCCACAGAAGCTTGCGGGTCAGTGCGGAAAGCTTAAGTGCTGCCTCAACTACGAGGTCGCCAATTACCTGGATGCCCAGACAAGGATCCCCAAGGTCACCGAACCGCTTGAATTCGAGGACGGTCCAGCCTACCTGGTCAAGACCGACATCCTCCAGGAGACCATGTACTTCTCCTACGAGAAAGGGTCCCTGTCCAATCTTTATGCCCTCAGTGCCGACGAGGTCAGGGAAATAATCATGATGAACCGCAACGGAGAAAGGCCGGAGTCCCTTAAGTTTGAACCGGAACCTGCGGGGCCCCAATTCATCTCTGCTGTCGGTGACGACAGCATCACCAGGTTTGACAAACCCAAGAAGAGCAAGAACAAGAACCGTGGCCGCAACAACCGGAAGAACGGACGCGGCAAGAGGCCTTCAAAAGAACAATCCTGACCTTCAGATGAAAGGACGCCTGCTCATAATCATCCTTGCTTCAGTGCTGGCTTCCTGTTCCAGGCCCTCATCTTACGAGCCATTCGTGATGAAGGAGAAGGCCGAGTACGGGGACACCTATCCTTTCGTCCTGGATCTTTCTGACTCGACGGTCTCTTACAGCCTGGCATTTTACACCAGGCTTGAACGGGCTGCTTTCGGGGAGTTTCCAGAGGAGGACATCATATTGGATCTGAGGTGGTTCTCTCCTTCTGATTCGATTTTTGCCGACACCACGGTTATCAGGGTAGGAGTGCCTCTTGATTCAGCTTATTATTCAAGGGATTTCGTAAGCAATTACCGCGATCCCTTCTCACTCCCTAAAAAAGGGGAGTGGCGCCTGAAAGCAAAGGTCGTCAATGATGCACAGTCTTTGCGGGGGCTGGGGCTTATTTTGAAAAGATATTGATGGGACACGATAAACTCAGAAAATTCGCGGAGAACGAGACCTTCCGCTGCCTTCTTCAACCGGAGGCTTCATTGGTGCTTGACAAAAGCGGGAATCCTGCGGATGGACTCCGTCTTAAAGACCATCCGGTCAAGGGCAGGTGGAATGAAACAATGTTTGCGAAAGCCCAGCCGATCGTCCTTGAACTGGGTTGCGGTAAGGGGGAGTACACCATCGATCTTTCAAAGAGGGTCCCTGACCGGAATTACATCGGAGTTGACATAAAGGGTGCGAGACTCTGGAGAGGAGCTAAGACTGCGACGGAGGAAGGGCTTCCTAACGTGGCTTTCCTAAGGACCAGGATAGAGTTCATCGAAGCCTTTTTCGGCCCCGGAGAGGTCTCGGAGATCTGGCTGACGTTCTCTGATCCCCAACTCAAGAGTGAGAACAGCCGTCTGACCAGTCCACTGTTCCTGGAGCGGTACCGTAAGTTCCTGAAGCCTGGTGGAATCATCCATCTCAAGACTGACAGCCGCTTCCTCCATGAATATACGATGGCCGTAGCCACCGAGAACAATCTCTCCGTCCTCGCTTCCACCACGGACCTGTACGGAGCTGTGCCGGGTTTTATCGAAACAAACGAAGCTTTGTACGAGGTGCAGACGTTCTACGAGAGGATGTTCCTGTCGCAGGGGTACAAAATAACCTACATGGCCTTCACGATAGACCATGACGGCCCTTACATGCATCCTCGGAGTTTTGATTCAGATTATTGGCGTTCAGTAGAAGGCCCCCGGCGCTTCTCTCACTCTCCTGCTTCCTCCCAGAGATAGAGCCTGTCACCACGGCGAAGTTTCTTCTCTCCCTTCCAGTCTTCAGGGAAGGTTACCGGTATTGAACAAACTTCCCCCTTGCGTACCTCCCGGGCAGGCTTCAGGTCAACCCTTATCTCTTCTACGGAGCCTTCGTAGACTCCGGTAGTGGACCCGATGACCAGATAGTCATCCCCAACTTTCATCTCACCTGATTCCATAGTGATCTCTGCAACACCCAGGCGGTCGTACCAGTTGGTGACCTTACCGACATAGGTCTTCCGGCGGGTGGCATGGCTGCCGTAGATTTCACTCCATTCAGCCATCCTGGCGCCTTGGTAGTAGCCGTCCCAGAACCCCCGGTTGAAGACTTCTGCAAGCTGCTCTTTGAGCCCTGAAGCCATCTCCCGTGAATATGTCCCATCGCACACGGCATCTGCTGCACGGCGGTAGCATGAAGTCGTCCTTTTGACATATTCAGCGGACCTGGCCCTTCCTTCAATCTTGAAAACCTTGACGCCGGCATCTATGATCTTGTCCATGAATTCTATGGTGCAAAGATCTTTCGGGGAGAGAAGGTACTTGTTCTGCAAGTGCAGCTTTTCTCCAGTCTCCAGGTCCGTAAGTTCATAACCCCTTCTGCACAACTGGTAACATTCTCCGCGGTTGGCAGAATGCCCGCATCCGTGAAGGCTCAGGTAGCACTTGCCTGAAACCGCCATGCACAGCGCTCCATGGGCGAACATCTCTATCCTTACCAAGTTGCCGGATGGCCCCTTTATGCCCTCGGTGACTATGGCTTCGTGGATGGCCTTGACCTGTTTGAGAGTGAGTTCCCTGGCGAGGACTACCACGTCGGCGAACTTTGAGTAGAATCGCAGGGCTTCAATGTTGGAGATGTTGAGCTGGGTCGAGGCATGGACTTCCATCCCTATGCCTCTGCAGTAGGCGATGGCAGCCATGTCCGAGGCAATGACCGCATCTACGCCGGCCTTCTTTGCGGCGTCAAGGGTCTCTCTCATTGCTGCAAGGTCATCCTCATAGAGAGCGATGTTGAGAGTCATGTAGGTCTTTACTCCATTCTCACGGCAGATGTCTACGATTTCGCACAGGTCTTCCGGATGGAAGTTGCCTGCCGAATGCGAGCGCATGTTCAGCCGTCCTACTCCGAAGTAGACCGAATCTGCCCCGCCTTCGATTGCAGCCCTCAGGCATTCGAAATTGCCTGCCGGTGCCATGATCTCAAGTTCCTTGCTGTCCATTATCCTTCTTTAATGTGAGTTGCAAAGATAGCCATTTTAAGATATTTTGGCTATATTGCAAGAGAGTGCACAAGAAGCACTTTGATAACAATCATGAAAGTCAGAATCAGCATTGAGTATTTCACCTCCTTCGGTGAAAGCATTTGCATGGTCTTAGGGGACGGAAAAGCCATCCCGATGCAGTATGTCCTGCAAGGTATCTGGATGACTGACATTGAGATACCTTCGAGCACGAGGTCCCTTGATTATAGTTTTGAATTACGAAGGAACGGAACGACACTCAGGCGTGAATGGTCCGGTCACAGTATCCCGCTGCCATTCGGCAAGAAACTTTCTGTCCTGGAGGTCCGTGATGCATGGCACGACAGGCCTGCCGATTCCCCGTTCTGGACCAAAGCGTTCACAGATGTCATATTCCGTAAAAAGGTGCCTTCCAGAGTTTCCAGGAAGGGAAACCTTGCGATCATAGTAGCTTCTTCCGGGGTGAGGCGCGGAGAAATCCTTGCTATAGCCGGAAGCGGCCCTACCCTTGGTGACTGGAAGAAGTTCACCCCACTTTACTCTGCCGGTTCTCCGCTTTGGAGTATATTCCTGGACGTCAATGAACCTTTCGAGTACAAGTTCGTCATCATAGATTCGGAGACCAGGGAACCTAAGTTCTGGGAATCAGGCCCCAACCATTCCTCCCGTGAAGTACCCGGGGCGGATTCACTCCTGGTCCTGAGGGATAAGGAGCCGGTCTTCGACAGGATGCCATGGAGAGGATCCGGCGTCGCCATACCGGTCTTCTCCTTGCGCAGTGATGACAGTTTCGGTGTAGGCGAGTTCCGTGATATCCGGAAGTTGGCGGACTGGGCTGCCGCCTCGGGGTTGAGTGTCATCCAGATCCTTCCGATCAACGACACCACGATGACCCGGACATGGACGGATTCGTACCCTTACAATGCCAATTCCACTTTTGCACTCCATCCTCAGTTCATTTCCTTGCCGGAAGCCGGATTGAAGGTTACCAAGGAGTACCTTTCCCTCCAGAAAGAACTCAATTCGCTCCCTCAGATCGACTACGAACGGGTGAACAATGAGAAGGACCGCTTCTTGAGGAAGGCCTTCAAGACAGTCGGCAAGAAGGCGATGGAAGGGGAGGACTACAAGGCTTTTTACAATGCCAACGAGCATTGGCTTGTCCCGTATGCTGCTTTCTGTGTCCTCAGGGACCTGAACGGCACTCCGGAATTCGGCAAATGGAAGGAGATTTCTGAATATTCAAGGACGGCGGTTGCCACTTTCCGCAGCGAACATTCCGAAGAGATGGATTTCTACCTCTGGGAGCAGTTCTGCCTGGATGCACAGCTCAAGGATGCCGTTGAATATGCCCATTCAAAGGGAGTAGCCATCAAGGGCGACCTGCCAATCGGCATAAGCCGGACCAGCGTGGACGCGTGGCAGTACCCTGAACTCTTCAATCTTGATTCACAGGCTGGAGCACCGCCGGATGCTTTTTCCGAGGACGGCCAGAACTGGGGTTTCCCGACCTACAACTGGGAAGAGATGGCCAAGGACGGCTACGGATGGTGGAAGGCACGCCTTGGAAAGATGAGCGAATATTTTGATGCTTTCCGGATTGACCACATCCTCGGCTTCTTCCGCATCTGGGAGATTCCTCTCGGAATCAAGTCCGGCTTGCTTGGACATTTCAATCCTGCCCTTCCATATTCAAAGGATGAACTTGTCGGCAGGGGATTCGATCCGGCTTCAGAACTCTTCGTGCCGGATCCTCATCGAGAAGGGTGGTACCATCCTAGGATATCTTCCCAGAACACCCAAGCTTTCCAAGCCCTGGACGAGGGCCTTAAAAACTCCTATAACGACCTCTACAATGATTTCTTCTACCGTCGTCACAACTCCTTCTGGAAGGAGACCGCGATGAAGAAACTCCCCGCGCTTCTGGATTCGACCAAGATGCTTGCCTGCGGAGAAGATCTGGGCATGATTCCGGCATGTGTACCGGAAACCATGGAAGAACTCAGGATCCTGTCCCTTGAGGTCCAGAGGATGCCCAAATCACCAGAAGACTTATTCGGGCACACATCGGCCTATCCTTACATGTCTGTCTGCACAACCGGTTCGCATGACACATCGTCACTCCGAGCCTGGTGGGAGGAAGACCGTCAGATGACAGACAGGTATTTCCACGAGGAACTTCACTGCGAAGGCAAGGCTCCTTACAGCTGCGAGCCCTGGATCTGTGAGAGGATTGTACGCGACCATCTGGAATCCCCTTCGATGTTCTGCATCCTGCCTCTACAGGACTGGACGTCGATAGACTCTTCGGTCCGTTATCCAGGTAATCCTGAAGACGAGCGGATCAATGTCCCGGCCAATCCCCGTCACTACTGGAGGTGGAGGATGCCCCTGACGCTTGAAGAACTCGTCTCACATCAGGATTTCTGCAAGCATGTCAATGACATGATAGTTGCCTCGGGAAGGGGATAGGAAACGTCAGCATTCACCACATGTGATTGTGCTGGTACGCAATTGCTTGTCAGCTAATTAAATAAATAAAGAGACGGTCCCGAATTAAGGACCGTCTCTTTGCTTTAATGATTGAAAACCAATCTATTGGATAGCAGGACTATTCGGTTTCAATGGTGATTGCCTTGATGTAAAGGGCTTTTTCAGAGGCATTGTCCCATGTCAAAGTAATGGTACCGCTTCCTGATCCTGTGAATTCCAGAGAAGTGGATTCCATTGATAGAGACTTGCTGCCGAAATCAGAATCACCGACCGAGACACTCAATGTGGCGTTGATCCCGGAGGCACCTGCTGTGGTTACTGTAATAGATTTGATGGTTCCGGATATGCCAGAAGTAGAAAGAACCAGCTCAGAGGCTGAGTTTTTCGCACTTCCGATCTGGAGACCCTTGTCGTAGCGTGTGTCAAAATTGAAGTATGCAGATCCTCTCCAAGAGTAGCTAATACTCCAGTTGACTCCGCCTAAAGAGGCAGAACTGGCAGGGCTGTCAGCACTGCCGAAGTCCCCACTTTCAAATGTATAGGTGTAAGAACCTTCGATAGGAGTGTCATCTCCGCCGGGGGTGACTTCTCCGCCGCCCTGGCTGGCTCCATTGTCCGTGATTTCAGTGAGGATGATATTCAAGTACTTGTCACTTCCTGTGAATCCGTTGAAGTAGCCCTTTACCGTGACATTGTGGCCACTCAAGCTTTCGAGCTTCGCACCTGAAATGTAAGTACCTACGTCATTGATCGGGTAGGAGATGCTGCCCGTGTGAGCAGATGCCCCTGCTACCGTGATGTTGTAGTAATTGCCGCTCTTTACAAGGTCTCCGGTGAAGGAAACGTATTCAGCCACATCGCTGGAATAATCGTCGAATGTTGATGTTACGTTCGTAGCTTCAGGGTGTGAAACCGGGTTGCCGGAAGAAGAGACGGTTACATCAGAAGCAGAGCTGATGGTTATCTCAGGTACGCCATTGTAAGTGGTCTTCGTTCCCTTGATCGAGACGATGTCGCCGATTCCGGCGGAAACGCTGATTTTGCTGCCATGATAGAGGTAGGCGGCACTCGTACCATCTGAGACTATGATACCCTGTGTAGATTGGGCGACTACAAGGGCATTCTTAGCCTCAAACTGGGTCTCATCATCCAGCCCGATGACCTGGGTGATGGTCATTGCGGAAGTACCATTGTTGACCCTCTTGGTTGCAATGATGTAGGCAGTCCCGTCGGTAGAACCGTACCAGTAGCCTTCTACTGTAACGTTGTGCCCGTCGAGGGCCTCCATGCTAAGTTCGTAATTAGGATTGTAGACTACGACCTTGGTAGAGGCACCAGGGACAGACATGCTGCATGTGCCGTTCTCAACTGTCATATCTCCGGTAACAGTTACGTACTGGGCTGTGGATGGCGAATAGGAATCAAGATTCTTGGTAATGTCCGTTGCAGAAGGATAGGTGACCTTATTGCCTGAAGATGCAACGTTAAGGTCGCTGATACTCTCAAGGTCGGTGATGCCGTTCAATGTTCCGGTCAGGGCCTTGAAGCTGACGGAGTCTCCGATTTCGGCCATATTCTGGCCAGCATTGACGAAGGCTGCACTTTCTCCATCAGTGATGACGAAACCGTTGGTGGTGACAGCCGTTACCAGTGAGGGCTCGAGTTCAATATCCTCTCCTTCTTCTGTAGCTACAGCCTCGGTTACGTCAATACCGGCACCTCCGGTGTAAGGAGCCTGGATCACGGTGCAGGTTTCGGTGAGATCGTTGCCGCTGAAGACGACAGTCGCTGTCCTTTCGGCCTCGGTGGTATTCCTTGTGGCTGTAAAGGTGAACACCTTATCGGTCAGTGCCTTTGTGGTGGGGTCGACGCTCAGCCAGTCGCTGCCCTCAGTCACAGTGGCTGTTACAACTATGTTGGTGCTGACAACGAAGGCAACCTTCTGGCGGCGGCCATCGATCTTGACCTCGTTGCTGGACAGGACAAGGGCATCCCTGGTTACCTGCCGCAGGGAAACTACTGTTCCGTCTTCGAGGGTGATAGTGCAGTTTCGGTAGTCGTATGATTCATTGGACTGGATGTTCAGGATGACCTGGTCGCCTGCCTCCACGACTTCTACCCAACCTTCAGCTTCTTCGCTGAGTTCAGCTGTGCAGGATGTGATGGGGATGACAAGTTCTCCACCATCAGGGTCGACAATGTAATCGGTCCTGACCGCAGGCTTGGCCTCTTCGTTGAAACCGATGTTGATGATCTTGACAAACGATCCTCCCTTTTCATCGGTCAGAAGGAACATGATCTTGGAGGGAGTCACATTGGCAGGAGACTTGATTGAGATCCTTCCGGATGTCTCGTCAGTGGGATAGATAGTTACGGTCCAACCGTTGCTTTCGAAAGTCTCAATTTCAGTCTTGGCACCTTCGGGAGCGATGATCTTGTAGGATGTGCTGAGCACTTCGCTGTTACGCATCTTCTCGAATACGCTCTCGTTGAAGACCAGCTGAAGCTTATTGGCTGCGTTTGCAAGAGGCAGGGTTATGACGCTGCCGTCGCTGAGAGTAAAGATGGCGTTGTTGGCATCTGTCACTACGCTCTCGAAGAGGCTGACGGAAGAAGTCTGCCCCTCAACCTTTACCCAGGAGTTCCCTTCGTCGTAGGAAACGAACCACTGGTCGTCTTCGATTTTCAGTTTGGGCGTTTCGCCTGTTGACACTTTCTTTCCGGAAGCGTCAAGAAGCCAGTTCCCGCCTACTGTCCAATAGTAGTTGCCATCATAATCCTGCTTTGCACCGAACTGAGGGATTAATGCTTCGGTTGAGAGGATGGTGACGGTCGTTCCATCCGAGAAGGAAACAGCCTGGCCTTTGTCTGTCGTCCTGATTGCAGTGACAGTGATGTTTTTCTGCAGTGCGGCCACGATCGACTGCAGAGAACTGACGTTCGAGTTAAGGCTCTCGAGGGACTCGATCTTGGCCTTCTGGGCATTCAGTTCCGCCCAGACCTTCGAATCGTCATACTTGCACCCTGCCAGCATGCATGCAAGGGGCAGGAGTAAGAATAATAACTTTTTCATTCGATATCTTGATTTATTGTTAGTTATTATGTGTGTATAATCAAGTAAAAGTACGCAGAATCTCTCTCAGTCGCAAGTAACAGCCTCAAGATCGCCGATAAAAGTTATCAACACACGACTGTTGATAATTGCACTTTGCGCAAAAATGCTATATTTGTAGAAATAAGCCGTTTAAAGCCATGCTGTCATTTGAAAGCGATTACACTGAAGGAGCACATGAGGCAATCCTTCACCGTTTGATGGAAACGAACCTCGAACAGACTCCGGGTTATGGCCTGGATAAGTATTCAGAAAGCGCGAAGGACCGGATCCGTGAAGCATTCGGCATTCCGGAAGCCAAGGTGTTTTTCCTGGTCGGAGGCACCCAGACCAATTCCACGGTCATCGCTTCCATGCTTCATGACTATCATGGAGTCGTAGCGGTGGAGACCGGTCATATCGGAGTCCATGAAAGCGGTGCCGTCGAGTTTACCGGCCACAAGGTGCTGACCCTTCCTCATCACGATGGCAAGATGACTGCCGAAGACCTCAGGGCCTATCTTGAAGCTTTTTATGCTGACGGTACGTACGAGCATATGGTCATCCCCGGAATGGTCTACATCTCCTTCCCGACCGAGTTCGGTACAATATATTCAAAGACGGAACTGGCGGCCCTGCACCGGGTTTGCAAGGACTATTCCCTTCCGCTCTTTGTCGACGGGGCCCGTCTTGGCTACGGCTTGATGAGTGAGGCAAATGACATCGATCCGAAGGAACTGCCGGAACTCTGCGATGTTTTCTATGTCGGGGGTACCAAGGTTGGAGCCTTGTTCGGGGAAGCTGTAGTCTTCACCGGGGGAAATGCTCCAGCCCATTTCTTCACCACGATCAAACAGCATGGCGCATTAATGGCCAAAGGCCGTCTGCTGGGACTCCAGTTCGACACCCTCTTTACCGACGGACTGTACTTCAGGATAGCTGCACATGCCGACAGGATGGCGGCTTTGCTTAAAGGAATATTCCTGGAGAAAGGCTACAAGATTTACATAGATTCTCCGACCAACCAGCAGTTCTTCGTGATGTCCCGCCAGAAAGCCAAGGAGCTGCATGGGAAAGTCCGTTTCGAGGACTGGTGTCCCGTGGACGAGGACAACATAGCTGTCCGCTTCGTCACCAGCTGGGCAACTACCGAGGAGAACGTCCTTGCCCTCAAGGAAATCATCTGACCATAACGCAAAAACAGGCCCGAAAGCCTGTTCCTTGTGCGAAATCCTTGACAATTATTGAACCATTGTAGAGGACTTCTATAAAGTCGTGGAGTTCACCGAATGGTATAGGAATAGTAAAAAACGAGGGGATAGAGGGAGTGTGCCTAACGGCGAGAGTCTTTACCTAATTATCTCCGACACCCTAATGTCTTCGATAATGGCTCCGAACTCTTTCAAACTTGCCATTTCTGATGCGCTTGTACGCATGTACTCTGACAATTCTCACAACAACCACTCTAATGGCGATGTGAACAATGTATAGTCTTGTTCTTCTTTTCATATGATTTAACTTGTAGCTGTAAGAACAACGACCTTCCTTGATTCAGTACCTCCCCTCGTTAGTTGTTAATGTAAAACAGACATCCATTAGGGTGGATGCCTGTTTAGTATTTTGCTACAAGTCATATCATATGACCTCAGCAAATATAGAGAATAATCTGATTCTTCCAAAAGCAAAATCGGTTTTTACTACGTTGTCTATGGGGTTTTAATTGAAATAATAAAAGACACCCCCTTACGGAAACGAAAAAAGGGCAACTTCATCCGAAGTTGTCCCCTTGTGCGGGTGAAGGGACTCGAACCCATACGCCGAAGCACCAGATCCTAAGTCTGGCTTGTCTACCAGTTCCAACACACCCGCAATCGGACTGCAAAGATAAGCATTTTTTATTCTTCTCCAACTGCCTCTCCCAAGGCTTCCAGGGCTTTCTGTTCAATGGTGGACAGTTCCTCGGTCTCTTCGGCCGAATAGGCGATTTCCGTCTTCTTCTCTTCCACTGCTTCCTGTGCCTTCTCGTGCTGGATCATGGCCTGTTCCACCCCTCGGTTGAAGATGTTGTGGATAGAGTTGACAAGGTTAAGCCTGACATCGTCTATCTCATTATCAAAGAGAGGAATCTTTGTGGACTTGAATTTAGCCTTCCCAAGCTTCCATTTCCAAGCATCGAAGTTGCCTCCCATGTTCACTCCGAACTTGAAAGGTATCGGAGACTTTATTGCGGAAACATGATACTTGAAATTCTGGTCGAAACCTTGGATGCCGTTCAAGGCTACTGTGTAGCGGTCGACCTTGAGGATGAAAGGGAAGACCTCCAGCTGGTTTTCCTTTATTATTCCCCGGGCGGACATGGAATTGATGTAGCTTGAGTCCTTATCCTTGAACATCAGCGTCTTGCGAAGCTTGTCCAGATCCTTGCTCTCGCTCAGGGACAAGTCCTTGCCGTCTATCTTGATCATTCCGCTCAATGACGGCAGGACTATGTTCATGCTGGTGTCAATTGCGGTGGTAGTGGCGATCTCACAGTCCAGGAGGCCCTTGAAAGCCTTTAGCATCGGCATGATACTGTCGACGGCAGGGAAAAGCTGTATGACCTTTTCTGCAGTTATGTTCGAAAGCATCAGGTCGAACCCGGCCTTGAGGTCATTCTTCGTGCGGGTGGAATAGAATCCCTCAAGGAACACCTCGCCCATGTTCGTCATAGCCAGGGTGTTGGTGACCTGCAGGCAGCGTTCCTTCATCTCCAGGTCGGTCGAAACGAAGGAAGTCTCCAGATCTGAATATTTTACCGTTCCCGCCTGGACGCTGACCTTGGCATTCAGGTTCGCGGGGATGACTATCAGGGAACTTGTGGAACTGGTGTCGACGACCGCTTCTTCCCTGACGGTGTTGAGGTAGGTCCCGTCATCAACTCCGGAAAGGGCTGTCTTTTCTCCAGGAGGAATGAATTGCTTTCCGGCATTCAGCGCGAACAGGATCTCGTTGAGGTCGATCCTGTGGGAGTTTACTCTCATGTCAAGATTCAAACGTCCCCTGCCTGAAGTGATCGCTCTCTTTATTCCAGTAAGCGATCCTGAAGCCGAGACATCGGACGACCCTGATTTGACAGCCAGGCTGGAGAGGTCGATCCTGTTGTTGGTGAACTTGCCGCTGACTTCCGACAGGCTGTTTTCCAGAGGGTAATAAGGAGTGATGACCTTCCCGTCCTTAATCCTGATGCCTCCGGAGAATGTCCATTCATTGAAATATTTCGCCACCCCATCCCCGAGTTTGAGGTTGATGTCCTTCTTCTCGAAATCTTTTTCAGAGAGGAAATCCGGCACCTTTCCATCGCGAAGCCTTGGAAGCAGTCTCCCGGGCAGTGTGTCCATTTTTTCTTTTGCCTCGACTGAATTCGGGTGGGCGGAAAGGTTCAATGATGCTCCTGAGAAGGAATAGCGGTTGACGCTTTCACGGATAAAGACTGAGTTGTTGTTGCTCGATACAGACAGGTATGGGATGTTGACCTTGCCTTCAGGGATAAGGGACAACTTTATGGTGTTCCCTGACCCTCGCACTCCTACGAAGCATGAATCTACGTCCATCATGCCTATGGATGCAATGTCCAGATGACCATGGATCGGATGCCTTCCATGGGTCCCTTTGATGGTCTCTTCAGTGTTGTGGGCAGAGAGTCTTATACCTCTTCCACGGAAGAAAGTGGTTTTCCCATATTCAGCAAACAGACTGTCCACCGAGGCGGAGATCCCGACATGGTCATGGTTTCCACCTTCGTCATCATGACGGGAGAAAGGTCCTAGTTCTATGGCTGTACTTCCGAGGAAGGCATTGATGGAATCTTTTGGATCGCGGATCCTTATTCCGTCGCTTACGAGCCTGCCTGATAATCCCGATTCTCCGAAGTTGTAGATGTCCAGCTGGGAGAGTTTGAAACCACCTTTGAGGTTGCCGTCAAGATTGCCGCTTGCGGTTATCCCAAGATCTTCAGGAAGGAACCGCACGAGGGAATCCAGTTTCAAATGCAGCTTGCTGTCAATGTTCATGAGAGGGTCTCCGGCCAACAGGTCGTTCGCCGAACCTTTCAGCTGTATGTCAGCTCCGCCGATGTGAAAGCAGAGATCCTCTATATCCGTCACCAGCTTGCCATCACTTACGAAAGCCGTTGCGTCCAGGTCCATCCTTCCTTCTTCATCAATGCCTTCCCATCCTACTTTGGAGTCGGGGATGCTCAGGTGTACAGACATCTTTGGAAGTTCCTTTGTCTGTGCTACATAGTACCCGTCGCAATGAGCGTCAAGGGAAATCCTTGCATCTGTCTTGAGTTTCTTCAGTATGGGGAAATTATTCCCGAAATAGCCGGTTACCTCCCTGACAGGCTGGTCGTCGATCGAGGCGTCCGCCTTGACGAAGATGTTCTCTCCGCTCATGTCCACAAGACCGTCGGCGGCCATCTTGATCATGGCTACCGATGCTTTAAGGTCTTTGACTGAATATACTCTCTTTTCAAAGTCGGGATAGAACCTTGCCGCGAGCTTTACCGGAAGGTCAAGCACTCCTGTCGCAGCCGTCTTGAGCCTGAACCTGGTGTCAAGGTCGACATCGTAATGCTGTTCCCTATGGTTCTTTACGGATAGGTGATCAAGAGAGACAGCCCCTTCAAGACCGTCAGGGATGCTGGTGTACACGGTAAAAGGGTCCTTTTCAAGGCTTACCCTGCCGATGGAGATCGGGGGCAATTTGAAAGATGTGGTGTCCTCAGGATCGGAAGAGGGGAGACGGAGGACGTTCCAGTTGCCGGTGAGCGAGTCGTAGCGGTGCAGGAATATCCTGGGATGCTCAAGGACTACATGTGGGATCCTGATCTTTTTCTTGAGAGCCTCCATGTAGTTGACCGAAGCGCTGAGCCGTGAGAAGCTGGCAAGGGTGTCAGATGTGGGTAAGTGCCAACCGGAACGGTGGAGGGAGTCTCCGGAAGGGATCAGAGAATCGAAAGCTGAGAACCGCTCGCGAGGGTAAGTCAGGACGAAACCGTCGATGCTGACGTTGAGGTTTGGGAAACTCTTGAACACGGAAGCCTTTATGCTCGAAAAATCGACGTCACCTTCGACATATTCATTGGCTAAGCTGGTGGCAATCCTCTTCAGGACCTTGGAATTCAGGGCGACCTGGATTCCGAGGAGCAGGACTGCCCAGAGCCCCAGGACCGACCACAGGAGGATCTTCCACCAGCGCCCTTTCTGCGGCCTGCTGACTTTATTCTTTTCCGATTCTGCCATCGACTGCCTTCGATCTCATTATGAAGCTGGAATTAAAGGCTCCAGAAGCAAATTTATGCAAAAAAAAAGACAAACCCTTGGGATTTGTCTAATTCCTGATTCCAGGAGCATTCTTACTGCTCGTCCTGGAGCTTGAGATGCTGGACGTAGATAGCCTTCATCCTGGCAGCTCTCTTCTTAACAGAAGGCTTCTCAAAATTCTTGCGGGCACGCATCTCGCGGATCGCACCAGTCTTTTCGAACTTCCTCTTGAATTTCTTCAGGGCCCTTTCGATATTCTCGCCTTCTTTAATGGGAACTATGATCATTGCTAATTTACCACCTCCTTTTTCTCAAAGCGGGTGCAAAGATATGAAAAAATTCTTAATTTTGTCAAAACAAAAATGTTATTTCAATGGACAGCCCGTTTTTGTACAACAAGTATGTTACAGGCCAGCGTTTTATCGGACGTAAGGAAGACTGTACTATTCTTGGGAATCTGCTCACCCAGGGCGAGAACGTGGTCATCTGGGAACCTTACGGTACCGGGAAGAAATCAATCATCCACCAAGTGCTGACCAGACTCAAGGTTTCGGGCGTCCGTTTCACTACGGGAGACATCACTGCTCTTGACATCCGTTCCAACGAGGTCTTCATAAGACGTCTCGGCGCTGCCGTGATAAGACTGGCTGCTTCTACCCCTGACGAGTATTCCCAGATAGTCTCAAGCTACCTTTCCGGGACACATTTCGTCTTTGACAGGAGCGCCTATTCCAGTTCAGACACTATCCTGTCCACCAGCTGGGACCTTGACGACGATGACTATCGTGCCGTACTCAAACTGCCCTATCTCCTTTCGGCCGCTACCGGCGAGAAGATGTTCATGATCATCGACGAATTCCAGAACATCGACCTGACCGAAGACGGGGAGAAGATATTCAAGATGATGGAAGAGGTGATGGATGAGATGACGATGCTAGGTAACAAGACTTTCTCCTACATATTCCTGGGCTCACAGTACAATGCCATGCAGGACATTTTCGTCAAGAGGCATTTCTTTTACCGCCGGGTGGAACGTCTCAAACTCAGCAAGGTCGAGGAGCGGGAGATTGTCGAACACATCATCAAGGGTTTCCTTTCGAGCGGCAAGGTGATCGACAGGGACCTTATCAGCGGGGCCTGCCGTCTGTTCAGGTGCAACCTTTATTACATCAACCATTTCACTTCAATCTGTGATTCCCTTTCCAAGGGTTACATAATGGAGCCCGTACTTCTGGAGGCTCTTGAAACCATCCTGGCCATCCACAAGGGACGTTTCATCGCCATTATGAATGACCTGACCACCTTCCAGGTCAGCCTCCTCAAGGCAATCATCGACGGCTACACCAAGTTCAGCACCGCCGAAGTGATCCGGAAATATTCCTTGAACTCGTCGGCCAATGTCCGCAGGCTCAAGGACGCTCTCATGAAGAAGGAGATCCTCACCTTCGTCGGAGACGACGAACGCCCGCTCATCTTCGATCCTCTCTTTGAATATTGGCTCAAGAACACATATTTCCAGCGGCCATGATGTCATTCTGAACGCAGTGAAGAATCTATATATGTCAAAAAAGAAAATCGCAGTCCTTACGGGTGCCGGAGTCAGCGCCGAGAGCGGCCTCAGTACTTTCAGGGGTTCAGGAGGCCTGTGGGGAGAATATGATCCTCAGGAAGTCGCCTCCATAGAAGGTTGGTACAGGAACCGTAAGCTTGTACTGGGGTTCTACAACCAACTCAGGAAGCAGCTTTCAGAGGTAAAGCCGAATGCCGCCCACCTGGCGATAGCCGCTCTTGAGAAGGATTATGACGTCACTGTCATCACCCAGAATGTGGACAACCTTCACGAGAGGGCAGGAAGCACAAGGGTACTCCACCTTCATGGCGAGGCTACCAAAGTCCGGCCCGAGAATGGTGAATATGACAGGACATATTCGGAGAAGGAAGTCATCGACGTGGGCTATGAGCCGGTAAACCTTGGAGACCTTGCTCCGAACGGCAGTCAGCTCCGTCCGCACATAGTCTTCTTCGGTGAAGCTGTGCCGAACATCGAAAAAGCCATCGACATAGTGGCGGACGCTGACATCATGCTGATCGTGGGTACATCCCTGAACGTCTATCCGGCTGCCGGTCTTTACCGCTACGCCAAGAACGGAGTCCCCGTCTATCTGATAGATCCTGAAGATGTAGCAATCTACGACCCGAGGATCACCCACATAAGGGAAGTCGCCACAAAGGGTATGGAAACATTCATAAGCAAACTTTGAACACCATGTATCTTTTAGGTTACGACATAGGAAGCTCATCCGTGAAGGCAAGCCTTGTGGACGTTGAGACTGGAAAAAGCGTCGCATCCGGTTCTTTCCCGAAACATGAAGCGAGGATCATCTCGCTTAAGACAGGATGGGCTGAGCAGAGCCCCCAGTCATGGTGGGAGAATCTCAAGACTGCAACGACGGAATTGCTTTCCAAGTGCGAATCAAGCCCTGAGATCGGTGCAATCGGGATCTCATACCAGATGCATGGTCTGGTGTGTGTGGACAAGGACGGCAAGCCCTTGCGCCCTTCCATAATATGGTGTGATTCGAGGGCAGTCCCTTACGGGGAGGCGGCTTTCAATGCGCTGGGACATGAAAGATGCCTCTCGCATCTGCTTAATTCTCCCGGTAACTTCACGGCTGCCAAGCTCGCCTGGGTGAAGGAGAATGAGCCGGAAATATATTCCCGGACAGCCAAGATCATGCTCCCGGGGGATTACATAGCCTTGAAAATGACAGGTGAGGCATGCACTACCGTCAGCGGTCTTTCCGAAGGCATGTTCTGGGACTTCGTCGAGAACCGTCCGGCAAGGTTCCTTACGGATTGGTTCGGTTTTGACGAAG
>Ga0129310_1000057_pt1 | contig 151511 bp, 130 predicted proteins | sample Go1ome_2_FD_94433 | JGI IMG/M metagenome (GOLD analysis project Ga0129310, IMG submission 94433) | Western lowland gorrila individual fecal microbial communities from Wisconsin, USA - Go1022A metagenome | ecosystem: Host-associated > Mammals > Digestive system > Large intestine > Fecal... | reverse complement strand
GCTATACTCCCTGTCCGATTTCTCTTTCAGATAAGTCAGCGGTGATAGGTCATTTCAAAGAACACTTGCCTAACTTCCTGCTATAGAAGTAATTATTACACACCCTTATGGGCGCACGACCTGGGTTTCCAAGTGCCCGACATAAACATGAAAGCCTACATGAAAGCCCGTGCCATGACGCAGGAGTTCATTGACGAGTTCTTGGGCTATTTCATGGACCCCACCAATAAACATATGTCCTCACTCTTGCTGAAGTGCGGTTTGCCGGGTGGCATGATGGGCTCCATGATGGCCGACTTGAAGGGAGTGCATTCCGGCATCAACATGATACTGCGCGGTAAGAACGAGCCGGAACTCAGTCTGGACGACCTGCTCGTCATGCTGTTCGACGAAGTGGAATATGTATGGCCCAAGCTGGGTTATCCTCCTTTGGTGACTCCTTTCAGCCAGTATGTGAAGAATGTGGCTTTGATGAACCTCATGCAGCAGGTAAAGGGAGAGGAGCGTTGGACGATGATAGACAACCATACGTGGGACATGATTCTGGGCAAGAGTGGACGCCTCCCCGGTACTTTAGCGCCCGAGATAGTGGAACTGGCTAAGTCCAAAGGCTTTGAGTTCGTGGATACGGACCCGCAGCTGAACTACCCGGATGCTCTGGATACATACCGGAAAGAGATGGACGAAAACGGTTGGGAATATGGCGATGATGACGAGGAACTCTTCGAGCTTGCCATGCACGACCGGCAGTATCGCGACTATAAATCCGGCGTTGCCAAGAAACGTTTTGAGGATGACCTGCAGCGTGCCAAGGATGCGGCGATGGCCAAAAACGGATACTCGGAAGAAGAAATCAAGAAGCTGAAGCGTGCCAAGGCAGACCCGATAATCGCGCCTTCCAAGGGGCAAGTGCTTTGGGAGGTTTCCGTCGAAGGTCCTTCTTCTGCTCCTTTCATCGGACGCAAGTACCAGCATGATGAGGTGTTCTGCTACATCTCTACGCCGTGGGGCGAATACGAGAAGATATGGACCGGATTTACCGGACGTGTGGTGGAAGTCTGTGCCAAGCAAGGGGATGTGGTCAATAAAGGGGATGTGATTGCTTATATCCAGCGAAGTGATATTTTTGCATAAAGTGAAGGATGACTGTTTTTCAGTCATCCTTTATCATCCAGCCATTTCTTGATGGTTTCCTTCAGCACTTCTTGAGTGAAGGGTTTGGTAAGGAAGTCGTTGCAACCTGCTTCCAGGGCAGCTTGCTTGTCGTGTTCGTAGGCATAGGCCGTAAGGGCGATGATGGGGACGTCCGGTACCAGTTCACGGATGATGCGAGTGGCGTCGATTCCGCCAAGGTTGGGCATTTTCATGTCCATCAAGATGAGGTCGGGGTGGACTTCCTCGAACATCGTTACGGCTTCCATGCCGTCTTTGGCATGTTTCAGCCGATAGAGTCGGCCTAAAATGGCGTTAATTAGGATGAAGTTGCTTTCTGTATCTTCGGCAATCAGGATGGTCTTGGAAGGAGGGGTAGGGAGTGCTCCGACCTCTTCATTCTTCGGGGAATCTCCGGGGGCTGCATTTTTGCCCCTCTGCTCTGTGGAGTGTGTCTCTGCTGTCGTTTCCTGGTTGTCCTCTTCTTTCTTTTCCGCCTCTGTTTTGCTGGTGGATTCCAGCGGGAGAACAAAAGTAAATGTGGTGCCTTTACCCACCTCTGAAGTGACGGATATGTTGCCACCCAGACGTTCGATGATGGTTTTGCAGATAGAAAGTCCCAATCCGGTGCCCTGGGCAAAGTTGTTCACCTTGACGAAACGTTCGAATACCCGGTCCACCTTATCCGGTGCAATGCCCATACCCGTATCGGTGACGTGGAATGCTACATACTTGCCTTCCCGGCGATACCCGTAACTGATGTGCCCGCTGGTGGTGAACTTGAAGGCATTGCCTATCAGATTGGAAATGACCTGGAAAATCCGGTTCTTGTCTCCGTCAATCACGATATTCTCGTCAGAGGGTTCGTATATCAGTTCCACTCCTTCGGGACAGCGGAAAATATGTGCGTCGTGTATCTCCTTGCAGAGTGGATGGAGGCGTACGGGCGTGATGGTGAACTCCACGATGCCCGATTCTATTTTTGATAAGTCGAGGATTTCGTTAATGAGCTGGAGCAGGCGTTCGTTGTTCGATTCCACTATTTCGTAATAGCCTAGCCGTTCTTCCTCGTTGGTGCTTTCGGCAATGATGCGCGAGAAGCCTACAATGGCATTGAGCGGTGTGCGTATCTCGTGGCTCATGTTGGCGAGAAAGGCGGATTTGAGCCGGTCGGAGGTCTCGGCTTTCTCCTTGGCTACGAGCAGTTCCCGTTTCATCTGTTCCATTTCCGTGATGTCCCATTCGATGTTCAGCAGGATGGGGGAGAAGTCGTTGCTTTCAATCTTCATCTTCCGTTTGTCCAGATAGATGGGATTTCCGTTTCCGTCGCGTTCTTCCGCAATCCAGTGCATCTCTTTGCCGGTTCTGGCTATTTCGATGTCTTGCGCCCTCTTTTCCTGAGCAGTCTCCAGAGGATAAAAATCGAAGTCGTCCTTTCCCAATGCCTCTTGTATGGGGATTTCGCGGTTATACGATTCGCGGTTGCGGTAGAGGTACTTGAAGTTGTTGTTGATGTCCTTCACAACAATGCCTGCCGGGAGGTTTTCGATGATTTTGTCCAAAATCTGGTTGAACTGTTTGATTTGCTGCTCATGCCGGATGCGTGTCGATACGTCTCTTCCGAATGTCCAGATGGTTCCTTCCCCTTTGTCGCTTGTCACCCAATAAGCGTTTCCTTCAATGGCGAGTACTTCCGGACGCTTGGGCAGCGGATGGTAGACGATGTATCCGTGGTTCGTCTCTCCACGTTTGACACGGTTGGCAAACTCTTTCCAGGATGTTTCATCCCTGCCGTATGAGGGCAGGTCGTATATCTTCATCCGGGTGATGTCTTGGCCATTACCGATGCCATGCCGTTCCTTGAAGCAACGGTTGCAGAATATCAGCGTGCCGTCTTCGTGTGCCGAATAAATGTCCTCGGTGGAGTTGTTGATGGCATGTGTCAGCAGATTGATGTCGTTGCGCCGTTTCTGTATGTCGGTAATGTTCTGTATGTATCCTTCTATAGTGACATTCCCGTCTTTCTGCCGTTCGCGGGCAAACGCTTTGAGGCGGATATAGAAAATGTTTCCTTTGAGGAAGATGCGGTAGTCCACGCTGTTTTCCATCTTGCCTTTCAGATTCTCTTTCATCCAGCCGGTAAAGCTTTTCCGGTCTTCAGGAAGGATAAGTTCCAGATAATTGTCCATATTGATGTGCTGCACCTCTTCCGAACACATGATACCCGTATGGCCTGCATAACAGAATATGCGGGTCTGGGTATCGTATTGCCAGTTTCCGATGAGGGCGGCCTTTTGTATTTCGTTGAGCTCGTGGTTTTTCTTTTCGAGTTCCAGTTTGCGCTGGCTGCGTTCTGTGATGTCGCGGTACTGGCAGAGGACCATGCCGTCGTACGGGTACATGATGCATTTAAAGTAATAGGTAGTGTGACCCAGTGTCATTTCGTAATTATGGACTGAACGTACCTTTTGCGTCAGTACCTTCTTGAACTCCGGATATACTTGGTAGTAAGTGGACGGCGGTATCAGTTGGAACAGATTCTTGCCCAGCAGCTTTTCTTCCTTCATGAACCAAAGGTTTACATTGTGCACTGCGATGTCCATGCAAATGCCGTCCCGGTTCAGAAGGAGCATGGTATCTGACGTCAGCTTCAACAGTCTCTCGGCGTTTTCAGCTTGTTTCAAAATGTTTTTCATTCTTACAGTATTAGTTTCATGCCCTTCTGGCCTTCTCCCATGCGCCGCTTGCATTGCCTGTGCGCTTGTGCAGGTAGTTGAGTCCTCGTATGACGTTGACGTTCATGAAGAGGAAATAGTAGGGGATGAAAAGTATCTTGTTTTTTATATGCTTCATTGAAAGGTAGTACCCCCAACTTCCCATGAGGTAGAAAAGAGCTTGTAACAGCCAGATGATGGCATACAGTAATGGCGTGCTTGTCGTAAAGATGAGAATTGTGTTGAGGGGAAGCAATAGGAACAATAGGATAGGAGTGAGCGACCAGCGCAGCACCCGGTGGGAAATATATTGGAAACAGAATGTGCCGTAACGGAATGGGTTGAGCAGCGGACGCAGCCGCCAGATGGATTGCAAGCCCCCGGCAGCGATGCGCACCTTGCGCTTTTCTTCTTCGCGCATGTCTGCCGAGCCGCTTTCTACGGCATAGGCATTGGCACAATAGGCAATGGTGTGTCCCTGCATGACGATGCGCAGGGAGAGTATGAAGTCGTCGAGCAGCGTATCTGTCTGCATTTCCTCGAACAGCTCGCGGCGCACGGCAAACAGTTCACCCGCTGCGCCTACTGCCGAATAGAGGCGTGCGTCGAGCGCTTTGAGGGTGGATTCGTATTTCCAGTATAGCCCTTCTCCCCCCGAGGCAGCATTGTCCTTGCTTTGCACGGCGATACGTTTTTCGCCTGCCACGCATCCCACTTTAGGGTCGGTGAAGGCGTGCACTATCTCCCGCAGGGCTTCGCGGTTGAGGTGAGTATTGGCATCGGTGAACACGACAAGGGGCGTTTCTACGAAATGTATACCGCGGTTCAGGGCGGCTGTCTTGCCTTGGCGTTGGGGTTGGTGGAGGACGATGGCTTGCGGCCAGTGGGAGAGGCGTTCGTTGGTATGGTCGTTGCTGCCGTCGGTCACCCAGAGGATGCGTAGCTTGTCGGCGGGATAATCCAGCTCCAGGCAGTTGTGCATTTTTTCATCCACTACATCTTCTTCGTTGTAGGCGGCGATAAATAGCGTCAATGGGGGTAAAGCATCGTCGGCAGGCATCGGACGGGGCGCAGGCTTACGGAAACATTCTTTTATCTTGACCAGGATATATAATAGTATACCATATCCTATATAAGTATAGAACACTATGAATAAACTTATCCAGAAGAGTACTTCAAGGGCTTTCATGTATCCGCTCGTTTGCTTCCTTTTTTTGATAAAAAGAAATGTGATTGCCAAAAGTATGGATAATCTTTTACCGATGCAAGAAAAAGAAAAGAAAAATAAAATGTTTGTTTCTCAAGGTGTTCCGATGTTATAAGGAAGTGGGCTTCCTATAGAGGTGAGCTTGAATAACCTTGTGAGTGAGAGGCGATTAAAGGCTTTCAATCATCATTCTCCATAGGAAAGGGATGGGCAGGTAGGCAGGGCGTTACTCAAAACGCTTCTGTCATATTGAAGTAAAACAACATCTGGTTGTTTACCGTGTTTTTGCCTAAATCCAGGCGGACGTTCATGCGTGGCTGTACCTCAATGCGCAGACCTACACCATAGTTGGGCAGTACACCCTCTATCTTGCCGGGAGTGGGGCCCATGAAGCCGCAGCCGGTCCAGGCTACAAAACCTATGTGGTTGAGCATCCGCTTCACCCAAGTGCTGCGGTCGGTATTGAGCATCTGTCTGTACTCTGCCATGACCACATGCGAGGACTTGTCGCGATATTGCCCCATGTAGTAGCCGCGCAGGTCGAAAGGCGTTCCGGTGAGGGCATATTGCGTCAGAGGGACGTCACCGAACACGTTCTTGGTCTGTGCCGTCCACGCGAGCACCCTGCGCTTGCCCAGTGACTTGTATTGGCGGTAGTCTATCTCTAGGCGGTAGAAGGTCTGGTCGCTGCCGATGAACTTGGCGTACATCATGCCGCGGAAATCCAGATACATACCACGGTAGGCGTTGGCAGGGACGTCACGGCTGTCGTATGTCAGCAGGAAACCGAGGCCGGAGTTGAAGTTGTTATAGCCATTAGCCGTACCGCCTGCCTCTTTGTACGAGGGTTCGTCCACCAAGAACTTGCCGGGCTCCGTCAAGTGGTCGTAATTGATGTCGATTTGAGGTCCGGCAAAGATATTGCTGTTGCCCAGTCGGAAAAGGAACCAGGGGTTGATTTGCACGCCGCTGTACCGGTATTTGCTGGTACTGTCGCTTCGTACATAATCTTTATTGGTATTATAGCCGATGCCGTAAAAGTTTTCTTCCGTATTTTTATAGCTGAACTTTCCGAAGATACGGAAACGGTCGCCCTTAAAGAAGAGTTGCGGTTTGGAGAAGAGATTGATGCCACCGTTGAACATGAAGGCGATGGCCATGGGCACTACGGAGCGCAGCTGCGTGGTGTCGCTGGGGTTCATACGGAAGGTCATTAGGGCGCTTCCTCCCAGCACGGCACCGAAGTCGGGGGTGTAGCTGGGTCCGCCCAGAATATTGTAATGCAGATTCCGACGCGCTACCTTTTGCTTGCGTAGTTCTTTTTTGGTCAGTGCAGGAACGCTGTCGTTTGTGGCGGCCGCAGTCTGTTCCTGGGCATAAAAGGTGGTGGCGAACAGCACCAGTGCGATAATGCTTAGTATATATCTTTTCATGTCGTACGAAATGTGGGTGCAAAGGAAACTATTTTATCCCGAATAGTTTTCACTGTAATAGATAATAAATCTAAAGATGTCACTAAAATTATCAAAAAAGACATTACTTTTGTCTGCTTCACGAAGCAAGACATCAATAACTAAAAACACATAATCTGAATGAAGAAACGATTTTTATCTGTAATTGTTCTGAGTGCCGCACTGCTCTCCGTGCAGGCACAAGAGGGAAAAGGGGGTATCAGCCCCGAAATGCTTGGACAAATCAAGCAAAGTTATCAAGGCACGGCTGCCGACAAGGCGCTCCGCAATGCCATAGGCAATAATGACATCCGTAAACTGGCACTCAACCAGGAGAATATGCAGGGCATGGATACCCACTTCTCCATCAAGGTAGAATCCAAAGGTATCACCGACCAGAAGTCGTCTGGCCGCTGCTGGCTGTTTACGGGGCTGAATGTGATGCGTGCCAAGACCCTTGCCGAATACGGTTTCCAGTCTTTCGAGTTCTCCGAAGTCTATCCCTTCTTCTGGGACCAGTTGGAGAAGGCAAACCTCTTCTTGCAAGGCATCATCGACACCTCCAAGAGTCCCCTGACTGATAAGACCGTGGAATGGCTCTTCCAGCATCCGCTGAGCGATGGGGGTACCTTTACCGGTGTGGCCGACATTGTTTCCAAATACGGCCTTGTTCCCAAAGATGCCATGCCCGAAACAAACAGCAGTGAAAATACCTCCCGCATGGCCAACCTCATCTCTCTGAAGCTGAAAGAGTATGGTCTGCAACTGCGTGACATGGCTGCCGCCGGTGCCAAGCCCGAAGCTCTGGAGAAGGAGAAAACTACGATGCTCGGAACCATCTACCGCATGCTGGTGCTGAACCTCGGTGTACCTCCCACGGAGTTCGACTATGTCCGCCACGATGCCAAGGGTAATCCTGTGGAGACAGAGCATCACACTCCCATGTCTTTCCTTGAGAAATATGGAGACAAACAACTGCTGACCAACTACGTAATGCTGATGAACGACCCCAGTCGCGAGTATTACAAGTGCTATGAAATAGACTATGACCGCCACCGTTACGACGGCAAGAATTGGACTTATGTTAACCTGCCCGTAGAGGACATCAAAGAGATGGCCATTGCCTCCTTGAAGGACAGCACCATGATGTACTTCTCCTGCGACGTGGGCAAGTTCCTGAATTCCGAACGCGGTCTGCTCGATGTGAAAAACTATGACTACGAATCACTGATGGGCACCACCTTCGGGATGGACAAGAAGCAACGTATCCAGACTTTCTCCAGTGGCTCTTCCCACGCCATGACCTTGATGGCCGTTGACTTGAACAAAGACGGAAAGCCCGTAAAATGGATGGTAGAGAACAGTTGGGGAGCCGCTTCCGGTTATCAGGGACATCTCATCATGACCGACGAGTGGTTCAATGAATACATGTTCCGTCTGGTAGTGGAGACAAAGTATGTTCCCGCCAAAGTGATGGAACTGTTTAAACAAAAGCCCGTCCGCCTGCCGGCATGGGACCCGATGTTCGCTGAAGAAAAGTGATGATAAGGATTAGGGGTTAGGGATTAAGGATTAGTGGGCTGCACTATGATTCCGCAGGGTATTAATCCTTAACCCCTAATCCTTGTTCTCGTGTTCGTTAACGAAAGGGATTACGGAAATTTCTCCGTAATTCCTTTCTTTTTTACTCTTTATTCACGTTCTTTTTTGCTACTTTTGCGGCAAATTAATGAAACCATTATTTTAAATAAACGCATGGCAAATGTAATTAAGTTACGTAAAGGCCTTGACATCAACCTGAAAGGCGCTGCTGCCCAGGAACTTGTGTCTGTTAAGGAACCGGGATTCTATTCGCTGGTTCCCGATGACTATACAGGCATCACTCCGAAAGTGGTGGTCAAAGAGCAGGAATATGTGATGGCCGGGGGACCCTTGTTTATCGACAAGAATCATCCTGAATTGAAATTTGTTTCGCCCGTTAGCGGCGTAGTGACAAGCGTGGAGCGTGGTGCACGCCGCAAGGTGCTGAACATCGTCGTAGAGGCTGCCACTGAGCAAGACTATGAGGAATTCGGCAAGATGGACCCGTCCAAGATGAGCGGCCAGCAAGTAAAAGAAGCTCTTTTGCAAGCAGGTATGTTCGCTTTCATCCGCCAACGTCCGTACGACGTTATCGCTGATCCGACGGTAACTCCGAAAGCTATCTTCATTTCGGCTTTTGACAGCAATCCGCTGGCTCCCGATTTTGAATTCGCGCTGAAGGGAGAAGAAGCAAACTTCCAGACGGGACTCGACGCTTTGTCAAAGATGGCAAAGACGTATCTGGGTATTAGTGTAAAACAAAAGTCTGCTGCTCTTGTGCAGGCAAAGAACGTTACCGTAACAGCTTTCGACGGACCACATCCGGCAGGCAACGTGGGTGTACAGATTAACCACATCTCTCCGGTAGTGAAGGGTGAAACGGTCTGGACCATCAGTGCCGAAGCCGTACTCTTCATCGGACGTCTGATGAATACCGGTCGTGTGGACATGACCCGTACGGTGGCTGTAACGGGTTCCGAAGTGTTGAAACCCGCTTATTGCAAGCTGAAAGTCGGCGCTCTGTTGACGAACGTTTTCAAAGGTAACGTGACTACCGACAAAGACCTCCGCTACATCAGCGGTAACGTGCTGACCGGTAAGAAAGTTTCTCCGAACGGCTTCCTCGGCTCTTTCGACAGCCAATTGACCGTTATTCCCGAAGGAGATGAAATCCATGAAATGTTGGGTTGGATTATGCCGCGTTTCAATCAGTTCAGCGTCAACCGCTCTTACTTCAGCTGGTTGATGGGCAAGAAGGAATATGTGATAGATGCCCGTATCAAGGGTGGTGAACGTCACATGATTATGTCCAACGAATACGACCGCGTATTTCCGATGGACATCTTCCCCGAATACTTGGTGAAAGCAATCATTGCAGGTGACATCGACCGTATGGAGGCTCTGGGCATCTACGAAGTAGCTCCCGAAGACTTCGCTCTCTGCGAATTCGTATGTTCTTCCAAAGTGGAAGTGCAGCGCATCGTACGTGCAGGGCTCGATATGCTTCGTGCCGAAATGGCATAATCGGGGCGTATGGCAAATCGTAAATTGTAAATCGTAAAATCGTAAATATATTAATGAAAGCGTTAAGAAATTATCTCGACAAGATAAAGCCGAACTTTGAGGAAGGCGGCAAATTCCACGCATTTCGTTCGGTGTTTGATGGCTTCGAAACATTCCTGTTCGTGCCCAATGCCACTTCGAAATCGGGAACGCATATTCACGACTCCATTGACAGCAAACGCATCATGTCGATGGTGGTCATTGCGTTAGTACCGGCGCTGCTGTTCGGTATGTATAACGTAGGTTACCAGCATTTCCACGCTACCGGTGCTGCCGGAGGCTTCTGGGAAATGTTCATCTACGGTTTTCTGGCTGTATTGCCAAAAATCATTGTATCTTATGTAGTAGGTCTCGGCATTGAGTTCGTAGTGGCTCAGTGGAAGAAGGAGGAGATTCAGGAAGGTTTCCTGGTTTCCGGTATCTTGATTCCGATGATTGTTCCGGTAGATTGCCCGCTGTGGATTCTGGCGGTGGCTACTGCATTTTCTGTAATTTTTGCTAAGGAAGTATTCGGTGGTACGGGTATGAACGTGTTCAACGTAGCTTTGATTACCCGTGCATTCTTATTCTTTGCTTATCCTACGAAGATGTCCGGTGATGCCGTTTGGGTATCGGGCGACAGTATCTTCGGTCTGGGACAGTCGGTAGATGGTCTGACGGTAGCTACTCCGTTGGGTGCAGCCGCTACCTCGGGAGCCGTTCCGGAGTTCTCCTGGGACATGGTGACCGGCCTTATTCCGGGTTCCATCGGTGAGACAAGCGTTATCGCCATCGCTCTGGGTGCCATTCTGCTGTTGTGGACGGGTATTGCAAGCTGGAAGACGATGTTCTCCGTATTCGTAGGCGGTGCCTTCATGGCATGGGTGTTCAATGCAATCGGTCCCGACACTCCGATGGCACAGATGCCTTGGTACGAACACCTCGTGCTGGGTGGTTTCTGCTTCGGTGCCGTGTTCATGGCTACCGACCCCGTTACATCGGCACGTACAGAGACCGGTAAGTATATCTTCGGATTCCTGATTGGTGCCATGGCTATCATTATCCGTGTGCTCAACCCCGGTTACCCCGAAGGTATGATGCTTGCCATCCTGCTGATGAATATCTTCGCTCCGCTGATTGACTACTGTGTGGTACAGGGTAACATCAGCCGTCGCGAGAAACGTGCAATCAAGTCTAACAATTAAATACCGGAAAAGAAATGAATACCAATAGTAATAGTTATACTATCATTTATGCTTCGGTAATGGTTGTTATCGTTGCATTCCTGCTGGCATTCGTAAGTTCTTCCTTGCGCGAGACGCAGAACAAGAATGTGGAACTTGACACGAAGAAGCAGATTCTTGCTGCACTCAACATCAAGGACGTGAAGGATGCCGAAGCTGAATATAATAAATATGTAAAGGGCGATATGCTGATGAACGTTGACGGTACGCTGACAGAGAATACCGGTGCATTTGCTACCGCTTACGAGAAGGAAGCCAAAGAAAATAACCGTCTGCACGTATTCGTGGCAGAGGTTGACGGTGAGAAGAAATATGTATTTCCCGTTTACGGTGCCGGTCTTTGGGGCGCTATTTGGGGATATGTTGCACTGAACAGCGACAAGGATACCGTTTACGGTGTTTACTTCTCCCATGCCAGTGAGACTCCGGGTCTGGGTGCCGAAATTGCCAGTGCGCACTTCCAGGGAGAGTTCCCCGGCAAGAAAACGTTGGAGAACGGCGAGGTAGTCCTCGGTGTTGTGAAGAACGGCAAGGTAGAGAAACCTGACTATCAGGTGGACGGCATTTCCGGTGGTACCATCACTTCTGTAGGTGTGGATGCCATGTTGAAGGCTTGTCTGAGCAGCTACAAAAACTTTTTAACTAATAATAATGAGGAGGAATAAGAATATGGGACAATTGTTTTCAAAGAAGAATAAAGAAGTATTCTCTACTCCGCTGGGACTGAACAATCCCGTTACCGTGCAGGTATTGGGTATCTGTTCTGCTTTGGCTGTTACTGCCAAACTGGAGCCTGCCATTGTGATGGGTCTTTCAGTGACGGTGATTACAGCATTCTCCAATGTAGTGATTTCACTGCTGCGCAAGACGATACCCAACCGTATCCGTATCATCGTTCAGCTGGTGGTTGTTGCCGCGTTGGTAACTATTGTAAGTGAGATTCTGAAAGCTTTTGCTTACGATGTAAGTGTGCAGCTTTCTGTATATGTAGGTCTGATTATTACCAACTGTATCCTGATGGGACGCTTGGAAGCATTTGCCATGCAGAACGGTCCCTGGGAATCTTTCCTTGACGGTGTGGGTAATGGTTTGGGATATGCCAAGATTCTGGTAATCGTAGCCTTCTTCCGCGAGCTTCTGGGTTCGGGAACGCTGCTCGGTTTCAACATCTTGAACTATGAACCTCTGCAGAAGTTGGGCTATGTGAACAACGGCTTGATGCTGATGCCGCCAATGGCGTTGATTCTCTGCGCTTGCATCATCTGGTATCAGCGTGCACGTCACAAAGAATTGCAGGAAAAGCAGTAATAAATAAATGAAGAATGAAAAATGAAAGAATGAAAAATGGGCTGCTCTGCTGCAGTACAAGTTCTCATTGCTTTAATTCTTTAATTCTTTAATTCTTAATTTATCGAAGAGATATGGAACATTTAATAAGTTTATTCGTCCGCTCTATCTTTGTGGACAACATGATATTCGCGTTCTTCCTCGGTATGTGTTCTTACCTTGCCGTATCGAAGAATGTGAAGACTGCCGTAGGACTGGGTATCGCCGTAACTTTCGTGTTGGTGGTTACGCTTCCGGTCAACTATTTATTGCAGACCAAGGTGCTGGCTGCCAACGCAATCATTGAAGGCGTTGACCTCAGCTTCCTGAGCTTTATTCTTTTCATTGCTGTAATCGCAGCTATCGTTCAGTTGGTGGAAATGATTGTAGAGCGTTTCAGCCCTTCGCTGTATGCTTCACTGGGTATCTTCCTGCCGCTGATTGCTGTAAACTGTGCCATCATGGGTGCTTCTCTTTTCATGCAGCAGCGCATCACGCTGGGTGAGAGCGACCCGAAATTCATCGGTGGCATTGCTGATGCTGTCTCTTATGCGTTGGGCTCCGGTATCGGTTGGTTGCTGGCTATCGTGGGTTTGGCTGCCATCCGTGAGAAAATGGCCTATTCTGACGTTCCTGCTCCGTTGAAAGGGCTGGGCATCACGTTTATCACTGTAGGTCTGATGGCAATGGCATTTATGTGTTTCTCTGGTTTGAACATCTAAAAGAAAGGAATAAAACAATGGATATGAATATGATATTAGCAAGCATTGGAGTATTCCTCGTGGTTGTCATCCTGCTTGTTGTTATCCTGCTGGTTGCCAAGAATTTCTTGGTGCCTTCGGGTAATGTAAAACTGACTATCAATGGTGATAAGGAACTGGACGTAGCTTCCGGTTCTACATTGCTGAATACGCTGTCTGTAAACGGTGTGTTCCTTTCCTCCGCTTGCGGTGGTAAAGGTTCCTGCGGACAGTGCAAATGCCAGGTAATGGAAGGTGGGGGTGAAATCTTGCCTTCTGAGACTCCGCACTTCAGCCGTAAGCAAATACAAGATCACTGGCGTCTGGGTTGCCAGGTGAAAGTGAAAGGCGATATGGCCATCAAGGTTCCCGAAAGCGTACTGGGCGTAAAAGAGTGGGAGTGCGAGGTTATCTCCAACAAGAATGTGGCTACGTTCATCAAAGAGTTCATCGTTGCATTGCCCAAAGGCGAGCACATGGATTTCGTTCCGGGTTCTTATGCGCAGATTAAGATTCCTAAATATTCGATGGATTATGATAAGGACATCGACAAGAGCCTTATCGGTGATGAGTATCTGCCTGCATGGGAGAAATTCGGTCTGCTGGGCTTGAAGTGCCGCAATGACGAAGAAACCATCCGTGCCTATTCTATGGCCAACTATCCTGCCGAAGGCGACCGCATTATGCTGACGGTACGTATCGCCACGCCTCCGTTCAAGCCGAAAGACCAGGGCCCGGGCTTCATGGATGTAATGCCGGGTATCGCTTCTTCTTATATCTTTACCCTGAAACCGGGTGATAAGGTAACCATGAGTGGCCCTTACGGAGACTTCCATCCGATATTCGACTCCAAGAAGGAGATGATGTGGGTCGGCGGCGGTGCCGGTATGGCTCCGTTGCGTGCACAGATTATGCACATGACGAAGACGCTGCACACTACAGACCGCGTGATGAATTACTTCTACGGTGCACGTGCATTGAATGAAGTGTTCTATCTGGAAGACTTCCTGCAGATTGAAAAGGATTTCCCCAACTTCAAGTTCCATCTTGCACTGGACCGTCCCGATCCGGCAGCCGATGCAGCGGGCGTGAAGTACACTCCGGGCTTCGTACACAACGTAATTTACGAGACTTACTTGAAAGACCACGAAGCTCCCGAAGACATCGAATACTACATGTGTGGTCCCGGCCCGATGTCGAAGGCTGTTGAGAAGATGCTCGACGACCTCGGCGTTCCGGCTCAGAACCTGATGTTCGATAACTTCGGTGGATAATCTTCCTTGTCCGTCTTGAGATAAAAAAACTCCGGCTTGGCCTTCAGGGCTTTGCCGGAGTTTTTTGTTCGGGGCATTTCTTCTCTATTGAAAGAAAGTGGAGTGGATTCTTCGTCGCTTTTTCTTTATTCCTTGATATGAATCAGTGCATTTGCCAGAATGGCTGTTATTTCTCCGGTGGTAATTCCTGTTGACACAGACCTCGTATGAATGGTTCTTGGTGAAGGAGAATGCGGTCTTTCAGAGTTTTCATGTTGGATGTTTTATTGAATGTTATCGTTTTCCTCTTCTGTTTCTTCTTGAATGGTGTCTTTGGGCAGCAATCTTGGAGAAATGCGTTTCTTGGGAGTGAGGCTCATGCCTTTCAGCATTTCGGCCTGGCGTACTACACTGCCGTTACCGTCCGAGAGCTGGTTGAAGGCTTTATCGTAATCCCTTTGCAGGCTGGCCAGCCGGTCGCCGATACCGAGGAAGGTGTCGGTAAAGCCTGCAATCTTTTCATATAAGATGGTGCCGCGCTTGATGATGGCCTGCACATTCTTTACCTGGTTCTCCTTCTTCCAAAGGTCGAGCGAGAGGCGCAGGGCGCTAATCAGGTTGGTGGGGCTCATTAGTACCACCTTTTTGTTGTAGGCATATTCCCAGAGGTGGGCATCGCTTTGGATGGCGAGGAGGTAGGCACCTTCGGTGGGGATGAACATCATAACGAAATCCGGTGATTGGGCGTCGTAATGCGAGTAGTCTTTATGGCTGAGCTCGTCGATGTGGGAGCGGACAGATTGCAGGTGTGCTTTCAGGAAGTGTGCCTGCTCCTCCTTGCTTTCGGCAGAGGTGTAGGCAGCATAGGCAGTCAGCGACACTTTGGAGTCGATAATCATTTCCCGTTCGTCGGGGTATTTCACGATGATGTCGGGCTGCATCTTCTGCCCGCTTTCCTCGTTGATGATGGCTTCGCCCCGTTCGTCTTTTAGAAACTCCTGGCGGAAGTAGTGTTCGCCTTCAATCAGTCCGGAGGCTTGCAACAGACGTTCCAGAATCATTTCGCCCCAGTTGCCTTGCATTTTGGAGTCTCCTTTCAGGGCACGGGTCAAGTTGTTGGCATCTTCGCTGAGGCGGTTGTTCAGTTCCACCAGTTCCTTGATGCGTTCACCCAGCGAGAAGCGTTCTTTGGCTTCGGTGCTGTATACTTGTTCCACCTTTTGGCGGAAGTCCTTCAGGTTATCGCCCAGCGGACGGAGCAGATTGCCCAGGTGTTCGGCATTCAGCCTGGTAAAGTCTTCGGCTTTGCTCTGGAAGATACGGTTGGAGAGATTCTCGAACTCGGTGTTCATGCGCTTGTGCAACGCTTCGGCTTCTTCCTTCTGCAGCTTCAATAATTCTATTTCCTTCTTTGTCCCGCTGATTTCCGCCCTCAGTGCGGCAGACTTGCGGTCTGCCGCCAGATAGCCGACTACGGTTCCGATGATTATCCCTATAATCAGTAATACTATCTCCATAAGTGTTTTGAAGTGTCCGCCTTATTGTGTCAATATTTCGTTTCCGTCTTCAGTAATCAGGATTTGGCTTTCCCATTGGGCAGAAGGCAGTCCGTCGTCTGTGCAGACGGTCCATCCGTCGGCTTCGTCGATAAAGACTTCGTAGCTTCCCATGTTAATCATCGGTTCGATGGTGAACGTCATGCCCGGCACTATCAGCATGCCCGTACCACGTTTGCCGAAGTGTTCCACATCCGGTTCTTCGTGGAACTTGACGCCGCAGCCATGTCCGCAGAGGTCGCGTACCACGCTGTATCCGTTCTTTTCCGCATGCTCCTGGATGGCGGCGCCTACGTCACCGAGGCGTGCCCAGGGCTGTGCGGTCTGTATGCCTATGTCACGGCATTCTTTGGTGACCTGTACCAGTCTCTGCATGTCGGGGCTGACTTCGCCAATCATGAACATGCGTGATGCGTCGGCAAAGTAACCTTTGTAAATGGTGGATACATCGACATTTACAATGTCACCGCTTTTCAGGAATTCCCTGGTGCTGGGAATGCCGTGGCACACTACATCGTTGATGCTGGTGCACACACTTTTGGGGAAGCCTTCGTACATGAAGGGGGCGGGGATGGCGTCGTGGTCTGTGGTGAAGCAATACACCATATGGTCAATTTCAGCTGTGGACATGCCTTCGCGAATGTTCTCGGAGAGATAATCCAGCAGGGCCGTGTTGATTTTGGCGCTTGCGCGGATACCGGCCAACTGCTCCTCGGTGCGGAGTGCGCTTCGCATCGGCAGTTTATATCCTTCTTTCTTATAATGTTGAATTTTGGCTTCTACTTCGTCGGAATAGTTTTTAGGAGTAAACCGGACTCCTTTCATGAACTTTTTCATTGTCTTTTCTTTTTTATGAGACTGCAAAAATACACAATAATGCAGGTGCTTGTACTATCAAGAGCCGAAAAAACATTCGTTTTCTTTATCCCGATACCAGCTTAGAGGGTATTCACCACTTTTATTTCGCTTCTTGAACTGTCTATCCTCCGTACTTGTATCTGGGTCTTTATGCGCTCTTTCAGTCCTTCCACGTGACTGATGATGCCTACCTTCTTGCCGCCCATCTGGTGCAGTTTTTCCAATGTGTCCATAACGGTGTTCAGGTAGTCGCTGCTCAGTGTGCCGAAACCTTCGTCGATGAACAGTGTGTCTACCGAGAGGCTCTGGCGGCTGAGGGAAGAAAGTCCGAGGGCAAGTGACAGAGATACTAGGAAGCTTTCGCCGCCCGATAAGGTGCATGCCGGACGTGCCGCACCTCCTTGATGGAAGTCGCGCAGCAGGATGGTGAGCGAACCGGCCTGGCATTCCAGTTCGTAGCGGTCGGTCAAGCGTTGCAGATAGAAATTGGCGCCTGCCAGCAGTTCTTTCAAGACGAAGCTTTGGGCGATGTTGCGGAAATTTTTTCCCCGTTCGTCACCGAAGTGGCGGCAGAGGCGATCCCACTTCAGATACTCTTCGCGCAGCCGGTCGGCACGTTCCTTTTCTTCCTTTATCCGGTCGATGTTGCGAGTGTTTTCTTCCAGGCGTAACTTCTGCTGGCCGATGGATTGGTTGCCGGCGGTTATCTTTTCTTCGAGATTTGCGATGAGTGCATCCAGGGTTTCGAAGTTCTCGTTTTCTTCTATTTCGGGCTTCCGGCCGATGTGCTCTTCCATTTGTTCGGTGGCCAGATGAAAGGCGGTCGATGCAGCTACTTCTTCCTCTTTAAGTGTCTGCAATGAGGCACGCAATGCTTCTATCCGGGAGCCGGACCAAGCGGATAGGACGGTGATACGCTCCTCGTCGAGAGTGGGGTTGGCGGCATAGAACCCGATTAAATCCTTTTGCAGCCTTGCCATTTGGTCTGCGGTGGAGGATATGCTTTGTTTCAGTCCGCTTGCTTGTGTATTCAGATTATTCCAGGCAATCCCCAGGGCCTTGATTTCCATTTCCTGTGTTGCTGCAGGTGCGTTGCGCCAGTCGGGGAATGCGGCATCGATGCTTTCCTTGTTGATGTTTATCCCTTCCAGCTCTTTGTGGATAAGGGCAATGGTGGATTTCAGTTCTCTTTGTTTTTCCTGCGCCAGCTGGTAGTTGCGCGTAGCTTGCGTCAGGCGGTCAATAAAGGAGAGGGGGGAGTTTTCCCATTCCGTGTTCCATCCCTCCCAGAGGATGTGGGGAGTGACGCGGTCCATGGTGGCACGTATGTTCTCCTTTTCGTTGGCGGTGAGCGACTCGTAATTGACGATGCTGTTTTTCAGCTCATTCAGCACTCTGTCGGCAGAGTTGAAGGCTTGGCGTGCAGCGTCCACATGTTTTTGGCATTCGTCCTTTTGCCGTTGCAGAGTTATGATTTGTGCGCTGAGCTTTTGAACTTCAGTGAGCTTTTCGTTCAGTTTGTCTGCTTCCAGCTTGTTCTCTTCCAGTAGCTTCTTCAGGGTTTCGCCGGTGGTTGTGGAGAGGCCGATGCCGTTGCATTGGGCGCATTTGGCTTGTGCGTCAGTACGGGCAAGGTTGTAGCTCCGGAGCGCTCTTGCTGTGGACTGACGGGCATTCTCTGCCAGCGTTCCGTAGGTCTTGGATTCTGTCCGATTGTTGTTCAATGCCTGCTCGGCTTCCTTGTATTCTTTCTCTTTTGTTTTCAGGGAGGTGCGTATGGGAGCAAGGACAGACTGGAAATCTTCATCTTTGCAAAGCGATTTTATTTCTTGTCCGCACACGGGGCAAGTATCCCCGACGACAAGCCGGGAGCGTGTTTCCTTTGCCCACTCTTCTACGGCTTCCTTTTGCTTGTCGTAGAGGGTGCGGATGTCATCATAACTTGTTTTCCTGCTGTCGAATGCCGTTTGCAGGAGGACGTATTGCTTTTGGCACGCCTCCACTTTGGCGTTCAAAGCCTTTTCGTTTTCCTTTGCCTCGTTCAGTGTCCTTTCCGTTTCAGCCAGTAAAGACAAGGCGCTCAATGCTTGCAGCAGGTTCTCCCGTCCGGCATCGAGTTTGTTTTTCTTGTCTTGCAGGGCAGGGCGGTCCATGGTTTCAAGCTGCTTGTTCCGGAGGTTTATTTCGTTTTGCAATGTATGGTTCTCTTGTTCTTTCCGGGTGAGGGCAGCTTCCTTGTCGGTACGCTCCTTGACTTTTACGGGTTGTTGCGCGGCAAGTCTTTCAAGGTGCGCGTTGTAGGTGCCGATGCGTGTTTGGGCATCGAGTGCGGATTTTAGGCCGGTAATGATGGATTGGCTTTGCTCGAACATGGGCAGTAAGGGCGAATGCTCTTGCAAGTACTTCTCGGCACGATGCAGCTTGTCTTCTTGCTCTTTCAGGAAACCGCATAGCCACTTGCTTCCTCCGTCCAGCCGGGCAAAGGATGCTCTTAACATTCCGGCTTGTGCATAGTTCTGTTGTTGCTGCTGTTGCTGCTGTTTCAAGGTAGAGAGCCAGTTGCGGGCATCGGCGGTGGCGTTCCATTCCTTAATCAGCAGTTCTTTCTGTTTGAATTCGTCCGATTGCAGTTGCGCTTGCTTCCCTTCCCACATCTTCTTTTGCTGTTCACGGGTGAGGAGGAGTTCGGAGTATTTCTTCAGCCAGTCCCGTTTTGCGAGGGCGGTAGTTTTCTGCTCATTGGCTTCCTTGACTCCGGCATTTTGCGTGGCTATGGCTTCCTTGATTGTGGAGATTTCTTCTTCTGCCAGGATGTGGATGCCTTCCAGCTTCCGGTTCTGGTTTTCGTATTCCGTCCGTCTTTCCTTGGTGGCGGCATATATTTCGGCACCTATTTCGGAGTAGATACTTGTACCGGTCAGCTTTTCCAGAATATCCGATTTTTCGCTTTCCTTGCTTTGCAGGAACTTGGTGAAGTCGCCTTGCGCCAGCATGGTGGTGCGGCAGAATTGTTCGAAGGTCAACCCCACTGCAGCTTGTATTTCCGCCTTTATCTCATTCTTTTTGTTGAGCTGTGCGCCGCTTTTATTGTTTTCCAGTGTCCAGCGCACATCCTGCACGGCTCCTGAAATCTTGCGGTGTGCCCGCGCCACGTACCATCGGGCGGTGTAGGGCATTTCGTTTGAGCCGGTAAACTCCAGCTCCGTCCATGCTTCACTGGTGTTACGGCGCATCAGTTGTCGGCTGTCGTTGATGGCAACATCTTCCTTTTTGGCAGAGAAAGTCTGGCTCAGGTCTTTGTATTTTTCGTTCTCGGCATGGTCCATGCGGGGCGTTTCGTTGTAGAGTGCCAGGCAGATGGCGTCGAGAATGGTTGTCTTCCCTGCACCCGTCTCGCCGCAGATAAGGAAAAGGGATTCCTCGCTTAGCGGTCCGTTCTCAAAGTCGATGACGGCATCTTCTATGGAGGCAAGGTTCTTTATGGTGAGTTTCTGGAGTTTCATGTTCCGGACAAATGATTAGGAGTTGTTCTTGCTTTTCACTTTTTGCATGACAGTCTCCATCAGCTGGCAAAGTTCTGGGTCCATCTCTTCTCCTTCGGTTTCGCGGTAGTAGAGTCTGGCTATTTCCAGGGGAGACATTTCCTGCATCTCTTGGATGGAGATAGGCTTGCTCTCGTCAGTGTCGGCCTGCCGCTCTCGGGTAGTCTTGATGTAGCAATATTTGCATGCCTTGCCTTTGGCGGCGTTCGAGGCTTTTTCGTTGCAGTCGGGGGGCAGGTAGCCTTTTGTCAGCACATTCAGACGGAGGTATGCAGGTTTCTCTTCCGGATATTCTTCCAGCAGTTTCAAGGCGTCTTCGAAAGGTGTCGGGTCATGGGGAAGTGTGACGAGCGGAATCGGATTTTCAATTTCCCTTGTACTGATTTGTGGCTCTGCCCCTTTCTCCAACTCGATGATGGAGACGGAGTGCGGATAGGTTTCGTCGAAGCTGACGGGGAGGGGAGTGCCGCAATAGCGTGCGTGGTGATGACTGCCTTTGATGTCCTGAGGGCAATGGATGTGTCCGAGTGCCAGGTAGTCGTACCCTTCTCCCATAGCGCTGAGGGGAACATACTCTATTCCGCCGATACTCTCATCGTGCCCGCTACGGTCGCTGCCTTCAATAGAGAGATGGGCCATGAGGACGACGGGAAGCTGTGCCGTATTCCGTTTCTTCACTTCGTCCAGCAGTGCCTGGAAGAAGCGTGCCTGCCGTTGGTCGCGCGGTGTTTCAGTGTCCAGCAGGGGGAAGTTTTGCGGATAGACGTGGGGCACGGCAATGACGTAGCCTATTGTCTTTTTTTCATTGTTTATCTCGATGATGTGCTTGTCCAAATTCACTTCCTCGGCTGTACGTTCGATGTTTCCCACAACGTTCAAGCCGAAGTGCTGCCAGAGGTTGCTGTCTATCTCCAATTTGGAGCTGCTGTCGTGGTTTCCGGCGGTGACTACGATGGTCATTTCGGGGCAGGCTTGGTGAATGTTCAGCATGGCGTCGGTGTACATCTTCTGCGTGGCGGCAGCGGGAGAGGAGTAGTGGTAGATATCTCCGCTTACCACCATGGCGTCGGGCTGCTCTTCGGTTACTATGCGGGTGAGTTGCCGTAGGAAGGCCTGCTGTTCGACGGTGCGGTCGTAGTTGTAGAGGGTGTGTCCCAGGTGCCAGTCGCTGGTATGTAGTATCTTCATTGTTTTTGTTACTTCAATGGATGTGGGTTATGGTTTCCTTAGAATATAAATCTTGTGTGTTCCTCGTCCTTTGTAGTCGATGCCCGATTCGGGATTGGCTATCCATTCGCGCAACTCGCGGGAGGCGGCGGACTTCAATAAGCCGGTCAGTTGGCAATAGTCGGCTTGGGTCATGAAGCTGTTCTTTTCCAGGTATTTTTTTGCCCGTTCCAGCCGTTCCTGCGGAGAAAACACTTGTGAGGAGCGTTGGAATTTGTCGGTGGAACGTTTCAGGTGGCAATGGCGAGCGGTACGGTACAGTAGTTCTTTGTCCACCTTGAAATGTATGTCCTTCAGGCAGATGCTGACGGCGTTTCGCTTGGTGTCTCCTTCTTCGCCCGTCTCCCGTTCACGGTCTTGCCGCAGACCGAGGGCAGGGGTGAATACTCCTAAGTTGTCAATCTTCACGGAGTAACCTTGCCCCATTTGGTAGGCTATTTCGTCGGTGATGGCTTGCATCAGTCCGATGATGTCTCCTCGTGTGAAGGATGAGGCGTATGCTATCTTTTCGGTGATGGTTTCCAAATCCACCTGCCCGTATAGTTTCATTCGTGGGTAGAGGATGCGTTTGCCGTCTTCTCCCGGCAGGTTCAGTTCCTGCATGTTGTATTCTGCCATGATGGTAGCGTTGTTATGAGGTTCGTTTGTTTATTGGGGCTTACAGAGTTTGTCCCAAGGTTGCGGATGTGTATGCCAAGGTTGGGGATTTCTATCCCAAGGCTTGGGATAGACAAACCAAGGGCGAAGGTAATTCTTTATCTCTATACTTGCAAACTTTACTATTAGTAGTTAGGAAGTTTTTTATTGGTAGTCGGGAAGTTTTTTGTTATAGGTTTGAGAGAGGAATTGAAAAAAACGTTATCTTTGTTACATAAGAGAAGTGCATGAATGATGAACAAAACTAAAATTAAGCGATATATGAAACATTATCCGGACTTATTATTGTTGTTTGCCTTATTGTCCGTTACCACAATGATTAAAGCACAAATATCGATAAGACCTTATAGCGAATGGGAAGCAACCCAGTTTGTTGCAGTGAACGGACATCAGCCCGAAGACTATGTAACGCCAGATAATAATTGGGAAATACTATACAATTTACGGACTCCACGTACTCAAGCCGAACTTCGTGAAATGGGTATTAAATGCTCTGATAGCCAATTATTGTTATTGGAAGTAGGTGGACTTGTCAGTAAAACAAAAGGAAAATGGAAAGCTACTATACCCATTCTCGACAAAGAACAGACCAATTCTCTAAGAAGCTTAAGTAAGGAGATTGCTGAATCCATGTATGTCAAAACAAAGGCAGACTTTATATCATTGGCACAAACTATCAGTGAAATGGGATTCAAGAACAATGTACTCTCACTTGTTTTTTCATACCTTCTGGATGGAAAAATGTGGACAAAGTTAGTCTTGTTTGAGGATGTTGACAATTATACAAGCTGGAGTGGCTGTTACTGGGTATTATACGAATCAAGAAATGGCTTTGCATGCGGTACGAATGGTTTCGGAGAACAGAATTTGATTTTGACTTACATCAATAGCGGCATTGCTCCTGACAACGACATTATGGACCATTGTGCTGATGAAATAGCACAATTCGGAAAAGTAACAGATGCCAAACTCGTTTCTCAGTTAAAACCTTATGGGCTGGTAGATGATAATGGAGATGTATTATTTCCTATTATAAAGAAACGGCAAGACCGCTTTCATCAAATAACTGAAAAATTGGCAAACTCTATCAGTGCGGAACTAAAGAATAATTGTGGCTCCTTAGCAAGCCAATATGGTATTGACAATGAAAAAGTGGCAATGGTGATGCTGTACCATGAAATCATGTGGGATTTGGTAGATAATCTGATTCAAGATAGGATAATCTTCACTCCAGCTATTTTCAAAGATGAAGAATCGAATAAAGAACGATTGAATGAAGTCGTTTTCTTCATAGAAGGAGGATTAATGCAATAATAATTCGATAGAGAAAAGGACATTTGACTTTGAAGAGTTTTCTGTAAATGTATTTCAAGTGCATAGAAAATAGCCAATTAAAAATAAAGAATTATGTACGAATGGGCCAATGAAATGAACTGTGCCGTAACTGTATGCGACACAAAGGGAATCATCCTATATATGAACGAGAAAGCATGCCGTACGTTTGCCAAACACGGTGACCTGATAGGCAAGAATCTCTTTGATTGCCACAACCCGCAATCGCAGGCCAAGATACGCGAACTGCTGGAGACGGGGGAAGTGAATGCCTACACCATTGAGAAGAACGGTGTCAAGAAAATGATTTATCAGACGGCATGGAAACAGGACGGAGTAGTCGGTGGCCTGGTGGAGATTTCGATGGAAATACCCGGAGAGATGCCACACTATATGAGAAAATAACAAAATGATATATGATATGAAAACACTTTCTAATTCAGAACTGACAATTAAAGTCTCCCCACATGGGGCCGAGTTATGCAGTATCTTGCATGATGGAAAAGAATATCTTTGGCAGGCAGACCCCGCTTTCTGGAAACGGCATTCTCCGGTGCTTTTTCCCATTGTAGGCAGCGTTTGGGAGAATGAATACCGCCACGAAGGCGTTTCCTATGCATTGACGCAACACGGTTTTGCCCGCGATATGGATTTTGAATTGATGCTTGAACTGGAAGATGAAGTGCGTTATCGACTGGTTGACAGTGAGGAAACACGCAAGAAATATCCTTTCCCGTTTTGCCTTGAGATAGGCTATCGGATAGAGGGAAAGAAGATTGAGGTGCTTTGGAAAGTCATCAATACCGGAACACGCGAAATGCACTTCCAGATAGGGGCCCATCCGGCTTTCTATTACCCGGACTATGATGCGGAGACAACGGACCGTGGATATTTCGGCTTTGATAAGACGGAAGGTTTGCACTATATCCTTATCTCCGAGAAAGGATGTGCCGCTCCGGATAAGGAATATTTGCTTGAGTTGACAGATGGCCTGCTGCCTTTGGACATCCACTCCTTTGATAAAGATGCCCTGATTCTGGAAAACAGTCAAGTGAAAGAAGTTACATTATATAATAAGGAGAAGAAGCCCTATCTCAGTCTGTATTTCGACACTCCGGTGGTGGGGTTGTGGTCGCCTCCGGCCAAGAATGCTCCGTTTGTCTGCATCGAGCCGTGGTACGGGCGTTGTGACCGTGCCCATTATAAGGGCGAATATAAGGATAAGGACTGGATGCAGCACTTGGCGCCGGGAGGAGTCTTTAAAGGTGGGTATACAATTGATATAAGATAAAAAATGAAGAAGGATACTGAAAATAATTCGGTATCCTTTTTATTTGGAGAATGCAATGTCATTATCTTTGCGCCCGGTAAAAAATATAGGTTATATTTGGAATAATCTCATAATCCGCTAAGAATAAAAAGTTTATGCGGAAAGTTCAAGGACGAGGTAATGAGTTGGCAACAGTTCTGATTTCTACATACTTACAACATTTGCATTGATGTACAACTCATCTATTGCAAAGGTATAACTTTTTTATGAATGGGCAAAAAGGTGGTGAAAATTTCATTGTATGGGTGTGATTATTTGAATTTGGTCTATCATCAATCTGCGATATTATGAGTTTCCCGATTCCGCCATTCACCCATTTCCGTTGCTCGTCTGCAAAGGAAGTACAGACTTCATTGAAAGTTGAAAGGTCGGGCGGCAAGCCGTTTCGGGCTGAATCTTCCTCCGCCAGAGAGTATTCACCCCGAAAACCTTTCCCCTTTCAAGCCTGTACTTAAAACCGCAGACGGCAACGGAAATGAGCGACTGACGAAAATGTAGATAAACGAACAGACAGCATACAAAAGGGTTCTTACACTGATAACCCATTTGTATGCTGTTCTTGTATCTATCCATAGGGGCACTATTATTTTGTGGCAGATGAATATATGGGCAAGCGGTAAATTTCGCTCCCTCCAAAAATATAGAAGGGTTTATCCGCTGTTGTTCATCAGGTGCGTGCCATTATACTCCCGTTTCAAGGCTTGCTCAATTTCACTACGCTTGTAGAGAACTTTGCCACCGAGCACATAATAAGGGAGTGTTCCGTTACTGCGATACTCGCTCAATGTTCTTCTGCTGACTTTGAGCATATACGCAACCTCTTTGTCGCACATATATTCATCGTCACTGGGGAGTGTTACCCCATCTTTAGGAATGCTGTCAATGATTTCCGACAGCTGGTCGATACTATCGTGAATGGACTGCATCCACGCATCGTCTTTTGTTCTCATCTCTTGGTACATTGTTCAAATAGGTTTTAGTGTTATACTTCTGTTAAATCTCTCTGCCTCGCCATTTGGCTTCTTTGCGTCTATCCTCCACCTTTGTTACGATGCTATCCACATCTTCGGGGAGATAGTAGGTGCGGTTGCCGATTTTGGTATAGGCAAGTGTTCCGTTATCTCGCAAGGTCTGCAATGTACGCTTGCTGATTTTTAGTTTCTGACAAACATCCTGATGGTCGAGCCAATTGTTTGTCTTCTTCTTTCCACCCTTTATTACGGGTGAGTTCGATACTCGCAGAATGAACTGCTCAATCTTCGTGGCAAATTCTTCGAATGCCTTACGCTCAAAAATGATTAAATCCATACGCTTTCGTTTTATTTGTTTTTAATATTCTCAACCTTTTGTTCCGCTAAGATATAGTCGGCATAAGCTCCAATCCAAGCGTTTTGAAGATGTGGCAGTATGTGGCGCTCATTTGGCACTCTCTGGCGTCATTCTCCACTCCGTCCACATCGGTAATTTGTGCCATTCCCATTAGCCGTTGCCGTATCTTCACTGCAAATAAAAGCAGTAAAAAGCATACTGCAATGGGGGTGTCTATACGTGTCATAGGCTGACACATCATTGCATATTCGGTGTTATAAATAGCACCACTAAATCCTATTATATCCTTAATCATTGTTGTTTCTCTTTTCATCGTCATTTCGTTTTCTTGGTGCAAAGAAATAGATATGTAATCACACCTCAATCATCTTGTGAGCCTGTTGCAGTATATGGCACAGGTCGTGGCACTTTTAGGTGTATATGATGATACCTTTCTAAACATACATCACATTGTAATCCATATTATATAGGAATATACAAAGCGACCGCCCGTCTCGGAACTTGCCCGTAGCATTGACGTTTGTCAGACCGATACTTATCCGTCTGCCAAACTTTTGCCCCGAACAGCCGATATAGGTGGTCGCTTATTCTATGAATGCAGAATGGCAGATAGACCGACCTCCGATGCTTTGGAAGCCCGTCTATCCGCCATTGAATTTAAGACCTTAATTCTCTCATTTAAGGTTTTCTGCATTACTCGCTCATTATCGTTCAACTTGGGAAGAATTATGAAGTCGGAACGCATCTTCAATCAGACTGAAAAGCAATACAATTCATAATTGCCTACATAGACCTAATCAGTTGTGGTAGAATAGTATGCATATTTCCTTTGCAGCAGATAATCGGTCAAGATTGTGCACAAAGACCATATGTTGAACTTTCAAAACCATTCAAAAAATGAGTAAAAAACAGACTTTAAGTAAAACAGAGTTGCAAGAAATGACAGGCTTGGATTTCCCCGAGCAGAACTTGCAAGTAGAAGAGAGCCGAAAGAAAAGTATTGATGCCGCATTGGAGAATTTTTCAATTGAAAGCGTCAAGCCACATCATCTACCATCAGTAGCGGAACAAGTCCAAACGGAAGCAGTACATTCCGTTGCAGAGGTAACTGATGAAGTTCCACTTACCAATTTCGTAGAGGAACAGCCATCAGCCCCCACCATTCAACGCAGGGTAAGCAGCAAGCAACGCAAACTCTCATTGGAGGAGTACCGCAACACCTTTATGCGACCTTACAAGATTGAAGACCGCAAGCCGGTATTCATCAGCGGTAAGTTACGCAAGATGCTCGATAAGTTCGCCTGCAAAATCGGTGAGGACAGAATGAGTATGTCGGGATTGTTGGAGAACATCGTTCGCCACCACATCGAACTCTATGCCGATGATTTTGAGCATTGGAAAGGGATGTAATGCCGTAATGCCCACCCCACTGCACAGCGCTGCCAAATGACTATGAACACCATCGAAAACCGTCAATGACGGTGGAAGCAGCAAGACCTCGGTCTTGGGGTGTAGCGAGGTTATCTTTCGGGATGCCGAAAAATGTCGGACGAGCCGCCATTGCACCCGAAAACCTCGCTCCACCCCGACGGGTGGAGGCAATCCGCTCCCGATGGTCGCAGATTGTGAAAAGCCAAATTGAAAATCAAAAACAGAATAAAAAAGTACGATGATGAACAATAAAAAATCAAGCAAAACAAAGCCCAGAGGAAGACCGCAGGTCAGCACTCTGAAACGACTTACGAAATCGGTAACGGTGAAGTTCTCAAAGCCCGACTATGAGATGTTACGCCGTAGGAGCAAGAATGCCAACCGCACGCTTGCCGAGTACATACGAGATTCAGCCTTTGATGCCCGAATTGTTGCCAAACATTCGGCTGAGAATGCAGCCGTAATCCGTAACCTTACGGGTATGGCAAACAACCTCAATCAGCTGACAAAGCTATCGCATCAGACGGGATTCTACCGCACAAAGAATATAGTGATGGAATTGCTTGCCAAGCTGAAAGAGGTATTAAGCGATTACAAAGCCGAAGAAAGGAGGTGCCGATGATAGGTAAAATCAAGAAGGGCAAATCCTTTGGCGGATGCGTACGCTATGTGATGGGTAAAGATGATGCCAAAATCCTTACATCGGACGGTGTATTGCTCGGAACAAACAGAGAAATGATTGATAGTTTCAATTGTCAATGCCTCTTAAATCCGAAAATTAAGCAACCATTAGGGCATATTGCACTAAGCTTTAAGCCCGAAGATGCACCACGATTAACCGATGAGTTTATGGCAAAAATTGCATTAGAATATATGAGTCTTATGGGCATTAAGAATACCCAATTCATCTTGGTAAGGCATCATAATACCGACAATCCGCATTGTCATTTGGTCTATAATCGCATAAACTACGATGGCAAAGTAATCTCTTCGCAGAACGATTTTAAGCGAAACGAGATTGCCACAAAAAGGCTGAAAGATGAATACGGATTGACCTACGCAGAGGATAAGAGCAAGACCAATGTGAATAAACTCTACGACCCCGAACGGGTGAAATATGAGATTCATAATGCAGTAAAGGCAGCATTGAAACATTGCAGAACTTGGGAGGAATTTAATGAGGAGTTGAAAAGCAGAGGCATTCACTTGGAGTTTGCATTCAGGCGAAAGAATACCCGTGCCGTGGACGATATACAAGGCTTACGATTCATAAAGGACGGGCTTACATTCAAGGCTTCAGATGTAGGTAGGCAGTTCAGCTATTCAAAGCTTAACGAACAATTAAGTTGGGATAAGCCGAAAATGCAGACCGAGATTGAGCCTAAACAGCAACCAATAAGGCAAGAAGTAGGACATAATTACAGTGTTACGGATAACCTTATTGAGAGCAACGGATTGGGCTTATTCAGTCCATCGGATGCACCACCAGAGGATGAGCAACCACCTTCTTGGCAGAAACAAAAGAAGAAGGAGCGAAAAAAGAATCGAGGAATAAGATTCTAAGCAAACAAATTTTTCACACTTAAAACAAATTGATATGAGTAATAAAAACTTTAACCACAACGACCACGAGTCGTTTATGGAAGGCATCTACGGATGCTTGGAGAGAATCGAAATAGGTATAATCGAATTGCAGAAGGCTAAAACAAGTGCTGCTAATCCCATTGTTCGCAATGAGGATAACACTGCATTAGTACAGGAAATTAAGACTGCCGTTGATAGTTGTAACAAAGAACGTCTTGAAGAAACGAATGCAAAATTGACAAAGTTCATCAAAGCAATATTCAACGATTATGCGAGAATCTTCAATCAAATGGATGTTCTGATTAAAAAAGAACATCCCGACTTTGAGGGCGTAAAACAACAACTTGCAGAGGCTATCGACAAGATGGATGAGATAAAGGTAAAGCACAACATTGACGAGAAACGACACTCGTTTGCCCTTTATACAAAAGAGTCTTGGATTCTTCTGTCTATGATTATTATCCTTATGGCAGCTGGAGCATCGGCAATATACCATTTGTCAAGACCGAATGTTCAGAGGGATGATGATTCTCTCAAATACCGCTACATCAAGATGAAAGGAGATGCTTCGGCTGAACAGATAGCCACATTGGAGGACATTTTTGAACTCAACCGAGACAACCAAAAGATTGAGCAGATACGTGAAGATGTGGAAACCTACGAAGAGGCTGTTCGCAAACAAGCCGCCCTCACCGAGCAAGCACGACTTAAAGAGCAGGCTGCTAAGGAGCAAGAATCCAAAGCCAAGTCTATCAAGAACAAGCAGGACGATAGTAAGGTTAATCTGAATAACAAATCAAAACACTGATTGTGATATGGCAACAGTAAAGATTAAGTTCCGACCATCAACGGTTGATGGCGGACAAGGTACAATTTTCTATCAAGTAATCCATAATCGTGTAGCCCGTCAGCAAAAGACGGGCTACCGTCTCTACGGCTATGAGTGGAACAGCCACTTGTCGGAGGTGGTATTACCACGATTCAACGATGATAGGAAGCGTTATCTGTCGGAAATAAGCGATAAAATCCGAATGGATGTAAAGGCTCTTCAAAAGATTATTTCAGGATTTGAGCATAGCGGATGTGACTATACCGCTGATGATATAATAGCCGAGTTTATAGCGGACAATCCTGAGAATTATCTCTTCTCATTCATGGAGGGTGTAATCGCCAATCTGAAAACATTGGGTAAGATACGTACATCGGAAACATATGCTGCTACGCTCAGCAGTTTCAGACGCTTTCGGGAGGATAAGGATTTGGCATTGGACGATATGGATTCCGATATGATGATGGCATACGAAGCCTACTTGAAGCGTAGCGGAGTAAGCCCCAACAGTTCATCATTCTATATGCGTAATCTTCGGGCTGTATATAATCGGGCTGTTGAAAAGGAATTGACTACCCAGCGATACCCGTTCAAGCACGTCTATACAGGTGTGGATAAAACCGTAAAGCGAGCCGTTCCACTCAAAGCAGTCAAGCGTATTAAGGAATTGGACTTGTCGATGAATCCCACTCTTGATTTTGCCAGAGATATGTTTATGTTGAGTTTTTACACTCGTGGTATGTCATTCGTAGATATGGCTTACCTACGAAAAAAGGATTTGAACGGCAATATTCTATCGTACCGCAGACGCAAGACAGGGCAACAGCTATTCATCAAATGGGAGAAGTGTATGCAGGAGATTGTGGAGAAGTATGATAATCCGCTGTCGCAATATCTATTACCCATCATCAAGCCGTTCAGTGAAATAGATGAACGCAAGCAATACATCTATACGGCACACAATATCAACCGCAGCCTGAAAGTCATCGGTAACCAGTTGGGATTGTCCGTTCCGCTTACGATGTATGTGAGCCGTCACGCTTGGGCAAGCATTGCCAAAAGCAAGAATGTTCCTATTTCGGTTATCAGCGAGGGAATGGGACACGATTCAGAAGCGACAACACGCATCTACCTTGCATCATTGGACACGATGGCAATCGATAAGGCGAACAGTATGATTCTGAAATCTCTGTAAGTGAAGGATTGTTGAGCGAATTGTAAAGTCTCTTTGGAAGAGTGAACTTATCTCTTTGGAAGAGAAGTTATTACCGCTGCAAAATTACACATTTTTCGGCAAATGGCACCAATTTACACTAAAAAATGTTACGCAAAATTCTGATTTTGTTCGGGCAAAAAGCGGATTGTTGAGCGAATAAGTTATCCCCATTCTGCTAAACAGCTTATTTTCAACAGATATATGCTGCATAAATCACTCTTCCAAAGAGAAGTGACCTATAATTTTGATTTATGCGCATTAAGAAATATTGTATAACACTGATTCTCTTGCTGTTTGGTGTGGGTATTGCGCATTCGCAAGAGAGCCGCACGGAAATCTGTGTTGATTTCCGTGTGAACAGTACTGTCATAGATTCTGCATACTCGGACAATGCCGCCCGTATGCAGGAAATCATCGAGTTCCTACGGAATATCCATCAGGACAGTACAATCAACATCGTGGAAATATCCTTCTGTGGAGCGGCATCACCCGAAGGTAGTGACCAACTCAACCGCAAGCTGGCACGAGGTCGCCTCTCGGCACTTGAAAAGTTCATCCGCAAGGAGGTGGATATTCCCGACAGCCTCATTACCCGTAATGACAGCTACATCCCGTGGGATTATCTGAAATCACAGATTGAGGATTCGGAATTGATATATAAGGATGAAGTAATCGCCATATTGGAGGAGGAATCCTTATTGGTGGATTATCATCATCCGAATACCCATATTGACAACCGTATCGTAAAACTGAAGCAGTTGGATAACGGCAAGGTATGGCAACAGATGCACAAGCTCTTCTTCGAGCGTATGCGAAATGCCAGTGCCGTATTCGTAACATACAAGCAGGAACTTCCTCCCGTTCAGGAGCCTGTGATTGTACCTGATACCATTAAGTTAGAGCCAATCGTTGAAGTTGTTGAAATTGTGCCCGACACTACTGCAATTGGAGCCCCAGTTGTTCCCGAGGTGGAGGAATGGACTCGCAGACTGCATCTTAAAACCAACGCCATCGGCTTGGGAATGGGCATTGCCAATGTTGCAGCGGAAATAGATTTGACAAAGCACTGGTCGTTCACATTGCCCGTTTATTATTCGGCTTGGGACTATTTCAAGACCACCATCAAGTTCAGAACATTCAGCGTACAGCCCGAGTTCCGCTATTGGCTGTCGGAAAACAACGATGGTTTCTTTGCAGGAGCACATTTCGGGCTGGCTTATTACAACTTCGCCTTTGACGGTGACTACCGCTATCAAGACCACAACCGTGAAACACCGTCCATCGGTGGTGGTGTAAGTGTCGGTTATCGCTTGCCTATCAGCAAGAACAACCGCTGGTGGGTGGAGTTCTCACTCGGTGCGGGTGTCTATTCCCGTTATTATGACAAGTTCCACAACACACCGAATACAAAGGACGGTTTGATGATTGAGAGCATCAAGAAGACCTATTGGGGTATAGACCAAGCAGCGGTATCATTCTCATATTCGTTTGACTTGAAGAAGAAAGGAGGCAAGCGATGAGAAAGATTCTGTACCTTATTATATGTATGCCTCTGTTGCTTCTCTCAGCCTGTGATGTTCACGAATGGCCAGAAACACCGGAGTTCGTAAAAATGCATCTACGCCTCAATTATGAAACGGATATGACCGAGTGGGAACATCTGTACGATGGAGAATCGGTCATCGAGCAGGGTTTGGGTGATACATACGACAACCATCAGGATTATGGTAAGATACGCTACATCGTCCGTACCTATCCCGTATCGGAGAAACAACGCACGATGCAGGACTATGTACAGGAGTTCGTATTCACAAAGGATATTGCCGAAGGTTACGACCACGAAGTGACGCTTGATGTACTGCCGGGCAACTACAATGTAATGGTGTGGTCTGATTTGGTGAAGACAAGCGGTGATACCCATTTCCACAATGCCGACAACTTCGCAGAGATTATGTTGCAGGGCGACCACAAGGGAAATACCAACCATCGTGACGCTTTCAGAGGTACGAACAATATTTCACTCGTAGCAGATATTATGGAGCGTCTGCCTGATACGCTTAATGTGGCGATGCAACGACCTCTTGCCAAGTTCGAGTTCGTGACGAATGATGTTGAAGAGTTCATCGACAAGGAATCAGTCCGTGTCGCCTCCAAAGCCAACGGCAACAAGTCGGCATCGGCAGATGACACCCCGACAAGAGCCGTAAATATAGAGGATTACAAGGTAGTATTCTACTATGTGGGATTTATGCCACACGCATACAGCATGTACACCGACAAGCCCGTGGATTCATCTACGGGAGTGATGTTCGAGTCAACCTTGAAGAAGCTTTCCGACTCGGAAGCCTCAATGGGTTTTGACTATGTGTTTGTGAACGGTAAGAAATCGGCAGTGACGGTGCAGATAGGCATTTACGACAATGAGGGTACACAACTCTCCTTGACCGAGCCGATAGAAGTACCGTTGAAGCGAAGCCACCATACCATAATGACGGGTATGTTCCTGATGTCGGAAGCATCGGGAGGTGTAACCATCAATCCCGACTTTGACGGAGACCATAACCTGATTTTTCCCTAACAGCTAAGAACAATGAAGAATTTACTGCATAACATACAGATATTGATGATGCTTGCCATTATGGTGGTTGGTATACAGTCCTGTTCCGATGACTTACATGATGTGGGCGATGTGGAAGTAAACTTTACCGCAATGCTACCGACCGACACCCGTACACGCTCTTTCGGCAAAGCTGAACAGGTGAATACCCTTGTGGTGGGTATTTTCAAAAAGGGTTTTTCCGATGAACATACCAACAGCGGAGGAAGTTGGAGTTATTATGAAATAGACCGCAAGTTTTTTCCTATAAGTGGTACTTCAATAGATGTAAGCCTCTCATTGGCTCAGAATCAGACATACAGCTTTGTCTTTTGGGCGTATGACAGCAGTCAGAACATCTACGACATAGATGATCTGACCGCTATCAAGATGAACACTCTGCCAAATCCGATAACATTCTCCGAGGCAGAAGCATCGGATGCATTCTTTGCGACCGAAGAAGATATTACCATAACGGGTAGCAACAGTTACCCCATTGAACTTGTCCGCCCGTTGGCTCAAATCAATGTGGGAACTACGGGAACACCGATGCAGGCATCATTTACAGCAAAGTCAGCTCCTGACACCTTCCACCCATTTACCAATACTGTAAGCGGAACAGTTGATTTCACTTGGAATTTCAGCGACACCACCACCGAAACATTCTCGGCTGATGGCACAGCATATAACTACCTCGCTATGGGCTATCTGTTTGCTCCGACAACAGCGATGCAGATTGCAGCGGAATTGACATTGACCGATGGAGAAAAGAGCAAGACGGTGGAGTTCCCAAAGGTTGAGATTGAGGCTAACCAACGAAGCAACATAGCAGGAGGATTTACAGCAGAATAAGAGAATTTCAAAATATGTATAACCCTAATAACGAGTTAAAAAGCCGAACAAGAGACAGAAAACCAACTAACAGCCACAAAAGGTAAGGAGCAGTTCCAAGACCTTTCATCCTGCAACTCGCAGGATACGACAGATTGATGATAAATCCCCGTTCTGCATAAGTGGAACAGCCCTCGACAATGGTTTCGGCAATCCGAGTGAATGCGGAAAACATTAAAAACAAGAAATTAAAGTAAAACTATTTTGTATAACAATTAAAATTTTCAGAAATGAACAAGAAATTATTCTTAGGTATGTTCGCAGCAGCCGGTATGCTGTTCGCAACATCGTGTTCAAATGACGAACTGGATGTAGTTCAGTCAGGAAATGAGGCTCAGGTGACGTTCTCGCTTGCAGCCGAAGGTGGTATCGCTACCCGTGCCATCAGTGACGGTACAGGTGCAAAGAAGTTGGTATATGCAGTTTATAATGCCAGTGGTGAACTCATTGAAACAATTGCAAATACAGATGTAAATGGACAGATTGTTGATAATAGTGCTTTTGACAATGGTCTTACTGAAAATGTAACCATTACCTTAGCTAAAGGTCAGCAATATACAGTAGCATTTTGGGCTCAGAATCCAAACTGTACAGCTTACACAACAACAGACTTGAAAAATGTAACTATTGATTATGCCGGCCTTAATAACGATGAAACTCGTGATGCATTCTTCAAAGCCGAAACATTTACTGTTACAGGTAATACTGAAATTGATGTTGTATTGAAACGTCCTTTTGCTCAGATTAACGTAGGTGTTTACCAGACAGATTGGGATGCAGCTAAGGCTTCAGGAATTGAGATAGAAAAATCAAAGGTAACTATTGAAAATGCTGCAACATCTATCAATTTGCTTACAGGTGAAGTTGGAGGAGAACAAACTGTCGAGTATGGTTTTGATATTATTCCTGCACAGTTCGCAACTCCTGAAACATTGGATGTTGATTTAGATAAGGACGGCACAAAGGAGAATTATGTTTACCTCTCAATGAGTTACATACTGGCCAATGATGAGACTACAGGTTACGCAAAGACTGCGTTGGAAGATTTGGATTTCACTTTTGCTCCTATAAGTGGTAATAATATCAACTTTAGCGAAGGTCTTAACGCTGTTCCCGTTCAGCGTAACTGGCGTACTAACATTATTGGTAAGATTTTGACAGGTGATGTTACATTCAATATCACAATCGACCCGATTTATGATGGTGAATACAATAATGGTGAAGCTCAGCCTGTAAATATCAATGGCGTATATTATGCAACCATCCAAGATGCTGTCAATAATGTTAATGATGGTGATGTAATCAAGGTGGCAACCGGCACATACACCGAAGTTGTTAAAGTTGCGAGTGGCAAAAACTTTACCCTTGAAGCAGCAGGTCCTAATGTTGTTATCGCTGCTCTTGATCACCAATCAAACGGTACTCCTTCAACAGTTAAGGTGAAAGGTATTACTTTTGACAATTCAATCACTCTTGCAGGTTGGTTCACAGGAACAGCACAAAATATTGCACCTTGTGTTGGTGCTTGGGGCGGTAATCTTACATTCGAAGATTGTACATTTATTGTTGCAGGAACTTCAGGTAGGGAAACGGGTGTGATGACTTGGTGGACAACTGAAAATAATGTTATGTCCCTGTCGTTCAATAATTGTACTTTTGAAGGAGAGAATGACCACGCAAATGCTCGTGCTATGCAAATTTATGGTTATGTTAATATGGAAGTTAGCAATTGCACTTTCAATACCAATAAAGATTATACTTTGAAGTATGTTGCTAATGAAGGAAATATAGCCACATTCTCAAATAATATTGTGAATAATTCTGAGAACTTTGTTGAGTTGGGTTCAAGTGTTTATCCTGGTAGCAACTATACTGCAAACATTATCAACAATACTCTCGGAAACGGTGTAAATACTCATATTATTGCTAACAACGAGAATCAAAACGTAAATTTAAACGGTAATGTTTCAGTAATAGCAGAGGGAGTTGTCAAAGATGCCAATGGCAATTATATTGCTTCAAGCAACGAAGGTATTACAAATGCAATTTCTGATGGAGCTACTACAATAAATTTGATACAAGGTAACTATGTAATACCATCATCAGCACAAGGAAAGACTCTGACAATTATAGGTACTGGTACTCCTGAAGATGTAAAAGTCGCTGTAACTAAAGTTGGTTCTGGTGGTGAAAATTGTGACTACGGCTTGGATGGTTCTACAGTCACTTTCGAAAGCATTACTATAACAACAAACAGCTCAACTTATATTGGCTATGCTCGTTGCAACGGTACTTACAAGAATTGTGTAATCAATGGTACATACACACTTTATGGTGACAGCAAGTTTGAGAGATGTACTTTTAATGTGTCTGGCGATGTTTACAATATTTGGACTTGGGGAGCAAAAAATATGGAATTTGACAGATGTACATTTAACTCAGATGGTAAAGCACTCCTTCTTTACCAAGAAGGAACTAACACTGTCAATTTGACTGTGAAAAGTTGCATTTTCAACGATAATGGAGGTTTGACAAGCAAGAAAGCCGCTATTGAAATAGGTGATGCTCCATATGGCGCGACTCCAACATACAATGTAACAGTCTCTGGAACAACTGTTAATGGTTATGAGATTAATAACGAGGGTTTCAATACAGGAACTACTCTTTGGGGAAATAAAAACTCAATGCCAGCAGAAAGATTGAATGTAACAATTGATGGTGTAAATGTTTATTAAAGCAATTATTATGTTCTACACCCTTTATTCGGTTGTAGAACTATAATGAAACTCTATCATCCCTTTGATAGATATATATACATAAAACATTAGCTAAGAAGCCTTGCCGTTCGTGAGAATAGCAAGGCTTCGCCTTTGTAGCTGTAATTCAACAACTCATTTTGGGAGAGATTTGCTGTCCCATACCTTGCAATGATATAAGCAGACTAATCCCATTCTCTTTTCGCTGGCATAAACACTTCAACACTGTTTGCCTAACCTTACTTGCTTCGTATGTATTCAGCCTAAATGCAAGTGCAACGACCACTTCAAGATTATAAAATGTAGCCCAACTTGCAGGAGTGGCTAAATCGCATCGCTGGGTAGTTGCAGGGTTAAATGTTCCACTCTTGTATATCGCTCTGATAGCGGCTCGTAGTGTCGGGGCTATCACCCCGAACAAATCCACCAATTCCATTTCTGACATCCATACATTACCGCTTGGGATATTTACGTTTCCGCTTTTGTTGATTGTTATAGTTGACCTTTCCATAGTTACATTGCTATTGAGATTTCACTAAACGATTGATTAAGTCTGTTGCCGAACATTGTCAAATCCTTGTCGATTTTCTCGGTGGTAATCTTCGCATATCGCTGTGTCGTGGTAATGTTCGTATGCCCCAATACTCGGCTTACACTCTCAATGGGAACGCCCTTACTCAGAGCCAGCGTAGCGAACCCATGGCGAGTGCAATGGAAGGAAATATCCTTCGTAATACCGCACTCTTTTATCATCTTTTTCAGTGGTTTACAGATGTTCCAATAGTTGAGATTGGGAAATACAAGTTTGTCCTCTTGGAATCTCTCATATCGCCTGATTATCTGCAATGGAATATCCAACAACTTCACTTGGAAATTGACCTTTGTTTTGTGTCGCTTCGATAATATCCATTTCTCACCATTTACCTCTACAATATCATCAGTGGTCAGTTCCTTAATATCCACAAATGATAAGGCGGTAAAACTTGCGAACACGAAGAGGTCTCGGATATAAGCCAACCTCTTATCCGCAAACTCGTGTGTCATCACAGCCTTGATTTCATCTTCGGTAAGGTATTGCCTCTCCTTGATGTTCTGATTAACCCGATACTGAGCAAATGGATTTCTCGGTGTCAGTCCGTTATAGTGAGCCTTTGATACGATTGTCTTCAACCACATACAATGCGACCACACACTGCCATTGTGCAGCCCTGCATCGGTAGAGAGATAGATTTCGTACTCCTTGATAAAGTCGGGAGTAAGTTCAAGCATAGCAATATCACTACGCTTGTAGCACTTCTTGATGAACGCTGCCAAATGGTTTCTTGACCTTACACGCACCTTGTAAGAACTCGCTACACGGTCTATGCCTATACGTTTTTTGAAGCTCTCGTTGTCTTTATCAAATGCTCCGAGCAATGTTTCATACTCCGTTCCTATGCCTTGATAGGCATTGCGTACCATTTCGGCTGTTACAAATGCCTCTCTGTCCGACAAGCGTTGATAGTGCTTGATGATTTGAGCCTTGATGTTATCCAAAGCCAAATTGATGTCCCGAGCCTCTTTGCTTTTGCCCTTTGCCCGATTACCTTTGGCATCCCACATCGTTTTTGAGATGCTCTGCTTGCAACTAAACTGAGCCACCGAGCCATTGATTGTCACTCGTCCCATAATGGGTACAATACCGTTTTTCTCCTTACTGCCATTCACGTAGAACAGCACCTTAAATGTACTTCGCATAATCCAATCTTTTTTGGTTACAAAATTAGTTATCAGCGAGTTGTACATTGTTATGCAGAATGTGGAAGAGAGTAGAAATAAACTCCAACGACCTATAAACTCACCTCGTTATCGGGTAATGATTTGAAAACTGTCCGCCCTCATTACCTTTCATTTCCCTGCACTTTTGCTTCGGCGAGGCTTTCATCATAAGTCCTCATAAGTCATTGAACACCAGTGCCGCCATCATTATTTTCCCTCATTCGTTCGATTTTTCCAGAGATAATTCATGTTTTTTAAGGTATGAAGAAGAGTCTTATTGCATTGGCGTTCGGCACATTGGGGCTAGGGATTGCCGAATTTACGATGATGGGTATTTTGCCCTATGTGGCTACTGATTTGGGAATCAGCATTCCCGTGGCCGGTCATTTCATTTCTGCGTATGCGTTGGGTGTTTGTTTTGGTGCGCCCATGCTGCTCCTGGCCCGTAAACGCCCGTTGAAGCAGATTCTGCTGGTCTTGATGGCATTAATGATTGTGGGTAATATTTGTGCGTCTATGGCACCCAATTATTGGGTCTTGCTGTTGGGACGTTTTGTTTCCGGACTTCCTCATGGCGCTTATTTTGGGGTGGCTTCCATTGTTGCGGGAAAATTGGCTGATAAGGGGAAAAGCTCGGAGGCGGTTTCAATTATGATAGCGGGAATGACTGTGGCCAATCTGTTTGGGGTGCCGTTGGGTACTTCGTTGAGCCATACACTGTCTTGGCGTGCCACGTTTCTGCTGGTAGGTGCCTGGGGATTGATAACATTGTACTACATTTGGCGTTGGGTACCGCAGGTCGAAGGACTGAAAGACACGGGATTTAAAGGACAGTTCCGTTTTTTGAAAAAGCCGGCGCCGTGGCTCATATTGGGAGCTACAGCTTTGGGCAACGGTGGTGTATTCTGCTGGTATAGCTATATCACTCCGTTGCTGACTGAGGTTTCCGGTTTTAGTGCGGACAGCATTACGGCACTGATGGTACTGGCAGGATTCGGAATGGTTGTCGGCAATCTGGTCAGTGGGCGCATGTCCGACCGGTACACTCCGGGGAAGGTCGGTACGGTGGTGCAAGGGATGATATGTGTTATTTTATTATTGATATTTTTACTCTCTCCCCATCCGTGGTGTTCGGCAATATTGATGACGCTTTGTACGGCAGGTTTGTTTGCCGTCTCCAGTCCGGAGCAGGTGTTGATGATTCGTGTGGCCCCTGGAGGAGAAATGTTGGGAGGCGCTTGTGTGCAGATGGCCTTCAATTTGGGGAATGCTATCGGAGCCTATATCGGAGGTCTTGCCTTGAGTGGAGGATACCGTTATCCCGCATTGGCAGGCGTACCGTTTGCACTGATGGGATTTATTTTATTCCTTGTCTTCTACAAGAAATTCCAGGATAAGTATTAAGTGTTTCATTTTTTTTGTGTATGTTTGTCCGCAAGTATTAACTAAACTCGATAACTTATGAAGACTTTGAATTATGTGAAGATATTGCTGTTGTGTGTATTTACGATTGGGCTGGCGTCTTGTGGGGATGATGTATATTATACCATGCAGAATAGCGACGACAAATTGTGTGGGAAGACGTGGATAGAAGAATATCAGACGGAAAACAAAGATGGAGTTGAAGTGTTATGCAGTCATCAGCTGAAGTTTGCCAAGGCTGATAATTCTGGACAGGAAATCTGGGAGTATTATCGCGGAGGCGAGTCCCGTCCCTATGAAACGACTTCACGTACTTTTACTTGGAAATGGATGGATAAGTCTATGGAGGGGTTGACTCTGAATTATGGTGCCGGTGAAATCAAGTACTTTGATAATGTATGGGTGCGCGAACATTATTTATCCGGTAAACTGGATGGAGTGGTTGTTATGATGGTAGATGCTAATTATAAATAAAGTATGGCTTATGAATAATATGTTGAAATACACAAAAATGTTATTGTTGTTTGTCCTTGTATTAGGATTGACATCATGTGATAGTGAGGAAGAAACGGAATATAATCTGCCCGGTGAATGGTATACATCTGAAGAAATAGATTTCGGGGCATATACTTGGGGTAGGGGGACGATTATGACCTTTAACGCGCGCAACCAAGGTACTATTGGTTCATATGGCGACCCGAATTATTTGCTTTTCAGATGGAATTGGGTTAGTGGGGCTTACAATCTGATGGAATTGGAATTCTATGATGGTGGCAGCATGGCTTACATTGAAGGAGCCATGGCTGATTCTTATTCTTTCAGTGGTACTTGGTATAATAGCTGGAGGGAATATCAAGATAATATTCACGGACAGCCTTTTCGTATGCGTCGGCAATGACGACATGCTTATCAATAAAAAACGGAGCAAATCAATTGCTCCGTTTTTTATTGTATGTCAGCTTTTTACTTATTCTTCAAAACCAATTTCTTGAACTCTCCCGGATAAGGTGTTTCAAACCGCATCAGCTCTCCCGTGACGGGATGATAGAAACAGAGTTTGAAAGCATGCAGGGCCAAGCGTCCGATAGGATTTACGTCTTCCAGTCCATAGCGTCCGTCGCCGATAATAGGATGCCCCAAATCCTGCATGTGTACACGTATCTGGTTTTTTCGTCCCGTTTCCAGGTTCAGTTCAACAAGAGAGTATCCATTGGCTCGTTTGATGGTACGGTAATGCGTAATGGATTCTTGTCCCCCGTCATCTGTCGGGCTGGAGTATACATACAGCTTACGGTCTGTCAACCAAGAAACCACGGTTCCTGCATCTTTTTCCATCTCGCCGACCACTACGGCTACGTATCGCCGGTCTGTTACAATGTCATGCCAGTTATCGCGTAGTGTACGTTGGGTTTTCTCGTCTTTGGCAAACATCATCAAGCCGGAGGTGTCACGGTCCAGGCGGTGCACGATGTGTACACGGTGCTGCTTGCCCGAGCGTTGCACGTATTCATTCAAGATGGTATAGGCGGTACGTTCCTTTTGCCGGTCAGTGTTGACGGACAGCAAACCCTGCATCTTCTCTATCACGATGATATAGGCATCCTCGTATACAATCTTCATCAGTTTATGGTTGAACTCTTTACGTCCCTTCTCACGGCTGATTTGTACTTTCATACCCGGTTTCAGAGGAAAATTGTATTGTGTAGTGATAACGCTGTCCACATATATAATGCGTTTGCTCAGCAATGATTTCAGCTTGGTGCGGCTGGCGTCCGGCATTTTAGCTGCCAGAAACTCCATGAGCTCCATCGGTTCCTTCACCATGTAGTCCGTATATTGTGTGCGGGCTCTTGCTGTAATTTTTTCTTTTGCCACGATTGGTTTTAATTTACGATTAGACAATTTACAATTTACGATTGAAAACTACTTGTACTTTCAATCTTTTAATTCCAATAATACTACGTTTTCCACATGGTGGGTGTGCGGGAACATGTCTACCGGTTGAACGGCCTTCACTTTATATTTCGCATCGAGCAGTTGCAGGTCGCGCGCCTGCGTAGCCGGATTACAGCTGACGTATACGATGCGTTTGGGTTCGGCAAACAGAATGACATCCACTACATCCTGGTGCATTCCGGCACGGGGAGGGTCGGTGATGATGACATCGGGACGGCCGTATTGGTTGATGAAGTCTTGTGTCAGCATGTCTTTCATATCTCCGGCAAAGAACAATGTGTTTTTAATTCCGTTAATCTCGGCATTGACCTTGGCGTCTTCAATGGCTTCGGGCACATATTCTATGCCGATTACCTGGCGTGCGTGCTTGGATACGAAATTGGCAATGGTACCCGTGCCGGTATAAAGGTCATAAACAAGCTCGTTACCGGTCAGTCCGGCAAAGTTGCGTGCTACTTTGTAGAGGTTGTAGGCTTGTTCGGAGTTGGTCTGATAGAAAGATTTGGGACCTACCTTGAAGCGCAGTCCCTCCATTTCCTCGAAGATGTGGTCTTTTCCCTTGAAGGTGTGTACCTCGAGGTCGGTGATGGTATCGTTGCACTTATTATTAATAATGTATAGCAGGGAAGTGATTTCGGGGAATGTATCTGCTATGTATTGCAGCATTTGCTTGAACAGAGCCATTTCCTCCTCTTTCTCTATCTTGCAGATGAGGATTACCATCAGTTCGCCGGTGGTAGAGGTACGCACAATCATATTGCGTAGCATTCCTTCATGCGTACGCAGGTTGATGAAGGAATAGTTGTGCTGGTAGGCATAGTCGCGTACCGCATTGCGGATGCGGTTGGATATATCGTCCTGCAACCAGCACTTTTCTATGGCAAGCACTTTATCGAAAGCATTGGGAATATGGAAGCCTACGGCATTCATCTGTTCGTACACTACATTCTGCTGAACCTCTTCTGTCGTCAGCCAACGTTTGTTGGAAAAAGTGTACTCCAGTTTATTCCGGTAGAACTGAGTTTTTTCTGAACCTAATATCGGAGAGATTTCCGGCAATTCGATTTTGCCGATGCGGGTGAGGTTGTCCGTTACTTGTTTTTGCTTATACTTGATTTGCTCGGAATAGGGGAGAACCTGCCATTTACAACCGCCGCATACACCATAATGTTGGCAGAATGGAACTGCCCGTACTGCCGAATATTCATGGAATTTCACAGCCTCGGCTTCAGCATAATGATGCTTTTTTCTCTTAATTTGCAGGTCAACTACATCGCCGGGGACGACATATGGTACGAAAATCACCAAATCATTGACTTTTGCGATGGCTTTTCCTTCGGCAGCCACATCCGTAATTGTCACCTTCTCCAGTAGGGGAAGTTCTTTTCTCTTTCTTGCCACTTTTACACCAATCTAATAAATTCTTCGGCAAAAATAGACATTTTTTCGGGATTTCTCTCTATGAAATGAAATATTAAAGATTGCAATGTCGAAATTGCATTTTAGCATAAAGTTTTTTCTGAAAAAGTTTTCTAGTCTGCGAAATATACTTAGATTTGCGAGCAGAAAAGAGAAATCACTATCAAAAACTTTAAATTTATATTATGGACAAAAAAAGAGTTTATACCTTTGGTAACGGCCAGGCAGAAGGAAAGGCCGATATGAGAAACCTTTTGGGTGGGAAAGGTGCTAACCTTGCAGAAATGAACCTTATAGGGGTTCCGGTTCCTCCGGGCTTTACAATAACGACAGAAGTTTGTACGGAATATTATGAAATGGGGCAGGATAAAGTCGTTGCTCTGTTGAAGAATGAAGTTGAACAAGCCATTGCCCATGTGGAAACACTGATGCGTTCCAAATTCGGTGATGTGGAGAATCCGTTGCTGGTTTCCGTACGTTCGGGTGCGCGCGCTTCCATGCCGGGCATGATGGACACTATCCTGAATCTTGGCTTGAATGACGAAGTGGTGGAAGGCCTGACGCGCAAGACGGGCAATGCACGCTTTGCATGGGACTCTTACCGTCGTTTCGTGCAGATGTATGGCGACGTGGTGCTGGGCATGAAACCGGTGAACAAGGAAGATGTAGACCCGTTCGAGGCTATTATAGAAGAGGTGAAACATGCTAAAGGCGTGAAGCTGGATAACGAGCTTGAGGTGGAAGACCTTAAGGAACTCGTGAAGAAGTTCAAGGCTGCGGTGAAAGAACAAACCGGAAAAGACTTCCCGACTTGTGCCTACGAGCAGTTGTGGGGTGCCGTTTGTGCCGTATTCAACTCCTGGATGAACGAACGTGCTATTTTGTATCGTAAGATGGAGGGAATTCCTGACGAATGGGGTACTGCCGTAAGCGTTCAGGCTATGGTATTCGGTAATATGGGCGAGAGCTCTGCTACGGGTGTTTGCTTCAGCCGCGATGCTGCTACCGGTGAGGACCTTTTCAATGGCGAGTATTTGATTAATGCACAAGGTGAAGACGTGGTTGCCGGTATCCGTACTCCGCAACAGATTACAAAAATCGGTTCTCAACGTTGGGCTGAATTAGCCGGTGTAAGCGAAGAAGAACGTGTCAGCAAATATCCTTCCATGGAGGAGGCTATGCCGGAAATCTATAAGGAACTGGATGCTTTGCAGACAAAACTCGAAAATCACTACCGTGATATGCAGGATATGGAGTTTACAGTACAAGAGGGTAAACTCTGGTTCCTCCAGACCCGTAACGGTAAGCGTACCGGAGCCGCTATGGTGAAGATTGCCATGGACTTGCTCCATCAAGGTATGATTGACGAAAAGACTGCATTGATGCGTTGTGAGCCCAATAAGTTGGACGAACTGCTCCACCCGGTATTTGATAAGACAGCTCTGAAACAAGCTAAGGTGTTGACTCGTGGTCTTCCCGCTTCTCCGGGTGCCGCTACGGGACAAATCGTATTCTTTGCCGATGATGCTGCCGAATGGCATGCTGCCGGCAAGCGTGTGGTGATGGTACGTATCGAGACTTCTCCGGAAGATTTGGCAGGTATGGCAGTTGCCGAAGGTATCCTGACTGCCCGCGGTGGTATGACTTCGCATGCGGCAGTGGTTGCTCGTGGTATGGGTAAGTGCTGTGTGTCTGGTGCAGGTGCCTTGAACATCGACTACAAGGCGCGTACAGTGGAAGTGGATGGTGTACTGTTGAAAGAAGGTGACTATATCTCCTTGAACGGAAGCACCGGTGAAGTATATAAAGACAAGGTGGAGACAAAAGCGGCTGAGCTGTCCGGTGACTTTGCGGAACTGATGGATTTGGCAGACAAATATACGAAGCTGCAGGTTCGTACCAATGCGGATACTCCTCATGATGCCGCAGTAGCACGTAATTTTGGCGCTGTGGGTATCGGTCTTTGCCGTACGGAACACATGTTCTTTGAAGGCGAGAAGATTAAAGCCATGCGCGAGATGATTCTGGCAGAAAATGCAGAAGGGCGCCGCAAGGCTTTGGCTAAGATTCTTCCCTACCAGCAAGCTGACTTCAAGGGAATTTTCAAGGCAATGGAAGGCTGTCCGGTGACGGTGCGTCTGCTTGATCCTCCTTTGCATGAGTTTGTTCCCCATGACCTGAAGGGACAGCAGGAAATGGCAGATACGATGGGCGTGAGCCTCCAGTATATCCAGCAACGTGTTGAGGCACTTTGTGAGCATAATCCGATGTTGGGTCATCGTGGTTGCCGTTTGGGAAATACATATCCTGAAATTACACAGATGCAGACGCGTGCCATCCTGGGTGCTGCTTTGGAATTGAAGAAGGAAGGTGTTGAAACCCATCCTGAAATCATGGTGCCTCTGACCGGTATCTTGTATGAGTTCAAGCAGCAGGAAGAAGTGATTCGTGCTGAGGCTGCCCAGTTGTTTGAAGAAGTGGGTGACAGCATCGACTTCAAGGTAGGTACAATGATTGAGATTCCGCGTGCCGCCTTGACTGCCGACCGCATTGCTTCCTCTGCCGAGTTCTTCTCATTCGGTACGAACGACTTGACTCAGATGACATTTGGTTATTCACGCGACGATATCGCTTCCTTCCTCCCGATTTATCTGGAGAAGAAGATTCTGAAAGTAGACCCGTTCCAGGTACTCGACCAGAATGGTGTAGGACAGTTGGTGCGCATGGCTACTGAAAAGGGACGTGCTATCCGTCCGGACTTGAAGTGCGGTATTTGCGGCGAGCATGGAGGTGAACCTTCTTCTGTGAAGTTCTGCCACAAAGTTGGCTTGAATTATGTCAGCTGTTCTCCGTTCCGTGTGCCTATTGCACGTCTGGCTGCGGCGCAGGCTGCCATTGAAGGCTGATTTCAATAATACTGAATAATGACATTTATGGGCTGCATGCTTTACTTGGTAATGGCATGCGGCCTATTTTGTTGGAAAAAACTGTAGTTTCTATTAATTTATTTGTATTTTCTTTAGTATATTTGCTTCCCATAATTTTATAGTTTCCAATAAGCAAGCAAAAAACGATGATATTGACAATTACGGCAGCATACGATGTTTGGACGAATGACTTCTATCAGAATAATGAAGCATTGGTATATAGTTTTGGGATAATTGTCATTCTGCTTTTGGTCATCATGATAATCATTTCCATCAGCAAGAGCAAAAGGTTGAAGACGTTGCAGCGCATCAATGAGGTTGCCGAAGAATCCAACCAGCTGAAGAATGCTTTCATCGCTAATATGACTCACGAAATTCGTACTCCTTTGAATGCCATTGTAGGCTTTACAACTATGCTTGCCGAAATGGATGATCTGGACAGAGAAACCCGTATGGCTTTTCTGAAGGAGATTAATGATAACAAGGACTCGCTGCTGCAACTGGTCAATGACTTGCTGGACTACTCGAAGATTGAGGCAAATACTCTGGAATATAACGATGGAGAAGTGGATGTAAACGCGCTGATTGATGAAGTCTGTACGACGGAGAATATGCGCTCGCATCCCACGGGCATTCAGGTGGAGTTTGTAGAACGGTTGCCTCAATGCCGTTTGGTGGTGGACCGCGTGCGTTTTGCCCAAGTCATAGGTAACTTGGTGAGGAACGCCTTGAAGTTTACGGAGATGGGCAGTGTGAAAATCGGTTGCAGGAGATTGAGCAACCATAACTTCTATTTTTATGTGGCAGATACAGGCTGTGGTATCGATGAAGTGGGAAGACATGCCATCTTTGAACGGTTTGTGAAGATGAACTACAATATCAAAGGTACGGGGTTGGGGCTTTCCATCACCAAATCTATTGTGGAGCACTATGGGGGAGGTATCGGTGTGGAGTCTAAGAAAGGGGAAGGCTCCACCTTCTATTTCACGTTGCCTGCCGGTATTGAATACAAAGAGTACGGTAAATTTTGATTTGCCAGTCCAAGAAGGCTCAATCAGCCATTTTCTTCAACTTCTTGAAGTGGCGGATTACTTCCAGATAATCGCGGTCGGTGCAGGCATTGAATTTATTCCATAAGTCACCCATTACAACGGCACCACCGAATCCGTAATCCTTAATCTCCAGTATGTTGTCGGGAGTAATGCCTCCCAAAGCCATGACTCTACTGTCTATGACCTTACTTTTTCCTGCTTGCCGCAACTCTTCGGCTGTGAAGCCGGACGTGACTCCGGACTTTGTGATGCAATTATATATCGGGCTTAGGAACAGATAGTCATAGAAATGCTTCTTGTTCTGCACTTCGTCCAGTGAATGGCAGGTGCAACTGATGTGGCCCGAATAGTCGTGGGGCTCTTTGGGATTGCGGGTGTTTAGATGAATCCCCATCAGGCTGAACTCTTCCTGCAGGTAGAAGTGCTCATGGGTAATGATGCGCTTATGGTATTTTTCGGGTATCAGCGTTAAAAGCCGTTCTGAATACATGGCGGGAGTTTCCGGCTTCCTCAGATGTAGAATATCCAGCCCCTCTTCGAATAGTGCCGTGATAATCTTGTCTTCTTCCACAAAAAATGTGGGTGCTGTTACTACGATGAGTTTCATTTCTTTTGTTTAACTTTTAAGTTTAGCAAAGTTAATGAATACTTATGGTAGAAGCCAAAGAATTTCTTTAAAATATGTTAGATGGCTATTTTAAACAAGAAAACGCATTCTTGAACCTTAGTTGCTCAAGAATGCGTCATTAACATGTTTAGTGGAACCTTGTTGCTTATTTCAGTCTTTTACCTACTACATCCCAGTCGATGATGCTCCACAGTTCGTTCACATGGTCGGCACGGCGGTTCTGGTAATCAAGATAGTAGGCATGTTCCCACACGTCGAATCCGAGTAGCGGAACAAGACCGGCGCGTACCGGATTGCTACCGTTGGCTTCTTTGGTGATGTGGAGTTTGCCGTTCTTGTCGGCAGACAACCAAGCCCATCCGGAGCCGAACAAGCCGACAGCTGCCGCGTTGAATTCCTTCTTGAAATTCTCAAAGCTGCCGAAGTCGCGTTTGATGGCTTCTGCCAGCTTGCCGGTAGGCTCGCTGTGGGCAGGCTTCGGAGCAAACTGTAAGAAGTATAATGTGTGGTTCAACACTTGTCCTGCATTGTTGAAGATGGCACCGTCCGGTGCTGTGGCAACAATGGTTACCAGGTCTTTGCCTTCAAATTCCGTTCCCGGAACGAGGTTGTTGAGGTTGTTCACGTAGGTTTGCAGATGTTTACCGTAGTGGTAATCTATGGTTTGCTGACTGATTACAGGTTCCAGTGCATTGTTGGTGTAGGGAAGTTTTGGCATTTCGTAAGTCATAACTGTTATCATTAAAATCGTTAATATTGTATTCATAAGTTTCAATTATTTAATTTTGGAACTTTACTATATAAACACTATAACCTATAGAAATGTTCGTACGTCTCCGAAGCTTTTTTTATCTTTGCCTCCGTAAAAACAAAGGAAGAAAAAATATCATCATTTTAAGATTATACGGATATGCCCGATTATATAGAGGAACTGAACGAAGGACAACGGAACGCGGTGTTATACAATGACGGTCCGTCACTGGTGATAGCCGGTGCCGGTTCGGGAAAGACGCGCGTGCTGACCTACAAGATTGCTTATCTGCTGGAGAATGGCTACCAGCCTTGGAACATTCTGGCATTGACCTTTACCAACAAGGCGGCGCGCGAAATGAAGGAGCGTATAGCCCGTCAGGTGGGGCCGGAGAGGGCGCGCCATCTGTGGATGGGAACCTTTCACTCCATGTTCCTGCGCATTCTGCATGTCGAGGCCGGGTATATCGGCTTCACTTCGCAGTTTACCATTTACGATACGGCAGACAGTAAAAGCTTGATACGTTCCATTATCAAGGAAATGGGGCTGGATGAGAAAGTGTACAAGCCGGGGATGGTGCAGGCGCGTATCTCGAATGCCAAGAATCATCTGGTTTCTCCGGCAGGCTATGCCAACAACAAGGAGGCTTACGAAGGAGACCGTGCAGCCAAGGTTCCGGCGCTTCGCGACATCTACCAGAGATATTGGGAGCGTTGCCGGCAGGCAGATGCGATGGACTTCGACGATTTGCTGTTCTACACATTCCTGCTGTTCCGGGACCACCCCGAGGTGTTGGCGCGTTATCAGGACCAGTTCCGTTACATTCTGGTAGATGAGTATCAGGATACCAATTTTGCACAGCACAGCATCGTGCTGCAACTTGCCAAGAACCATCAGCATGTCTGTGTGGTGGGGGATGATGCACAGAGTATCTACTCCTTCCGTGGTGCCGATATTGACAATATTCTCTACTTTACGAAAGTATATCCCGATACGAAGGTCTTCAAGCTGGAGCAGAATTACCGTTCCACCCAGACCATTGTCCGCGCGGCCAACAGCCTGATAGAAAAGAACCAGTGGCAGATACGCAAGGAAGTGTTCTCGGAAAAGGAGAAGGGAGAGGCCATTGGTGTGTACCAGGCATACAGTGATGTGGAAGAAGGGGATATTGTGGTGAATAAGATAGCTGAACTGCGGCGTGAAAAGCGCTATGCCTACTCTGATTTTGCGATACTCTACCGTACCAATGCGCAGAGCCGTATCTTTGAGGAAGCCATGCGCAAACGCAGTATGCCTTACCGTATTTACGGAGGCTTGTCGTTCTATCAACGCAAGGAAATCAAAGATGTAATCGCTTACTTCCGTCTGATAGTGAATCCCAATGATGAAGAGGCTTTCAAGCGTATTATCAATTATCCTGCGCGTGGTATCGGAGATACGACAGTGGGAAAAATCATTGCTGCCGCCACCGGGCACAATGTAAGTTTGTGGACCGTGCTTTGTGAGCCGTTGGCGTATGGCTTGAACTTCAATAAAGGTACGGTGGGAAAGTTGCAGGCATTCCGCGAACTTATATCCGCCTTTATCACAGATGCTGCGGAGAAGAATGCCTACGAGATCGGTGCCGACATTATTCGCCAATCGGGCATCATCAATGATGTGTGTCAGGACAACTCTCCCGAGAATCTGAGCCGTAAGGAGAATATAGAGGAGCTGGTGAACGGTATGAGTGATTTTTGTGCCCAACGGCAGGAGGAAGGAAACCCGAACGTGTTGTTGGGTGACTTCCTTTCGGAAGTTTCCCTTCTTACCGACCAGGATTCGGATAAGGATGGGGACGATGAGGAGATAACCCTGATGACTGTACATTCGGCCAAGGGATTGGAGTTCAAGAATGTGTTTGTAGTGGGGATGGAGGAGAATCTTTTTCCCAGCGGCATGGTGGGTGACTCTCCCCGGGCATTGGAGGAAGAACGGCGGCTGTTCTATGTAGCCATCACACGTGCTGAAGAACACTGTTTCCTATCGTATGCAAAGACGCGTTTCCGATATGGCAAGATGGAGTTTGGCAGTCCCAGCCGTTTCCTGAAGGATATAGATATACGTTTCCTGCGTCTGCCTCAGGATGCGGGAATGTTCCGCAGGGTAGAGGAGGAAGCCGCCGCTTTCCGCAGGGAGAACGCCAGAGGTTTTGCGCCTGATAGGGAAGATGCTCCGTATGGAGGAAAAGAGCGTGTGTCTGTACGACCGAAACAGCAGATTATTGCGCCGACTGTTCCACGTAACCTGAAACGGGTGGCGCCTTCTGCAAATACGGCAAGTACATCGCCTTCTGCCGGCGGGTCTGCCAATCGTGTACAGCAGGGACAATTGATAGAGCACGAACGTTTCGGCCTGGGTGAAGTTTTGAAAGTGGAGGGCGAAGGAGACAATGCGAAAGCCACCATCCGCTTCAAGAATGCGGGAGACAAACAACTTTTGCTGCGCTTCGCGCGTTTCAAAGTTATATGGTGATGAATATTGTTTACAAAAGAATGACTTTGCAGAAGGGCGGCATCTGTTTTACTAAATATTCCCCGGAGAATTACTAAAATGAGGAGGACGATTTAGTAAATCTTCTCCGAAGTTTTACTAAATCGTTGGAGAGGGCTTGTCAACCCCTTGTGGCGTGTTTATTAGGATGGAATCATAAATGGTAAAAAAAATATATATAAAATGACAAATAAAGACTTTTCCCTTTTCCCTTCTCCCTGCTATATTATGGAAGAAGGATTGCTGAGAAAGAACCTCTCACTGATAAAAAGTGTGGCCGACCGCGCAGGTGTGGAGATAATCCTCGCTTTCAAATCATTTGCCATGTGGCGTTCCTTTCCCATTTTCAGGGAGTATATAGACCACTCTACGGCAAGTTCCGTCTACGAAGCCCGTCTGGCATTGGAGGAGTTCGGAAGTAAGGCACATACGTACTCGCCTGCCTATACCGAGGTCGATTTTCCGGAGATAATGCGGTGCAGCAGCCATATTACTTTCAATTCGCTTTCGCAGTTCCACCGCTTTTATCCGGTAGTGGTGGCGGAGGGAAGCGGCATTTCCTGCGGTATCCGTATCAATCCTGAATACTCTGAGGTGGAAACGGAGCTTTATAATCCCTGCGCACCCGGTACTCGCTTCGGTGTAATGGCCGACCAGCTTCCCGAAGAACTTCCGGCGGGTATTGAAGGTTTTCACTGTCATTGTCACTGCGAGTCTTCTTCCTACGAGCTGGAACACACATTGGAGCACTTGGAAGGAAAATTCTCCCGCTGGTTCTCACAGATTAAGTGGTTGAATTTAGGAGGCGGGCATCTGATGACGCGTAAGGATTATGATGTAGAGCATCTTGTCCGTCTGTTGCAGGGCTTGAAGGGGCGCTATCCACATCTTCAAATCATTCTTGAGCCCGGTTCCGCTTTTACTTGGCAGACCGGTGTGCTGAGCTCGGAGATAGTGGACATCGTGGAAAACCGCGGCATTCGTACCGCCATTCTCAACGTTAGCTTTACGTGCCACATGCCGGATTGTCTGGAGATGCCCTATCAGCCTGCAGTGCGTGGAGCGGAGATGGGCGATGCGGGCCCTTACGTCTATCGCCTTGGAGGAAACTCCTGCTTGAGCGGCGACTATATGGGACTGTGGAGTTTCGACCATGAGCTGCAGATAGGGGAGAGAATCGTCTTTGAGGACATGATACATTACACCACTGTAAAGACGAATATGTTCAATGGAATTCACCATCCGGCCATTGCAATGTGGACAAAAGAAGGAAAAGCTGAAGTTTTCAAGCAATTTTCTTATGAAGATTATCGTGGGCGAATGAGTTGATAATCAAAAGTCTGCTTGTATGCCTGGCGAAAATGTACACTTTTCTGTGTGAAAAAAGTCTGCGGAATGTTTGCAGGTTTAAGGAAAATATCTACCTTTGCATCCGCAATCGCGGAAATAGCTCAGTTGGTAGAGCATAACCTTGCCAAGGTTAGGGTCGCGAGTTCGAGTCTCGTTTTCCGCTCAACGCAGTTTAGATTGCAATTACCTATGCCCAGGTGGCGGAATTGGTAGACGCGCACGTTTCAGGTGCGTGTGTCGAGAGGCATGCAGGTTCGAGTCCTGTTCTGGGCACCAAGGTAAAGCAGTCGGTTCTTTGAATTGTTGAAAGTAAGTTGGAGAGGTGGCGGAATTGGTAGACGCGCTACTTTGAGGGGGTAGTGACAATTATGTCGTGGGAGTTCGAGTCTCCTTCTCTTCACGCTTTTATACATTGCGGAAATAGCTCAGTTGGTAGAGCATAACCTTGCCAAGGTTAGGGTCGCGAGTTCGAGTCTCGTTTTCCGCTCTTTCAGATGTATTGAAGATGACTTATGCCCAGGTGGCGGAATTGGTAGACGCGCACGTTTCAGGTGCGTGTGTCGAGAGGCATGCAGGTTCGAGTCCTGTTCTGGGCACTTTACTCCTCAAAAAAGGAGAGTCATCCAATGCGGAAATAGCTCAGTTGGTAGAGCATAACCTTGCCAAGGTTAGGGTCGCGAGTTCGAGTCTCGTTTTCCGCTCTTTTCAGATAAAAAAATCCCGCAAGCATTGTTCGGTGCTTGCGGGATTTTTTTGTTGTATGGAAGTTGTTGTTACAGTTTCTGTAATGAGAATCCGAGCATCATTCCGTCGTAGCTGTTGGCCAGCGAGCCGATACTCTTCAGAGTGGAGTTGCTGCTTTTGCTGGAGAGGAAGGTTATCAGTTTCAGTAGCTTGTCCGATTCGAACAGCAGGTCCATAGTTGTGGAGGTAGCGTTGACCTTGGCATTCATACCTATCAGCTTGGCGAATTTCAAGTTGACCTTTTGGGTGGATGCATTGTAGGAGTAGCTTCCCTTCATGCTCTTTTGCCCTACTTTGGCGCTGAATGTGCTGTCGGCGTTGAATGTGAATGACATTTGCCCGGCTTTGATGCCTACTTTGGCAAGCTGTTCGTCCAGTTTCTTTTCTGCGGCTGTGGCGGCAACGGCACCGCCGGCTTTCTGCAGCAGGTTGTCCGATTCGAATTCAATGGCGGAGCCGGTATACGACCAAGTGCCGGTCATATCCGCTGTTGACTTGCCGGTCACGGCATTTACCGCCTTCTCTATATTTTCTTTGTTGAACAAATCCTTGATGGATTGTGCGTGACTATTGCCGGTCAGCAGTAGTGCGGCAACAAACAGTTGCCAAAAAACTAATCTTTTCATTTTACTTATGTCTATTGTTTGCTATTCAGGCTTTTGTTGATACTTTCGATATAGTCCAGCAGCTCTTTCCGTCCCATGCGGTTTTCAGAAGAGGTGATGAAGTAGGGGGGCAGCTCTTCCCATTGTTCCTTCAACTGTTCCAGGTATTCGTTGATGTGGGTGTTCAGTCTGCCGCCTTTCAGTTTGTCGGCCTTTGTGAAGACGATGGCAAAGGGTACACCGTTCTCGCCCAGCCATTCCGTAAACTCGAGGTCGATGGCTTGGGGAGCCAGCCGGCTATCTATAAGAACAAACAGACAAGTCATCTGTTCGCGTTGCAGTATATAACTTTCTATAATACGTTTGATTTGTTCCTGCCCTTTCTGTCCCCGTTTGGCGTAGCCGTATCCCGGAAGGTCTACAATGTACCAGCTCTTGTTGATGAGGAAATGGTTGATGAGCATGGTCTTTCCCGGTGTGGCAGAGGTCATGGCGAGCCCTTTTCTCCCGGTCAGCATATTGATGAGACTGGATTTTCCTACGTTGGAGCGTCCTATGAAAGCATATTCGGGAAATGTACCTGTGGGGCATTTCCGCACGTCTGTGTTACTGATGACGAATTCAGCGTTTGTAATATCCATTTTGTTGCCTTTTTGGGGTTTTACGTGTGGCAAAGGTAGCACTAATTTCATAAGTTTGCACTATCTTTGCCCAGAAAGCGAAGATAGGCTGCACTTCAGCATAAAAAATGAACGAGTTCATTTTATTCTGCATTCGGTTTGCACTATCTTTGTGGCCAATAGGAGAATTTTAAGTATGAATGGACAGTTTCCCTCTACATTATTGGAGAAGGCGGTAAATGAGTTTGCCAAGTTGCCCGGAGTGGGACGCAAGACGGCTATGAGGCTGGTTCTTCACCTGCTCCGCCAGGATACGGCAGTGGTGGAAGCGTTCGGCAATGCCATCGTGACGCTGAAGCATGAAGTGAAATATTGCAAGGTATGCCATAATATATCAGATACGGAGACGTGCCGTATCTGTTCCAGTCCGCAACGGGACGCCTCTGTGGTTTGTGTGGTAGAGAACATCCGCGATGTGATGGCTGTGGAAGCCACACAACAGTTCCGTGGTTTGTATCACGTGCTGGGAGGCGTCATCTCGCCGATGGATGGCATTGGCCCCGGAGACTTGCAGATAGAAAGCCTTGTGCGGCGGGTAGCCGCCGGCGGCATCAATGAAGTGATTCTTGCGCTGAGCACGACGATGGAGGGAGATACCACCAACTTTTATATCTACCGCAAGCTGGAAAAACTGGGCGTGAAGCTCTCCGTCATAGCCCGTGGCATTTCCATCGGTGACGAATTGGAGTATACGGATGAAGTGACTCTGGGACGCAGTATTGTGAACCGCACTCCATTTTCCGGAACTGCCTGATTGTTTGGGGCCATTATCAATTATTCATTATCCACTATCAATTTACTAAATGGAAGAACAAATAAAGAAGACCGCAGCGCGTGTCCGAACAACTTTTGCCTATTTCTGGATGCTTCCCATCCTGCTCGTTCTACTTGGAGAAACCGGAGGCGGATTGGTAGGTATGTATGCCGGAGATGTACGTACCACCTATATGGCTGAGACGGTAACCATTCTGCTGGCTGCCTCTTGCGTACCCATAGCCCTGAAACTCTTTTCATGGGTATTAATCCGGAAAATAGATGTAGTGACGCTTCCCGAAGCCCTCCGCCTCTATGCGCTGTGGAGTGGCGTGCGGCTGGCATTGCTTGCCATACCGGTGCTTGTAGGCTTTTTCACCTATTATATCATGTTGAGCAGTACGGGTGCACTGTGTGCACTGATAGGACTGACGGCTTCTCTGTTCTGCCTGCCGGGTGAGGGACGCCTGCGTAAAGAACTGCATATCAATAAAGAAGAAGAAATGTAACCGACTGGAAAATATGAATAAATCCTATTTCTGCAGTGAAAGGGTGCGTCTCCGTGCTATGGAGCCGGAAGACCTGGAAGTGATGTATGCTATGGAGAATGATTCCCAGACTTGGGATGTGACGAACTTCACCGTACCCTATTCCAGATTTGTCTTGAAACAATATATTGAGAATTCCGAATGCGATATGTTTGCCGACCGCCAGCTGCGTATGATGATTATACGTGTAGAGGATGATGCGGTGATAGGCACCATCGATATTACAGAGTTTTCTCCCATGCATGCCCGGGGAGAGGTGGGTATTGCCATACGGAAGGAGTATCAGGGCAATGGTTATGCCAAGGAAGCGCTGCGTTTGCTGTGCGACTATGTTTTCAGTTTCCTATATCTGAAACAGTTGATAGTCCATATCTCGGTGGATAATGAGGCAAGTATCTGCCTTTTTGAATCCTGCGGTTTTGTGCGTTGTGGGCTTTTGAGGGAGTGGTGGCGCGTAGGAGGGTGCTATAAGGATGTCGTACTGTTGCAACTTCTCCGCAGCACTAATTGAACGTTGGAATCTGGGGGAAGCGCGACCATATTTCATATTTTGCTCCCAGCTTGCACAATGCCTTCTTCCAGAGTGTGCCGCTGGCCGCCTCGTCCATTAGCGAACTGATGTTTTCTTTGCCTACCAGCCAGGTGTTTTCTTCAATTTCCCGGCCCAGCTGTTCGTACTCCCAGCCGGAGTATCCCAAAAAAAATCTGATTCTGCCTTTAACGGGATTTCCCTGCATGATGTAGTCTTTAATGGCTTCAAAATCACCGTTCAGGTAGAAGCCTTTGCCGATGGACAATGCTCCGGTAATGCCCTCGAGCGTGTGTAGATAGAACAACGTATCTGTGCTGAGCGGTCCTCCTTTATAGATAGGTATGTTTTCCGGGCAGTCGAAGTCTTTCAGCACATCATTCAAGAATAGGGGGAGCGGTTTGTTCAGAACCAGTCCCATTGTGCCGTCATGTGTATGGTCCACCAGTAGAATGACGGATCGCCCAAACATATGGTCACACAAAAAGGGTTCGGAAATCAAGGCCTTTCCCTGGGCAGGAACCACATGGTTTGTTTCTATCTTGAATAGATTTATATTGCTATACATGCCCCTAATATACATAATATTCCACAATAAACAAAAGTTCTTCGCTGTTTTTCATTTTAAAAGTTTCTTTTCTCAGATTTTATGGCTTTTTTTATTCGGAGAAAATACTTAAGTTTGCAAGTAATTGGCAATTTAATGCAATGAAATATACTACATTATATACGTTAATTTTAGGGCTGTTTTCTATAGGATGGACGGATTGCCCGGAGGATTTTATGGAGCGTATGCAGCGTCCGGGACATTCTGAAATACAGCTTTCTAAAGTGACGATAAGTGGCCGTGTGCTGGATGAAAGCGGGTTTCCGCTGGCCGGTGCCACTATTCAAGAGAAAGAAACTGCCAATGGTGCGATAGCGGATTCGGAAGGAAAATTCACTCTGGTGGTTGCCGATAATGCAGTGCTTCGTGTTTCGTTTATCGGCTACATTTCCCAGGATATTGAGGTGGAAGGACGTTCGACCTTTCATATCACGCTAAGAGAAGATATGATAGAGCTGGATAACGTTATTGTTACCGCTTTGGGTATCGAAAAGAAAGAAAATTCTCTTTCTTACGCCACAGATTTAATAAAAAACGAGGAGTTGACGCGAGTAAAAATGCCCAACTTAATTACTTCGTTGACCGGCAAGTCGGCAGGTGTGCGTGTTAATCAGGTTTCTTCCGGTCTGGGAGCCTCAGCCAAAGTCAGTATCCGTGGAATCCGCTCGGTGGCGAGTGACAACCAACCGCTGTATGTGATAGACGGTGTTCCCATTCTGAACTCCACTTCCGAGCAAGCATACTCTGCCATAGGTGGAACGGCCAATGCCGGCAACCGTGACGGAGGAGATGGCATTTCCAATCTGAATCCTGAGGATATAGAGAGTATCAGTATCCTGAAAGGAGCTCCAGCGGCAGCTTTGTATGGTAGTCAGGCCGCCAATGGGGTGATACTGATTACTACAAAGAAGGGGCAGTCGCACGGGCAGCGCAGTGTTTCTTTCTCGACGAGCCTGATGTTCGACAATGCTTTTGCACTACCCAAGATGCAGAACCGCTATGGAGTAAGTGACGGTGTGGACAGTTGGGGAGAACGGGCAAACCTTCCCGAATATGATAATCTGAGAGACTTCTTCTCTACTGGTGTCACCTCCATAACTTCCATCTCCTTGAGTCACGGCAATGAGAAGTTGCAGAACTATTTCTCCTATGCCAATACTACGGGGCATGGCATCATTGGGAAACATAACCTTTCGAAGCACAACCTCACTTTCAGAGAGACTTCCGTTCTATTGAATTCCCGTCTGAAGTTAGATGGCAGTATGAACCTGATGCGCCAGGTGGTGAAGAACAAGCCTACCGTGGGTGGTTTCTACATGAATCCTTTGGTGGGGCTCTACCGTTTTCCACGGGGTGAGGATATTGCTTATTATAAGGAGAACTTCGAGGTTTATGATGAGGGTAGAAACTTGAACATACAGAATTGGCATACCTCCTACGAGGATTTTGAGCAGAATCCCTACTGGATTACCAATCGCATATTGAGCAAGGAGAACCGTATGCATGTCATAGTCTCCTTATCTGCCAATCTGAAGATAAACGATTGGTTAAGCCTGCAGGCCCGTGGCAATGTAGACTATATTAACGACAAGGTGCGCCAGCAGTTCTATGCCTCTACCGCTCCGGCGTTAGCGGGAGCCAATGGGCGTTATATCGAGATGGACTATCAGGAAACCCAATATTACGGAGACGCCATACTGATGATGAAAAAGCAGTGGGATGCATTCTCTCTCAACGCGGCGCTCGGTGCCAGTATCAATGACAAGACAGTGAACTCCACCCGCTATGACTCTAAAACAGCTTCGCTGAAATATGCCAATGTGTTCAATCTGGCCAATATCATCATGAATGGTTCCGCTGGGCTGGACCAGAAGATTGATGCACGGCGCCAATTGCAGTCCTTGTTTGCGACGGCACAACTGGGCTACAACGAGTTTGTCTATCTTGATTTGTCGGCCCGTAATGACTGGTCCTCCACGCTGGCTTATACATCTCATGAGAAAAGCGGGTTCTTCTATCCCTCCGTGGGATTTTCGCTGATATTCAATAAGCTGATGACTTTACCCCGATGGGTGTCACTGGCAAAGATAAGGGGGGCATACAGCATGGTGGGCAACTAACCAATACTAAATATCAATATATTATAAATGAGTAATTTATGTTTGTATTCACGATTACAAGTAACAATATAGCAACGATAGCGGATTTTATTTGTATGCTACCACAAATGAACTTTTGAGCGTAGCAAATGTACGATAAAAAAAGTGATTCTTGTATAGCGAAAAGAAAAAAGGTGAGGTCATGTTATCTTTTAGTTGGTGTTCGTTGATAGATGTAAATATAGGCTACGCAACATTTGGGTAATCGCTGGGGGGGTAAGAAACAGGTTCATTGATATACGGTGAACCTGTTTTTTGTGATATATAACTTTAATCAGTCTTTTTCATCTGTTGCACCAGTTTTTGGTGCTGTTCGTGCAGTTCGGGGAAATGTCTTCTAATGAACTGTCCAAACGCGCAGTCGTTGAATCCGAACCGCCGCGCCAGTGACTTTATGCTTTCAGTCGTCGTAGAGTACAGTTGTAGGGCTTCAGCATATTTCCCCATGCTGTGGTGCGACATCACTCCTCCTTTGTCCGTTTTAACCATACCAAGACTTGCATGCAGCTCCGGCTCATGTGCTTTCAAGTATTGTCTGAAGCATTCAGGTTGCAGACCGAACTCTGCCGCGACCTTTGCTGTAGTAAGTCCACCCTCTTTCAGTCTGGCTATGGCGTCAGCGTATTTGGCGGCGGTGGCAGGGTTATATTTCCGAACGGACGACCAGTCCACGGGCTTGCCTTCCTCGTAAGGGATGCCTTTCCGCTTACAAATCAAGTCTTTGTGCCAAGTTTGCAGGTAGTCGTAGAAACCTCTTACCGATACGCCGGTCTGTTTGGCTATTTTTCGGGCTGACATGGGTGTGGTGCGGTATAAGTGCAATGCTTCCGCGTATTTCGTAATTGTTTCAGGGGTAGGGGCATGAAGTGTCCCTCGTCCCGTTATCTTGCCTTTGCGTTGCTGTCTTACAGCCCGTTCTCTTATCTTGATGCGATTTTCGACCAGCTCCTTGTGGTAGAATATCAAGTGTTGTTCCAATCCCGAGTAAGAGACGTTGCAACGCTCGGCGGCCTCTTGAACCGTGATATAACGGTCAGCACGTAATAGTTTCATAGCCTCGGCATATTGTTCCTTACACACCTTCCGCGTACCGCGTGGCAGGTTGTCATTTAAGCCTAAACGCTTGCGCACCTCCTCGCGCCACTCGATGATTCCGGGATAATGCGTGCGTAACTGCCTACCAAGGTCTGTACCATTCAGTCCGAACCGGCGGGCGATTTGCGAGACATTGTATTCGATATAGTCCAGACTTCCACATGCTTCGATGGCGTCTTTGTATTTGGTCCGGGTAGCGGGAAGCTGCCCACGAAGCTGGCTCAACTTGATGTGAGAGGCTTCCTCCTTGTCGCAAGTAATGTCATAACGTGCCAGTAGCAGGTGGCGGTGATACAGAGAAAGGTAACGTTGAAATCCCGAAACCGTCACTTTGTTGATACGGCAGATTTCCGCACAAGACAATCGTGTCGAACGATACAGTTCGATTGCCTGACGGTATTTCTCTTCCGTCTCCGGACGAATCCCCCGGGAACGGTTGCATGGACTATCTCTGTTATCGGGAATGTTCACAACTTTTTGGCTTTGTGTACTAGGCTACTAAACAAGCAAGCCAACTTTCCCTTTTACAGATAGTCGGCTTGCTTAGTGGTTGTAGATACTATTTGGTTAAGGATGAATCTTAGGGCTTTTGACGGACGGCACGAACATGAATTGCACTGTCACGGTCTTCCGGCGAAGTGGAACCTCCGACCGTGTATTTATAGGCGGTAGTTCCTGGATCTGTGATAGCCGTGGATGTCCAATAATCACCAGACAGATTGTCGTTCATATTGGCTGCTTCGTTTTGCGCGGGAAGATACCACACCATGTTAGCTTGGTCAAGTACAGGAAGGTAAACAGTGTTACCTGTAATGTCTGTTTCTGTTTGTACACTATACTTATTTTTCATTGCGCAAGCACGAGCAGCAAATTCACTTGGATTAGCTGGTAGCGTTTTATCTGGAACTCCACCCCATGACTCTATTTGAGCCATCAATGCTGATGCGTCATTCAAGCCGTTGAAGGAATAGAGTTCCCAAGTATTTTTATTTCCATCATTTAAATCTGTGGCCGTGGTAAGTGTACCTACTTTACTAAAATCTATTGTAACTTTAAAATCAGTCAACACACCTCCCCAATTTGAAGTCACATACGAATAATTAACAAAAATCTTTATATAAAGGCTTGCTAAAATAGGTCCTAATCCTCTTCCTAAATTGTACGTGATTTTCATATTCGAATCCCAACTAAATCCCCACGGATAATCACCGTCTTGTATTCGTTCCACGCCTATGCCGTTGTTCCATGCCGGACAGTATTGCGTAAATGAAAACTCTTTGGCTTCATAATTTCCTTGAGCAGCAGGTTTTAGTGAAAGTGTGATATTACGGTCGGCTTCCGTTGCATTTTCTTTTAGGAATACGTACACTTGCACTTCTCCTGTTGTAGTGCTTGTCAACGTACTGGTTCCGTTATAACCGTCAAGCCAATAACCTGCATCCACAAGTGCTTGTACATCATTGTTTACGAATTTGTCTTTCTCAACGAAAGTGACATTGGCAGCATCATTGGACGTTAAAGTCCAACCTCCTGCTGGTAACTTGTCACCACTTTTAATTGTAATGGGATAAATCACATAGTGAGCATCCTGCATTTCCGGCTGGGAAACAAACTCCAGCTCATATTCCGGCGTAATGGAAAGCTTGTAAGTCACGGTTGTTCCCATCTTCCATTCCGTATTTCCGATGGAGGCGGTGAGTGTGCGGTCTTCATTATTGGCATTGACAAATACAACTTCTACCGTTGCCCCTGCGGGCAATGTCTGCGGCAGCATCATGAAGGTGCCTTCCGAGGTGGTGATAGCGTCTCCGTTAGCTTCAGTTCCGGTAGTCTCTTTGTTCAAGGTCTGCGAGAAATTCACAGTCGCATCACCAAGAGACCAATTATCGGCAGCCATATCGTAAGTTCCGGCATTCTTGACACCTTTCAAAGCCACGCTCTTAATCTGGCCGGGCTGCATCTGGCTGCCCACGGCAAAGCGGACGGCGGTGCAGATATGTTTGAAGGTGAGAGGCACAGCCGCATTGTTGTCGCCTTGTATTTCATCGGTGGTAGCCACCACGATGTCTTTCTGGTCGGCAGCGGCTTCAGGAACGGTATATGCAAGAGACTTCTCTTGGGGAGAGGACGGAGTGGTCAAGCCACCGGCATCCGTTGGCGCCCAGGCATAGAATTGGAACGAATGGTCTGCTCCCGGCCAATAGTATATTTGCTCCGTGCTCCATATAGCACCTGTTCCAACGGAAGCAGCCACGTTGGAAGCATTCGTGTTCATGTAGAACTGGTCAACGGGTGCCCCATTCTTACTCCAGTATGCCAGCACATGGAACTTGTTGTAGAAATTGTCTTTGCCAACAGGCGTTGCGCGTGTCAAGGCCTGTTCGCCCTCGAAGCCGGACACGTTGATGCCTTCCGAAACAATGGCACGGACACAAAGCGTGTCTGCCGAGTCGTCCGACCGCAACACGAAACGGTCTGCGGTATATCCTTCGTCATCACTACCGGCATATCCCCTTGTCTGCACGTTCTTATCGGACGATATGCCAAAACAAATGTTGTCACAGGCTTTCTCCGGATTCCCGCTTTCGAGAAAGTCCTCGTTATTGCACGAGAAAAGTAGCGTGCACAGCAACATCGTCGCCATGCCGCCCGCCATCCAACTCGGATTTTTCTTATGTACCTTCATTTCTTCTGTTTTATATTTGTTTGCCTGAAGCAATACGCCCCGGCTGTTAGTGAGTGTAAGAGGACATTCAACCCCTTACACCCTGTAGGTAGATCATCTATTCCATGGATGATAATTCCGGAATACACGATGCTAAACCGGTCTTATGAAAGATGTTGGATTAGTTGCCGCTTTGGGTTGTGGGAACGTCCAATGTTTGCTCAACTTCGTCCTGATTCCAGTCTTCAACACCGTCAACTGTAAACTCGATAGGCTTCAACGGATTCTCCGGATCCACGATGTTTTCATGTGTCAGAGTGGCCTTGAAATCATAGCAATAACCGAGCTTGAGTTCAACACCCTTGATAGTCGTGGTGTGACTGTATGCCACCCCATCTTTATTCAAAAGTACGTCACCTTGATACAGATAAGCATCGAAAGTCACAGTGTATTCTGCTGTGTTGTCAGTCGGAATCATCAGCATTTCGTTGTAGCTTTCCATTTCTGCACCGTTAGCAATGATTTCGCTGTTAGCTTCATCAGTTTTAGCATCTCCAAATGCCAATTCTACAGAACCGTCCTGTGCGCTCCAAGCATTTGTAGCACCAATAGTCAATGTACCTGTTTCCTTTGCGTTAGCGATTTTTACATTTGTGACTTTCACATTGTAACCCTCACCCACTGCATTGGCAAAAGAGAACTTCACCTTTGAAAGTTGGTGGGAGAACGTCATGCCTACTTTTGGAATATTAGTTTGTGCCAAGAATGCGTCATCGCATACAACAGCGTTAGGAGCCGCATGAAGAAGGTCAACTGTACCGTCGTTGGTGAATGCGACCTCCATGCAGACCTTTCCACCAGCCAAAGTCACGTTTGATACATTGTCCTTCTGAGCAGCCGGAGCAATAGCACCGAAAGTGTAAGTGTTACCGGCTACCCAATACTGCCAGGGGGTATAAGTCCACCCCGGTGCGGAAACCGTGGTACCATTGAAGATCTGACCTGCCTGTGTGAAACCATACACGGCAAAATCTTCCAAAGTTTCTGTTGTGAAACTCGGGTCCACGATACTGCGTGTTCCGTTGTTCACGAACGCATTGCTGAAACCGATGGCCTTAGACTGGGCCATTTCCACTGTCTCGTCGTTGCTGCAGCTTGCCAACATGGCTGTTGCCGCCAAACCAATCATAAATAACTTCTTCATTTTGATTAAAATTAAATTGTGAATAAAAATGTTTTGATAACTCTCTATGCAAATCAAAGAGGGAGTTCTATGTCCTCGTAATCTCCCCAGTCTTCCACGTCCACGTCGAAGCCGGAGCCGCCTTCCGTACCCTCTTCATCGGATATCTCGATGCCCTTCACCACGATGACACCTCCCTGCGGTTGCGCCGCCACCTGGTCGGTCACGTCGAAATCGAACGACTTGATTTTTCCGTTCTTCAAGCGTACTTCCAGATTCAGCCCGTACTTGCGTTCGGTCCTTGTCCCGTAGTGTTCGTTAGGGAAATCAGGTATTCCGAAAGAACGCACCAAAGCCTGTGTGCCGAAATCTTCCACCGTACAATCGTACAGCACGGTAGCGGCTTCATCTGACGTGTGTCCGCTGTTCAGCCATACCGCCTGCGCCATACCGGCCAAGGCTCCGCGTGCCAGCGACACGTATTCCACCCCGTGGCTGAACTCGTAACGCACCAGATAGGTGAACACCAGCGGGTGCATGGTGACCGGTATCACGTCGGTCTCGGTCGAGCGTTCCGCCACGTATGACTCCATGTAACTGCCGTAAAGCATATCGGGCTGGTTCACCGTGTTCTCGTCTTTCGTGTCCATATAAGAATTACCGAGATAAGAGGAACGGGTACGGGTTCGCGTGGTGGCCTTTGCCGAAGCGAACGACTGCATCTCGTCGAACACGATGTATTCCGTGTCGTTGTTGTAGAACAGCAGGGAGTGTTCACCCGGACGCATATAAACGACATCCCCCTCGGGAGCTATGTTGATGATCTCGTCCGAACCGTCCGCGTTGTACACCTGCACGCGCAATCCATCCGGTATTCCGGGGCGCAACGCGTCGTATTCCATACCGAACGATTCCTGCCACGTAGGGTAGTTCTTCCAATCCGTACCATTCTCGTAAGTGTATTGCCATTCCTTTTCATATTCCGCTTCTATGCGCACCTCCGATTTCGGGGCATGCACGTCGTGGTCAAAGCACAAGTCCTTGTGCTCGCATGACGAAAGCAGCATGAGCATTCCCGCGAGCAAGGGAACGTATTCCATTACAGTATATATCCTTTTCATTTCATGCCTCCTTTCTTGTTGTTGCTGTTGCCTTTTCCGAGAAGCCATACCAGAGAGATTTCCGCCTTCGTGGGACCGAACCAATGGCGTTTTTTAGTGGCCTGCCATACATAGTGGCCGTCCAAGGGGATGTACTCGTAGTATTTTCCTCCCCAGTAGCCCACGCCAAGCGTGAAGTCGATGTTCAGGCGGTTTGCAACGGGCAGCGAGTAACCGTATTCCACGCCTGCCGCGTAATTCGTCTTGTCCCAAAGTGTTCCGCCGGGTTCTCCGCCCATGTAACCTTTTCCTCCCCACTCAAAGTCGTAAGTGAACGCCTGCCCGTATATGCCTATATGATGTCCGGTGAGCGGCTTTTCATTGGCCTTCTTCCCGAGCCAGTAGCGCACGGCAAGGTCACCTCCATAGATGCGCCAGTAACGGTGGCTGCTGTTCTTTTTCCACCAGCCGTACATCCAGTTGCCACTGATTGACCAGTTCTTGCCCAAGTAAAATTCCACCCCGATATTGGGAACGGCCAGCACGTCATAGAGCATGTTGGTCTTGAGAGCCATGTAGAAAGGTTTTGAGGTTTCAGGAGAAACCGCTACAATCGTGTCCGCTTTCTCCACAACGGCTGTCGTGTCCGCAGGAGCCGGCACCACCGGTTCTTCCTTGACAACCGTTTTTTCCTCGATTACCGGTTTTTGACGGACTGTCACGAGAATGACACTGGCATTGCGGATTTGGTCAAAGAAATGCTTGTGCATGTAATGCCAGGTACGGCCATATTGCAGTTCCATCAGGTGTTTCTTGCGGCTGTCAACCAATACACCTTTATTATTATAGGTAAATTCGGGCACGTTGCGCAACACGTCCACCGCCTCTTCCTTGTGGGGCATGTCGGACACCTCGACCAGCTCCGCGAGGCGTTCCCACGCGATAAATCCCTCGGGACGTGAAATGATGCCGTCCGGAAGCGATACGCGTTCACGTACATAACGCTCCAAGGAATTGCGGCGTTTTTCCGCCAATTCCCTGTTTATGGCAAAGCCGCCCTCGGGTGAGGCGGAACCGCAGAAAGACACCTCGACCAATTCGAGCGTGCTGTCTTTTTTCACACTTTCCAGAAACGACACCACTTCGGACAGGCGCGCGGCGTTGTTGCCGTAAGCCGTGTCCAGTGTCGAGTTGCCGACCGGAAATCCGATACAGACCTCCTTCCGGCTCTCTTGCCCGAACGCCTGGATGCATCCGAGCAACATGAACGCTGATACTATTAAACCTCTCATGTGCATATTGTCTTTATTTTACATCCATTTCTTTCCAAGAAACGGATGTAAAATGTAATTTTGTAATAATCAGGCTTATAAGTATCTATTTTTCTCTTGGCTTATATTACGGGATATTATTTTTCATGTGTGATTCCTGAAATATTTTTGTTCCAATAGTTTGCGATTCAGGATTTTTATGTACTTTTGAACTCAGTATCCGTTTCTTGGAAAGAGACGGATGTTTTTGTTTTACGCCCCTATATCCTATAATTCACTGACAACCAGCTCATTGGCATTATCAATAATGGATGAGTCTATTGACGCGAGATATATTTGCGTGGTGGTCACGGAATCATGCCCGAGCGCGTCAGAAATGACGTTGACCGGGACGTTCTTCGATTTGGCGATGGTCGCCCAAGTATGGCGGGTGACATAGGTTGTAAGTGTAACCGGCAGTTCCGCCATTTCCGCTATGGTTTTAAGGGACTTGTTTACACGGCGTAACGCTGATTCGTACTGCTTGCGCTCGTCCTTGCCGGGAACGGTTATAATCGGGAGCAAATACGGCAGCCCGTCGGTCGGGTATCGCCCGGTCAGTTCTTCAATTTGCCTTATGATCTTGACTTGAAGTTGCTGGCCGGTCTTGTGACGCCGGTATGTCAGTACCCCGTTCTGAATATCCGACTTTCTCAAGAAAGCGGCGTCTATGAATGACATCCCCCTGCACAGGAAAAGAAAAAGGAACACGTCACGGGCAAATTCAAGGTTCGGCCTGCGCGAGAGGTCAAGGTCTTTAATCCGCCTGATGTCGCCGATTGAAATAGCCCGTTTGCGTGTTTTCTCCGTTCCGGTAAACACGGTCCGGAAAGGTTTGCGGTCGATGGCTGGTTCCTGTTCGACCGCACGGTTATAGACCGCCCGGAGGATGCGCATGTAAAAGGATGTGGAATTGGGCGCGAGCCCGGCAGCGTTCAGGTACGCCTGATAGTCCTCCATGATGACATGGTCTATTGCCCCGATCGGGATATCCTCGTGAGCCCGGAACCGCTTGAAACTCCCCAATGCCGCGCGGTAATTATTGGCGGTGCCGGTGTGTCCCAGTTGACTTAACCTGACAATGACATTCTCCATAAAAATAAAGAAGGTATTCTCCTTGCCGGTACGTTGGAACTCCGAGACGACATCATCGGTAGAATAGCCGCGTTGCCGGCTGTCGAGTCTCTCGATGATTCCATGCAATCTCTCCACGTCCCAACACAGCCTTTGTGTAATTGATTGGATGGCGGCCATACGGCCATTCTCGACAGTGGAGACAAGCCGGGATTGCTTTTCGTCCCATTCACAGGGAAACACTTTGTAGCCGGTCGTGATTTGCCTTACTACACGGTGGTTAGTTACAATGATGATTATGCTGCCCGGACGGTCTGCGACTGTTGACGGGCGGAATTTCACTTTTACTGTAGTCATACTTTAATTGTTTAAATTGGTAATATTTCATCCTCATCGTTTTAACTTGTGGCATACAAGAACAGTCAGCGCGATACAGACTGCAAGAAAACCGGTCGCATAACCGAATATTTGCCATAACAGGGCACTATGTATGAACTGCACATTGGCGGCACAAGTACCGGACAAAGCAGCCAAAAGAAAAACTATCACCTCTATCATGCACCAGAACGACATGGAGGAAATGACCACCCGGTCTTTGGCCGACAGGCGGTCGAACAGTCTCGCGCTCTCGTCTTCCAGCCTGCCGGCTATCTTCCGACAGATTTTATCCCCTTCCCGTTCCAGTACCCGTCCGGTTTCCTCGCTGACGGTGACTTTGCTTGCCTGTCGCAGGGAAGAAACAGCCCCGTCCATTTCGGACAGGGCTTCCAGAAGTCTGTTCTCAAGTTTTTCCACCATGTCACAAAGCGCGTGGACGGCCTTATAATTGTCCTCTAACGTGTTTGCCAGGCGTTCTTCCCGCTGCATCTTTTCGGCACCCGGAAGTGCCTCGTCAATTTTTGAAAAATCAAATCTGTTGCTCATAATCCGTTATCTTTTTCGTCCTGTTCTCGGTTTCTTTCCAATCCTCCTTGCCGCCTCGCGGGCACAGCGGCGTGCCCGTTCAAGCTCGTCCTCGTCCTTGTCACGTCCCCAAGGAAGGCCGTTGGAATCGCCGCCTCCGCCCGACGGTGCCGCCTGTGCTGACATTATCCCGACAAACAAGGCTACGGCGAGGTCCGTAAGGTCTTTATGGTTCGCCACCTCGCGGTAGTCGAACTCGTCATCGAATACCTCCATGACCTTTTCGGGAATGAAGTACCGGCGGTTGTCACCGTCCGTGCCGATGGTGTACGAGGTGCTGCCGGATTGATAAAAGGTGTAGTCTGCCGTCGGTTCGCTTCCTTGCGCGCGGGCAGGCCGGGGCGTGGACGCTGCCGTCCCTTTCACTGTAACCGGGACGGGACGTGTTACAACAGCAGCCGGTGGTATTTGTTTGGCCGGTACAGGAACCGTGTGCAGCTTCTTCCACGTGCTTTCGAGTTTGGTCGCCATGAGGTTGCGCCCCTTGCCGAGTTCGGAAGCCTTGTATCTGGCGTTGCCTTTCTTCAACACGTAGCCGCGCAATACATTCCTGCCGTCCTGCAGTTTCCATATCTCGTAGCCTTTGTTTCGGAGCAGTGCCTCGTATTCGTCCCATGACCAATGTTCCATGGATCGCAGAGTTTCCATGCAGTCCCGGTTCACCTGCCCGATGTTCGTTCCACGTACCTCGGCGGCGGTCGTCCAACCCCGTTTCAGGGCAACCCGTTCGGCCGCCCGCTGTGCCCGCGCATGGATGTCGTGATCGTTGTTGATGCGCCCCAGCTCGTCAATACGGCAGAACGCGCCGTGAAGGTGGGGGATGCCGCTTTTGGATTCCTCGTGTAGCCATACCGAGCCTTTACTACCTTTGAGGTTGGTCTTCGGGGAGTACGTCCTTCCGTTCTTGTCAAGCAGTTCGATGTTGTCGAACTCGTCGATGAAGTCGTCCCACAGCTTTTGCCAGTCGTTGATACCGAAGTCTTTCGTGTGTTCCGGCGCGGGGCTGACCTCGATACGGATGACGGAATTTTTGACCCGTTTGGATTTGGCCAGTGTAAGTTGCATGGAATCCCATATTCCCGTCGCGTCCAGACCGGGAAGCAGCAAATTGTCCTTGACATGGAAGATGCGCTCGGGATGTTTCTTGTTCCTCGATTCCCCCGTGATATACCTGATGTCATTTATCCCGTGAGAAATGGATTTCGCTTTTCCTATCATGGTTCCTCCTCCCGGTCTTCATCGTTCCTTGTCCCGTCAGGCAGGTGGTTGTCCGCCCGGATCTTGTCAAGAACACCGGTGATGCGGTCGGCCAGTTTCCCGAGTTCCTTGAGCCATTCGAGCATGAAAGGGTAACTGTTAAACATCTGCTTACGTTTTTCGAGGTTCATGCCACGGAGAGCGGACGTGTAGTTCACGAGGTCGCCGCGGCAGCCTATAAGGGTCTCCATGACGGTTTCCTGCCTTGCCGTCAGCCTCGCTTTCGGCCTGTAGCCGGAGGCCCTTGCCAGTATGTAGCTGCTGACGGTCATGCCGCACGCCTCGGCGAGGCGGCGGATATGCCGTTTCTGTTCCGGGGTGACTTTCGCCCCGACATACTCGGTACGCCTGTCATCAGGCGAAAAGGGTGTATTCTGCTTGTCTTCTGTCATATAACGTTGTCTTAAAAGGGTTTTCAAAAGGTGCGAGCCCGCGAGCGCCGCCACCGGCGAACCGCCAGTGAGCCGCGAGAGCGTCAAGGTGATACCGACCAAAGGGAGGTGATACCTTGGCATATCTCGAAACTGAAAGACGTTTTCAGTTCTCCTGCGGCGTGCCTCCACTGCCGGATAGAATACCGTTCAAAAGCTATTCAAGTGCCATTCGGGACGGTAGCGAAGGAGAGGCTGACATAGTTGCCCCGCGTGTCCGTCCAGCCCTCGATGCAGGTCACGGAGGCGACAGAGGCCACTTTGGAAGCGTTTACCGCTATCAAGCCCAGCTTTTCCATTGTGACGAGCAGGTTGCGGACTTTTTTTCTTCCTATGTTCCATTCCTCCGCGAGGCCGGTTTCCGAGAGTTGCAACTGCCCGGCCTGCAACTCCTGCGGCCTGCGGAAAGAATCATCCCTGCCGGATGTCAGTCGCATCCGTGAGAGCAGGTCATAAAAGAGTGCATGGTTGCTGACGGTGTTGCCGCCGTTGTCTTTCATTGCCCTTGCAAGCCATTCAATGGCCTCTGCGGTAAAATGGAAACGGATTGTCCGGAATCCCTGTGGCTTTTGCAAAGCAAATGGTTCCTTGTTCCTCCTGTTTTCTTGCATCATTCAGTAAAAAATAAGGGAATGGAGTACCGGAACATCCTGCAACAGTTTCAATAAAATGTCACGTGTGGGAGCTTCCTTGCCCGTCCGGTACCCCGTTCCGGTTTGCCATCAGTTTCTGTTCCCGTTAGCAGTGGATTGGGATTGCAGGTGCTGCCGTGCATCCTCCACCGCCTTGAAATCGGATGAGATTTTCATCAGCGCGACACTGATACGGCAAAGCTGGCTTATATCCACAAATCCCTTGACCGCTTCCATGAGTTTTTGCGCACGCTCCTGACGGCGTCTCATCACGGTTTCGTTACTTGTCCCGTTTTCCTTGGTAAGACCGTGGTTAAGGAAGCGGTTGACGGCCAGCATGTCGGTCGCTTCAATCGTGCCGATGTCACCTTTCCCCATTCCATAGCCGACCATTACCCGGATGGAATCGGCCTCGTAGGGGGAACAGGCACGAAGAAATTCCAGAATGGTCTGGGCTTTCGCGCCAATGGCGGACCTGCATTCCTTTTTTCTCGGTTCCTTGTTCGTTGGATCCTGAACCGTGGCGGCTTGGCTGCCCGGTTCCATGTTTGTCAAATTGTTCATTTACATTTTTGGTTTAATAGGTCAATAAATCATTTGTTTTTCTCACGTGCCACCAGATAGCGGGAGGCCTCGCTGTCAATTTCGCCCTGTGATTTCACCCGTACCCGTTTCAGCCACGCGTCGAGGTCTTCTTTGGCGAAGTAACACAGCTTGCCGCCCGGCTTGTAGTAAGGGATTGCGCGGCGCATCATCATCTTATAGAGATAGCTGGGCTTCAGCCCGAGATACCGTGCCGCTTCCGTGGTGGTCATCAGATTCCGTTCTTTTTCCATATACGTTCGTTTTAAAATTGTTCCTTGTCCTTTCGGAAAAACCGGAAAATGCTGTTTGTCAGCCTTTTGTTTTCTTCTGTTTCCGATGCAAAGTTAAGTTTACCCCAAGGTGGGCCAATGGGGAACAGATGGGGAAAGTGCATGGAAAAGAAATGCGCCATACTGCTGATATTCAACAGTATGGCGCACTGCCATGATGGAAAGACCTTATCTCAAATGGGGAATTGGCGGGCGGCCATGGGGCGCAGCTTCAGCCGCTTCGCGCTTTCGACGGCCTTGTCAATGGATTCCCGGAAATTCCGGTTCTCCTTTGTCGTGCCTTTGCCGCACACGTCGCCACGGTGCTTGTCGTAGTAGGACTTGGATATGCCACAACGTTTGAGGAACTCTTCCGCCCAAAGTTTTCCACGCTCGCGCGGCCTGATGGTCTGCGAAACGGAGAACACCATGTAGCAGACGCGCAGGTTCTCTTTCGGGCGTACCGCGACAGCGCGTCCGGTGAGCTTCAGGTTCATGAAGTACGCGAAGTCGCTGCCTGACACGTGTTCAAACTGGCAATCGTTGCACACCTCGTGGATGAACAGGCACAGGGCGAGATCAACGATGTCGATACACCCGGATGTCTCTTGCAGCAGCTCTGTTCCGGTCATGGCTTGTCCTCCTGCATCTTGTTGATATCGGAAATGATACTTCCGGCGATTCCTTTCAGGCGTTCCACCAGCACATCAAGGAACATCGGCTTGAAACAGTGCACGCAAAAATACCGGTCGCGTTCCTGCATCCACTCCTTGTATAAATGGTGCGCGTGCGCATGGGCTTCGTCATACTTCGCCTTTGCCGCACTGCATTCCGCATCGAGCAGGCTGTATTCTTCCGCATCCAGAGGCAGGAAGTCCAGCCGGTTGCTCGTTGAAGAATACTCGCGCCAGAGTCCGGTGGCGGTTGCTTTCGCTTCCTCGTGGCGGTGTTCAAAAGGTTTGAGATGTTCCCCGAAAAGAGATTCAAAGTCCACCGCCTGCAACGGTGTCCTGTCAAGGGACAGGTAGGTTTCGGTTTCCAAAAGCAGGGAAGAGGAAAAATCCAGAAGCCTTCCGGGATTCTCCTTTACCAGACAGACCGCCTCCTTGACAAGAAGGTTCGTGTCGCTGAAATCACGGTAGAACAGGGATAACGGCAGGGCTTCTCCAAAGGAAAAAACACCTTGCCGGCAAGTGGCGAGAAGCGTGTTCACTTCGTGCAGCCGTTGTGGAATATTTTGTAGCATGGTGTCCATAATCATAGAAACATTGTCATATATACAGGCATGTACAGCATATCGGCTTCTTTGCGCATGTCTTTTGTGTAAATCAGATATTTGTTCTTTATCCGCGCCGAAAATTTTCCACAGAAAGCATCCAACGAAGCGTGTGCCTTGTAACCGGAAGATTTTACCTCGACAGGGCTTACCTTGTCTTCATCTGCGATAAGGAAATCCACCTCGTAGTTGTGCTTTCCGCTGTCAGTGGGAAACGTGTAATAATACAATTCATGCCCGGCGGCTTTCAACATCTGTGCGATGACATTTTCATAGACATATCCGAGATCCGCGTTCAACTTGTCACTGAGCAGTTTGTGGTAAATCGTGTTGTCGGTAAACTTCTTGTCCCAAAATGCGAGGGTAACGAATAGGCCTGTGTCCCCTACGAACATCTTGTATTTGTCCGGGGCTTGGTGCAAAGCCATTCCCGCGCTTGGGTCATTGGCATGGTAAGCCATATTGACCACCATTGACTCCTTCATTTCGGATATAAGTTCTGCCAGATTTGAATTGCGTGTGCCGTCAGTTGCTCTCCAGGTCAGGTATCTGTTGGCATTGCTTGTCAGCTGTGCGGGGATTTGACGGAACATTTTGGAAATGTTTCCGCTCTGGTCTATCTTGTTGAAATCATCTTCATACAAAGTGATGATAGACCGTTTCACGCTGTCAACCTTTTCCAAATTATTGGTTTCAAGATAGGCGGAAACAGCTTGCGGCATACCTCCGACAAGCATATACAAACGGAAGTCACGCATCAGTTTACGGTTTGTGGCATCTCCCAATGATGTCCTGCCGTTAAAACAGTTTTGAAGCAACTTTATCGTGGCCGTGTCTCCTAACGCCCACTTGAACTCCTCGTAGTCCATCGGGTACATATGGAGCTTCACTTCCTCACTCGGAATCAGGATATTCTTGACATTCTTGCGTATGGATATAAGCGATCCGGTTTCTATATAATCGTACCTGCCGTCTTTCACGAGATACTTGATAGCCTGCCTTGCCTTTGGCGCAAGCTGGACCTCATCAAAAATGATGGCAGACTTTCGCTCTTTCAATTCGGTTCCGTATTCAAGTTGCAAGCGCATGAAAATACGGTTCAAGTCGGACACGTCATTGAACAAGTCCCGGATTTCTGTAGAACAGGCAGCAAAATCCACCAGTATGTAGGTCTCGTATTCATTGGCCGCAAACTTTTCGGCTATGGTGGACTTTCCAACACGTCTTGCGCCCTGTATCAATACGGCTGTCCTGCCTTCATCCGTCCGCTTCCATTGCAGCAGCTCCTCGTATATTTTTCTTTTGAATATCATATAACTGTCTTTAATAGAGAACAAAGGTAATGTATTTTACGCTAATCTCAAATTGTTTTTATAGAAAAATTCCACTAATCTCAAAATCTTACCGATTAGAATAGGCGGTATTCTCAATTTGTTCATTTTCTACTGTACCAGCTTAAAAAAGTAGACTGATGCGGTGACAACAAGTTTGACACGAAGTATTACCACCATTGCTTAAACAAAGTCTTCTGAGATAATATTTCGTGCATAAAAAGTTGTCAATCAAAAACGCTATCCACCAGATTGACCGCTTCAACTTTCTTGCTGTCCACTATCTTTGCATAGATTTGGGTGGTCTTCACGTTGGAATGGCCGAGTAGTTTGCTGGTGGTATAAAGGTCTGCACCAAGCGTCAGCATCATCGTTGCGAACGAATGGCGGCTGGTATGGTAGGTGATTTTTTTGGTTATCCCCGCTGCCACCGCCCATTTGGCCAGCACCTTGTTTATATTGGGTTCGGCAGGCAGTCCGGCAAAGATTTTCAATTCATCCCCTTCGCCGTCCCTCTCGGGCAGCCAGCGGACGGCATGGCGGGAAAGCGGCAGGTAAATCGGCGTAGTGGTCTTCTGCATCACGGTCGATACCCGGTATTGTTCCCCGTCCAGAAAGATGTCCTTCCAACGCAAAGCGTAGATGTCGCTCAACCGCAAACCGCAGTAGCAGGAGAAAAGATAGGCACGCTTCACATCCTCACGGGGGCATTCCGTGTCAATCAGGGCTTTTATCTCGTCAATGGTCAGGTATTCACGTTTGGATTCCGGTACTTTGATACGTTCCGTGGGTGCGAGTGTCATTATCGGATTTTCCGGGATGACTTCGGCACGGACGGCGGCATTAAGCGCGGTGGAAAAGTAACCCACGTAATCCGCCGCACTCTTTGGGGAAAGCGGGTTGCCCCACCGGGTCTTGTAGGTATGCTGAAGCCAGTCTATGAAGCCCAGACACCATTCCTTGTCAATCTCCCCCATCTTCACCTTTTTCCTGTAAAGGGGAAGCAACCGGCAGACCGTCCGTAACAGTTTCCCCCCTCTTGCGCCTTTTCGTTCCTGTTCGGCAAGGTAGGTTTCCATCCAGTCGTCCAGCAGCATTTTGGAACGGACGGATGTCTTTTTCAGCCCGGCCTTCGAGTGGGTCAGTTCGATAATGCGTTTTGACTTGATGGCCTCTATCGCCGCTTTGGTGGCACGGTTCTGTTCCTTGACCATGGGATTGATTTCGGGAAGCAGGTACAGCTTCAGAAACTCGTAACTACGCTTCCCGTCAACATAGATGTCGAGATAATAGGATTCCGAGCCGTCGGCGAGCTTCTTCGTGCGCACCTTTACCGGTTCCTTGAGTCTGGTTGGTTTCCTTGTTGTTGCCATATATAATAATGTATTTAGAATGCGTTGTCAACCAAGGCGATCGCATCGTCCTTTTTCTTGTCCACAATTTTCGCGTAAACCTGCGTGGCACGCACGGAACGGTGCCCGAGAATCTTGGAAACGGTATAGATGTCCGCCCCGAGTGTCAGCAACAGTACCGCGCATGAATGTCTGGCCGTGTGGAATGTCACGTTCTTCTTTACCCCGGCCTTATCAGCCCAGTTCTTGAGGCTGATACAGAGATTGCCTGCATTGGGAAGGCCGCCGAAAACAAGGTCTTCGGGCGCACAGTCCTTGCGTTCCGGCAGCCACTTTACGGCTTGGGACGAAAGGGGGATATAAACGGGGTTGGTGGTTTTTGTCATCACCACCGACACGAGCCATTGCCCGCCTGATATGGAGATGTCACGCCAGCGTAATTTCCGTATATCACTGATGCGAAGGCCGCAAAAACAGGAGAACAGGTATGCCTGCCGTACATGCTCGTTGAAGAATGGCGTGGCAATCATCTTCTTTATTTCCTCGATGGTCAGAAAATCCCGTTTGCTTTCGGGCACCTTGATTTTTTCGGTCATCTCCAGTTTGTACCAAGGGTTCGATTCAATCAATTTCTCACGTACAGCCTCGTTCAATGCGGTACGCAAGGTGGTATAATAGGAATGAGCCGTCTTGGGAGAAACCGGCTTGCCCCATGCGGTCTTGCAGGAAGAACGAAGCCAGTCGATATAATCAAGGTAGAACTGTTTGTCCAAATCACGGAGCCTGGCATCCGCACGGAACTTCAACAGGTTCTTGCGGGCGTTGTCTATACCGTTCAGGTCACGCGCTCCCCGGTGCTCGTGGTTTTTGCGGACAATGGCCAGCCAGTCTGACAACAACATGTCGGAAGATTTGTTTTCCGGCACTGCTTCCACCTTCGCTTTGAGCAGGGCTTCTGTCCGTTCACGCTGAATATCTTCCGCCTTGCGGAGTATCTGTGCGTTTTGCCGCTTTACTTTGGCGGATGTTTCCGGCATGAGGTAGAGTTGCAGGAACTCGTACTCATGACCGCCGTCCACACTGCGGTCAAGAAACAGGGATAAACGTCCGTCTGCCAGTTTGCGACGACGCAACTTGAACGGGGATTTCTCTATCAATGATTTCTTTTTTCTTCCCATTGTTTGTTAGTGATTTATATCCATATACAAAGATACGAAATAATCCGAAAATGAGTATCGTTTTCGGTAACAAAAATGGCGAATAATAGAGATTTTTAAGGAATACAACAGAAATCATTGTATTTTCATAATACATTAATAATCAATACTTAATAAGATTTTCAATACTTTTATTTTCCCTTATTTTCTATATATAGGCTAATGGGCAATGATATTCCCATGTTCATCACAAATCCTTCCTCGCATATCACGGCGGGTGGAGAGTTCCTGGCAAGTGATGCCGCGCCGTTCAAGGATATGGAACCGGAGATGACGCATTCCTTTGAGGCGGGTATAGAAGCGCGTTTTTTAAAGAACCGCATTGGTTTGAATGCCACTTTCTATAAGACGAATACCCGGAACCAGTTCTTCAAGCTTCCCACTCTGTCGGGCGATAAATATGCCTACCGTTATGTCAATGCGGGTAATATACAGAATGTGGGGTGGGAGGTTTCATTGGATGCCGTTCCTTTGCTGACAAACCATTTCAAGTGGAAAACAGAGGTAAACTTCTCCACCAACCGCAACAAGATAATTTCACTGCACGAAGCGCTGAAGGAGTTTCTTTACGGTCCTACCAGCTTCTCGTCCAGTTATGCCATGAAATTGGTGAAAGGGGGCTCTATCGGTGACATCTACGGAAAAGCTTTTGTACGTGACGATGCGGGCAATATCGTTTACGGCACGGAAGGAGACAATACCGGCATGCCTTTGGTGGAAGGTGATGGCAATACGGTGAAAGTGGGCAATGCCAATCCAAAACTGATGCTGGGCTGGAATCATATGCTGTCTTACAAGAATTTTTCTTTCTATTTTCTGGTGGATTGTCGCTTTGGAGGCGATATTTTGTCCCAGACGCAGGCGGATATGGATATGTATGGCGTTTCTGAAGTCACGGCCCGGGCCAGAGACAAAGGTTATGTAATGCTTGAAGGTAACCGGATAGATAATGTGAAAGGATTTTATAAGAATGTTGTAGGCGGACGGGCCGGGGTGACGGAATATTATATATATGATGCCACGAACATCAGGCTGCGTGAGCTGTCCGTGGGCTACCAACTGCCTGCTGCCTGGATGGAAAAGACCAAAGTCCTCAAGCGGGCACAACTGTCCTTTTCGGGACGCAACTTGTTCTTCTTCTACAAAAAGGCGCCTTTCGACCCTGACCTGGTACTCTCTACGGGCAACGATAACCAGGGAATTGAAGTCTACGGTATGCCTACCACGCGTAGTTGGGGATTTTCTTTGAAGTGTGAATTTTAAGAGGGGGAGGGAGACTTGATATGAAGAGGATTATAGTACTGATTGGCATGGTTTTCGTGTTTCTGGCTTGTACGGGAGACTTTAAGGAAATCAATACGGACAAGTCCGGCGTGACGGACGAGGACTTGCAGGCCGACTATAACGAACATGGCATCCGTCTTGGAATCATCCAGCAAGGCATCTATTTCAATTACGACTACGGAAAGGGGAAGAACTGGCCTTTTCAATTGACCCAGAATTTGAATGCCGACATGTTCAGCGGTTACATGCACGATGCCAAGCCTCTGAATGGAGGTTCGCACAATTCGGACTACAACTTGCAGGATGGATGGAACAGCGCCATGTGGGGACATACCTATGAGTATGTTTTCCCGCAGATATATCAGTCGGAGAATGCCACACGTGACCGTATGCCTGCCTTTTTCGGCATTACCAAGATACTGAAGGTGGAAGTGATGCACCGTGTCACGGACTATTACGGCCCTATTGTGTATAGTCATTTTGCCGATCCCGAAGCCCGTTATATGCCTGACACGCAGAAAGAGGTCTATAGTGCCTTTTTCTGTGAACTCGATACGGCTGTTGCTGTACTTTCCGATTATATTGTCGAGCATCCGGGAGCTTCGGAGTTTGCGCGTTTCGATATGTTGTTGGACGGTGATTATGACTCTTGGATAAAGTTTGCCAATTCGTTGCGGATGCGGCTTGCCATGCGCATTGCGGTAGCCAGTCCGGAGAAGGCAAAAACGGAATTCCGTAAAGCGATGGATAATGAATACGGAGTCATTCGGGAGGCGGACGAGTCGGTGGCGGTTTCCACGGCGAGTGGATATACCAATCCGTTGGGCGAGATAAACCTTGTTTGGAATGAAGCTTATATGGGAGCGCCGATGGAGTCCATACTGAACGGATATGAAGATCCCCGTCGTGAAATCTATTTTGCCACTTGCCAGAATGAACAGTTTGCAGGCGAGTATCGCGGCATTCGTCAGGGTACATGCTTTGCACATAACTATTATAATACACTCTCAAAATTGAAAGTCACCCAGCAGACTGATGCAGTGTTGATGCCGGCAGCAGAAGTCTGGTTCCTGCGTGCCGAGGCTGCCCTACGGGGATGGACCGATGAGTCGGCGAAAACCTGCTATGAAGAAGGGGTAATGGCTTCTTTCCGTCAGTATGGCATCTTGCAGTCTGACGCTTATCTGGAGAGCGACTTGTTGCCTGCCGATTTTGTGGATACCTACGATATGGAGAATGATATTACCGCCCGTTGCCAAGTTTCGCCACGCTGGCTGGAGTCAGCGGATAGGGATACGAAACTGGAGAAGATTATTACCCAAAAATGGATTGCCATGTTTCCCGAAGGGTGTGAGGCTTGGGCTGAACAGCGCCGGACGGGGTATCCCCGGCTATTCCCCGTACGCTTTAATCACAGTAAAGACGGGTGCATAGATACTGAGACAATGATTCGCCGTCTGAACTTTCCCGGCGGACTGAAGACGGAGAATGCCGAGCAGTATGCCGCTTTGGTAGAGGCACTGGGTGGGGATGACAATGCCGGTTCCCGATTGTGGTGGGATACCGGCATCAACTGGTAGAGATACCTTATTTATATAGGGATATTTTTTATTGGATGGGGTGATTCTCGGCAAAAATCGCCATACGTTCGTCCAACTGGTCGTACTGATGGTCTTGGATAAAGGAAGTGCAGGCACGCAATCCTTCTTGATGGCTTCCGGTGGTCACCAGCGAAATGGCGCTTACACCGTAGTACATTAGTTCCCGCGCAAGTTCTCCGCTACTCATACCCGGGTAACCGATGGTGAAATAGAAACCGTCGGCAACGGGATCACCCAAATCATTGTCGTATACCAAGTGGAAACCGTGGCGCAAGAAGATTTCTTTCAGGCGGCGGGCACGTTCACCGTATACTTTCACTTCATCAAGAAAGTTGTATTGATCTTCATTAGCTGCTTTAAGCATGGCGGCAAGAGCATACTGAGCAGAGTGGCTGGTGCCGGAGGAGAGTGCATAGAGTACGCGGTGGATGAATACTGTGCCGAAGGTGCCGCCGCCGTAGCGTTGTGTCAGCCCGGGATAGGCCCGGTGATACAGTTTGTCCGAAATGCAGCTGACACCGATACGTTGACCGGCATAGCTGAAAGCTTTGGAACCGGAAATGAGCAGCACGTAATAGTCCGTATAGTGTGCCACAGAAGGTTGGTAAGGCGCTTGGAACGGTTTGCTCAAGTCTTGGCGGAAGTCCATGGCAAAGTAGGCGAGGTCTTCCAACACAATGACGTCATATTGGGTTGCCAGTTCGCCGATGATGCGCAACTCTTCTTCTTTCAGGCAAATCCAGCTGGGGTTGTTGGGATTGGAATAGACGATGGCAGAGATATTGCCTTTGCTGAGGTAACTTTCCAGCTTCGCTTTCAACTTGTCGCCACGGTAGTCATATACGTCAAAGGTTTCATATTTCTGTCCCATCACGACCAACTGCTGCTTCTGTACCGGGAAACCGGGATCGATGAAGAGAATGGTATCCTTTTTCTCATCGCACTGGCTACATGTGAGGAATGAAGCGAAAGTTCCTTGCATGGAGCCGGTAACTGGTACACAACCTTCGGGGGCTACATCTACATTGATAAAGGCTTTGATAAAACGTGATGCTTCCTCTTTCAAGGCGGGAAGTCCGTTAATGTCCGGGTAGAGGCTGGCAATACCATTCTGCAATGCCTCCACCTCGGCCTTTACGCCGACGGCTGAGGGGGGGAGTCCGGGTACACCCATTTCCATTTTTATGAATTCCACACCCGATGCCGCTTCGGCATTGGCTGCAATGGCTTTTACTTCACGGATGGTTGCTTTGGCAAAGTCTGTGATATGAAAATCTGCGATAGTTTCATCTATCAACTTACGTTCAATAGGAGTATTTCTCATGATTTCAATATTAATTTAGTTTTGCAAAGGTAACATAAATCTCTTATAATCAAGCTATGTTAAAAAAAAGATGATTTTTTTTCTTTCAAGCTATTGCAGATATAAGAATTTTGTCTACCTTTGCAACCGCAATCGAGAGAGATAGCAACGAAAGAATGAAATAATGGTGCGTTAGTTCAGTTGGTTAGAATACATGCCTGTCACGCATGGGGTCACGGGTTCGAGTCCCGTACGCACCGCGAAAGCAAATAGAAAATTAAAGCAAAGCTCTGAAATTCAAGGATTTCAGAGCTTTTTTTGTTTTCTGTATCGGCAAGAATAACGATTAAAAACAAATCATGCGTGGGATTATTCGTGGGATTTCTGCCAGTCTTACTATACTCATCTGATGAACTTGAACTTTCTTGCGGTATAATCGGGAATTCGGGTACAAATATCCGTAAATCATATACACCTTCGCTTGTGCTATCGCGGTACCTTTGTCATCAGAAGTTTAGCAAGAAAAATAGAGTAATATAACGTATGACAAAAACAATTTTAGGAGTTCTGTCACTGCTTGTCATAATGTCGTGCAGTATTCCCGTAAAGGAGAACACCGTTCAACCCAATATAATGGAAACGAACAAGAAAAATCTCGGAAATCTGTTGGCGCTCTATCCCAAGCCGATGACGGTTGTCGGGGCAGAGGTTGAAGGGAAAGTAAACTGGCTAGTGGTAGGGCATACGGGTGTTATTGGACATGACCGGATACTCATCAGCATGAGTAAAAGCCATTACACTAATCAAGGGATAAAGGACTCAAAACGACTTTCCGTCAATCTAGTGAGTCGTGAAATATTGCCGAAAGCTGACTATGTGGGAAGTGTAAGCGGTGCGACGGTCGATAAGTCGGAGGTGTTTGCCTACCATATTGGCGAAAACGGTACCCCCGTTATAGACGCATCACCCCTCACCATGGAGTGTGAGGTGGTAGACATCTATGAAACTGAAGGTTTCGACAATTTCATTTGTGCGATAGTCAATACATACGCTGCTCCTGAAGTGCTTGATAATAACGGGAAACTTGACTATACGAAGCTGAAACCCGTATTGTTTGAATTTCCGACCTATTCCTACCTTGCCACGGGAGAGATTATCGGCAAATGCCTGAATCTGGATAAGCGGCCGGGTATGTGTGCCAAAGAGCCGATGAGTGCTGACGGTATCGTGCGGTTGTCGAAAATCGAGGTTTATCCGCAGTATCTCGACGAGTATATGAAATACGCAACCGAAGTAGGCGAAATCTCTCTGCGTACCGAATCGGGCGTGCTGACTATGTATGCGGTCGGCGAGAAGGAGAATCCCTGTAAGGTGACTATTCTCGAAACCTATGCGAGCCATGCGGCTTATGAAAAACATATTGCATCAGAACACTTTCAGAAATACAAGCAAGGAACGTTGCACATGGTCAAATCATTGGTCTTGTCTGACCAGACGCCACTTAATCCGGCTAACAAGCTCAATAACTTCATGCAATAAATAGAACGACTATGAACAAGATTTTTTTAATTTCAGTATTCAGCATTTTAACACTCAATGTTATGGCACAAGAAAAGATAGTACAGACAGCAGGACGCACCCAGTTGGGTGAGTTTGCTCCTAAATTTGCGGAACTAAACGACAATGTCCTCTTTGGCGAGGTCTGGAGCCGCACCGACAAACTCGGTCTGCGTGACCGTAGTTTGGTAACTATAACTTCTCTTATCAGTCAAGGAATCACGGATAATTCGCTCGTGTTCCACCTTCAGTCGGCAAAAAAGAACGGCATCACCCGTACGGAGATTGCTGAAATCATCACCCATATCGGATTCTATGCCGGTTGGCCCAAAGCGTGGGCAGCGTTTAATCTGGCCAAAGGCGTATGGGCAGAGGACACCGCCGGTGAAGATACCAAAGCCGCGTTCCAGCGTGAAATGATTTTCCCCATTGGAGAACCGAACACAGCATACGCACAGTACTTCATAGGTAACAGCTATCTTGCTCCCGTTTCACGTGAGCAGGTTTCCGTCTCTAACGTCACTTTCGAGCCTCGTTGCCGCAATAACTGGCACATACACCGTGCTACTAAAGGCGGTGGACAGATGCTTATCGGTGTTGCCGGTCGTGGGTGGTATCAAGAAGAAGGCAAGCCGGCAGTAGAGATTCTACCCGGTACGGTTATCCATATCCCTGCAAATGTGAAGCATTGGCACGGTGCTGCTTCTGATGGTTGGTTTGCCCATCTTGCTTTCGAAGTTCCCGGTGAGGATACTTCTAATGAATGGCTAGAGCCGGTGACGGATGAAGAATACGATAAACTTAAATAACACCACCCACACTCCCGTAATTCAAGCGATTACGGGAGTTTTTGTTTTATGGAGCTATGATTTAGTAGCTGGAGGGGACAGCATAATCCGTAATTTGGGTATAGATACCGGGGATTTATCTACACGGCATATGACGGATACCGCCTATTTTTGCATTATCATTAATTTGGTAATAAAAATTAAATAGGAGAAATTATGACTACGAACGAATTTAAAGAATATGTAAAGACGCGTCAAGCGCTTAATACGGAGGAGATACACCGTTTTATGGACGAAATGAGCAGTGAAGCCAGGCGTATCACTTTACGGCTGAACACCGCATACTATACGCCGGACGAAGTACGTGAGTTGCTATCCGAATTGTTCGGTTATCAAGTTCCGTCATCGTTCCGGGTATTTCCGCCGTTTTATGCCGATTTCGGGAAGAATATAACAGTGGGCGAAGGCGTATTTATTAATGCCTGCTGTCATTTTCAAGACCATGGTGGTGTGATAATCGGCGACGGATGCCAAATTGGGCATAATGTAGTCTTTGCAACGCTCAATCATGGTTTGCCTCCGGCTGAACGCCAAACTACCTATCCGGCACCAATTGTACTAGGCAAGAATGTCTGGGTAGGTTCTAATTCAACGATTCTTCAAGGAGTGACAATTGGTGACAATGCTGTGGTGGGAGCTGGAGCGGTCGTGACGAAAGATGTGGAAGCAAATACAATAGTAGGTGGTGTCCCCGCAAAATTGATAAAGAGAATAGAATAATAAAATTGAAAACAAGATGAAAATAATATCAAATACAGCATTTGGCGGAGAAAGACCTTTGTTCGAATCGCATGACTTACGTATGGAGAATGTAGTTATCCGTGCTGGAGAATCAGCCATCAAGGAATGCAGCAACATCGAAGCTGTTGATTGTCGGTTCGAAGGAAATTATCCCTTCTGGCATGTTCACGGATTTGTTATCGACCGTTGTTTTTTCGATGTCGGCGGGCGTTCGGCACTGTGGTATTCCGACCATCTGAAAATGACTGATACGCGTATCGATGCACCCAAAATGTTTCGCGAGATGCACGACATCGAAATAGAGAATGTAGAGATAAACGATGCCAATGAGGTGTTCTGGCGTTGTAAAAATCTGAATATCAAAAATCTGAAACTGCATGGAGGAACTTATCCGTTCATGTTCAGCAGCGACATCCGCATAGACGGATTGGAAAGCGACAGCAAGTACGTTTTCCAGTATGTGAAGAATGTGGAGTTGCGCAATGCCAAAATCACTACGAAGGATGCCTTCTGGGAGGTGGAGAATGTGACAATCTACGATTCTGAACTCAACGGCGAATATCTCGGCTGGCATTCGCACAATCTCCGGTTGGTGAATTGCCATATAACCGGTGAGCAACCGCTCTGCTATGCCCACGACCTCGTACTGGAGAATTGCACCTTTGGTCCCGACTGCGACCGGGCTTTTGAATATAGTTCGGTGCAGGCAACCATCAAAGGAACAATAGGCGGGGTGAAGAATCCACGGACAGGCTGTATCACTGCCGAAAGCTATGGGGAAATCATTCTCGACGAAAATATAAAGGCGCCTGCCGATTGTGAGTTGAGGCTTTGGGATGGTAACTGGATTTATAAATTATGAAATACGATTTCGATACAATCATTTCGCGTCGCGGGACGAATTCTTATAAATGGGATATTCCCGAAGAGGAGAATGTACTGCCCATGTGGGTGGCGGATATGGATTTTCGTACAGCACCCGCTATTATCGATGCCTTACAAAAGCGGGTGGCGCACGGTATTTTCGGTTATACAAAAGTACCCGAAGCCTATTATGATGCGGTTGTCCGGTGGTTCGATGACCGGCATCGCTGGCAGGTTGATTCCCGGTGGATTATCTATACGAATGGTGTCGTGCCGGCTCTGTCAGCCATTATCAAAGCCTTGGCCATGCCGGGTGATAAAGTCATCGTTCAGGCTCCTGCCTATAATTGTTTCTACTCATCTATCCGTAATGACGGATGCGAGTTGTTTGCCAATAATCTCATTTATCAAGATGGCCGCTACGTAATCGACTTTGCCGATCTTGAAAGGAAAGCTTCCGATCCGAAAGCAAAAATCCTGCTGCTGTGCAATCCTCACAATCCGGTCGGCCGGGTCTGGACTCCGGAAGAACTGCAGCATATAGGTGATATTTGTTTACGGAATGAGGTGTTTGTCGTGGCGGATGAGATTCATTGTGAACTGACTTACGAAGGATATGACTACACACCCTTTGCCTCCTTGTCCGAACGCTTTTTGCAAAATTCCGTCACTTGCGTTTCGCCGAGCAAGGCGTTCAACCTTGCCGGGTTGCAAATCGCCAATATCATCGCAGCCGATGAAGAGGTGCGCCGCCGTATTGACAGAGCCATCAATATCAACGAGGTATGCGACGTCAATCCGTTCGGCGTAATCGCCACAATGGCAGCTTATAACGAAGGTGGGGAATGGCTCGATGCCTTGCGGAAATATCTGCGGGGGAATTACGAATACCTCCGCTGCTTTTTCGGAGAACGGTTACCACAATATCCTGTGCTGCCACTCGAAGGAACTTATTTGGTTTGGATAGACTGCCGTGCCTCCGGTATCAGCTCAGATGCTGTCGCCTTGCGTTTGCAAGAACAACAGCATCTGATGGTCAATTCCGGTACGATGTACGGTCCCGGTGGAGAGGGCTTTATCCGGCTGAATATCGCTTGTCCCCGGGCTCTGCTTGCTGATGGACTGGAACGGATGGCCCGTTTATTCTATCGTGAAGTCTTCTGATTTAAATCCGCTGTAATACCTACCGGCGAAGGCGGTGAACTTCAGGACACAATAATCGGGATCAGTCACTCCTTCGGGGTAGTACATAGTGTCGCCTTCCTGCCATATCATTTTCTTACTGGTGCTGTCCGTCAGTATCTCCATCGTGCCGCGCAGCATTACGCCCTTGAAGAAGCGTGTGTTGCAGACGTAAAGGCATGCCCGGTTATTTTTGAGAAATTGCGAAACGCGCATCGACGAGGTGTTCGTTGATAGGTAAATGTGTTTGATCCCTTCCCTTTTGCGGGTTTGCAACATGGCCTTGATGTTGGGAAAGCCTTCGGCATCCACCGAACCGACAAAGATGGTTTTTTCCTTGTCAATCATGTTTCCTACTGTTTTTTCTGCATCTCTCATTGTTTGTTTTTTTTATGGGTTATTGTTTCAAGGGCAAAGATAGCCGGTAAGTGGAACTTTTGTACAATAAAAAAGAAGGAGGATATGTCACTTTTCACGGTTTCTCCATTTTCCGGTAGGCGAGGGGAGTATACCCTATACATTGTCGGAAACTACGTACAAAGTAGGAGACGGTTGAGAAATGGAGTTCGGAGGCTATTTCTGAAATGGGGAGGTCGGTGTAGGTGAGCAGACGCTGGGCTTCGTCTGTAACCTTGTTGAGTATGTACTGCTTGGCGTTGATGTTTATGGCCGAAGAGAGGATTTCGTTCAGATAGTTGGGAGTGATGCATAGTTTATCGGCATAGAATTGTACAGAATGCTGCTCCCGGAAGTGCTCCCCAACCAATTCGAAGAATCGGCTGAGGTGGAAACTGCTGATATCTTTATGTGGCTCCTTACCCGTCTCCGGAGGGATAGAGGTGCGGTAGGCACGGTTGAGTAGCATGAGGACTTCGTAAAGTAAGGCGCGTAATATGCCCGTATCGTGTGGGTGGAAAGAGTCGATTTCGACCTTTATGTCGTGCAGAAGTTGGAGTATTCGTGCATAGAGCCCGTTCGGCAGTTGGAGTTTGTCTACCATTTTTCCCATTCGGAAGAACGGGAGGTGCTGCACGAATAGTGGGTCTTTGAAGAAAGAGGTCAAAAAGGTATCCTCAAAAATTAGAGCATGACCGTTGCCGATACGGTCTGTGTCCCAACTGCGCACCTCACCTGGTTTGGAGAAGAATACATCACCGGGAGCTGCCAAGTGTGTCCGGTTACCGATAGTGAATTCTCCTTCTCCTTCTGTGATGAAGGTGATGTCATAGTAGGTCAGAATATGTACTTTTCCCTGGGTCAAGAATTTCCGGGTATACTGCAAATCAACGACATCTATCAGAAGTTCGCTTCCGTACTTAGTTTTGTAGAAATTGTATCGTGGGATGGCATTTTTCATGGCTTAACATTGTATGATGGCAGTAAAGTTAGAGAAAAAGCTGCTCCGTACAATAGCGAATAGGAAAATGTTGGGTAAAGACCGGGAGTTTTGTTTATCTTTGCACCCGCAATTATCAATCGCCTTGCAACGATTGTCTGGAATTATCATATTATGAAACAGAAACGAATACCATTGGTGGGCAGACAATACCTTGTGCCCTTCATTTTGATTACCTCTCTTTTCTTTTTGTGGGGATTTGCCCATGCCATTCTGAATGTACTGAACAAGCACTTTCAAGAGATACTGGATATCACGAAGACACATTCGGCCTTTATACAGATGACGATGTATATGGGATACTTCATTATGGCCATTCCTGCAGGATTTTTCATCAGTCGCTTCGGATACCGCCGGGGTGTGGTATTCGGTCTGTTGCTTTACGGCGTCGGTTCGCTGCTCTTTATCCCCGGGCAGCATTATCTGTCTTTTAATCTTTTCTTGTTTGCATTGTTCGTGATAGGCTGTGGACTGACGTTTCTTGAAACTGCCGCCAATCCTTATGCCACAGAATTGGGCGCAAAGGAAACTGCTGCCAGCCGGCTGAATTTCGCGCAATCCTTCAACGGTCTGGGATGTATCTGTGCACCGGTACTGGCTGGACTGCTGCTCTTCTCGAAGGATGGGCAGACGGGCTCGGGTAATGTCGCATTGCCCTATATCTGCATGGGGGTAATTGTGTTGCTGGTAGCGTTGGTCTTTTCAAGAATCAAGTTGCCCGAGATTGAACATAGTGTGGAGGTGGACGAAGCTGGTAATAAGGTCGGATTGTGGTCACACCGGCTTTTCATTTTCGGGCTGATAGCCTTGTTTGCCTATGAGGTCGGCGAGATTTCCATCAACAGCTTCTTCATCAACTACGTGGTGGAGCAGAATTGGATGAATGCCCGCGAAGCTTCCGTAGTGCTTTCTTTCGGTGGACTGGGATTATTTATGTTAGGACGTTTTGCCGGTAGCTGGATTATGGGACGTGTGCGTGCCGAGAAGATGTTGCTGGTTTGTGCTACGGGCACTGTGATGACTACCTTGTTGGTGTTGCTGGATGTAGGAATGGTGTCGCTTGCAGCTCTGTTGTGCGGATATGCATTTGAGGCTATTATGTTTCCCACGATTTTTGCACTTTCCTTGCGCGGGCTGGGCAACCATACCAAGAGGGCTTCCTCTTTCCTGATGATGTCTCCCGTGGGAGGCGTGGTAGGTCCGCTGTTGATGGGACTGGTGGCAGACCATACGACGATGGTGTGGGCGTTCATCGTACCGCTGGTTGCCTATTGCGTGGTGTGGGCATATGCTCGCAAGATGGTGTCCGTCTCTACCGCTTCTTCAATATAGAAGGAAGCCTGCGACTCCGGCAAGGATTATCAGTAAGATAGGGTGGAGGTTCCACTTCCACGTCACGCCGAAAGCGGCTGCAAAGATAAGTATGCTTTTGTAATCTATGAAATTTTCCTTGTTCATCAGCAATAGGGCAGCAGCAGCTATCAATGATACGGACATGGGCAGCAGTCCCGACATTGCCGCCTTGATGTATTTGTTGTCCTTGCATTTCACGAAGAAGTAAGAGATGAGCAATACCAGGATGAACGAGGGAAGACATACTGCAATGGTGGTCACGACAGCTCCCCACACGCTTTGAGTAACTGCATAGCCCACATAGGTGGCACTGTTGATGCCTATCGGACCAGGCGTCATCTGCGAGATGGCCACTACGTCCGTGAATTGTTGCAGGGTGAGCCAGTGATGGTGGTCCACCACCTCATATTGGATGAGGGACAACATGGCGTAACCGCCTCCGAAACCGAACATTCCGATTTTTAGATATACCAATATCAGCTGCCAATAAATCATATCTGTAATTTTCTCAGTTTATCTTTTAACCATAATGTATAGAGCATTCCTCCTGCAATTCCTGCAAGGACAATGTATACGGGGGATAGCCCGAATTGCCAGATGAGTATGGTGGCGATGGCTGGAAGCACCAGTTGCCAATACTTCAGCTTCAGTGCCCGTGCAGCCGAAATGCAGGGTATCACAATCAGTGCGACTACTGCCGGACGGATACCGTTAAAGATGCGTATCATCACCTGGTTGTCCTGAAAATGAGCGAAGAACATGGCTATCAGCATCATGATGACAAAAGAGGGGAGGATTGTGGCAAGTGCACACACCAGGCTACCTTTTACTTTATGCAGCTTGTAGCCGACGAATATGGATATATTGACAGCAAAAACACCGGGAAGTGACTGGGTCAACGCAAACATTTCCATGAAATCTTCTTTACTCATCCATCTCTTTTTTACGATTTCCCGTTCAATGAGAGGTATCATAGCGTATCCGCCACCGATAGTGAACATTCCTATCTTGGCAAAGGTCATAAAAAGCAGTAAATATTTCATTATTTCTCTTCGGGTGACTTTCTTTTGCAAAGAAACCCAAATTAATCAACATATACAAATTAGGGGGATAATATTTATTTATTAATATTTTATATTACAGGGCTATATTCTTAAATCTATTTAAAAGGAGAATATTCCGTCGTAAATAAGCTTTATCTTTAACACGTAATTACAAATAATATAAATGTAGATATGATACAGATAGTGCAATTACATGGTACGGATAAAAAGCTGTACGAGCTTGTAGCCCCTTTGGTTATGAGCCCGGAAGTGCTGAAACAGAACTACAATTACCCTTTCCGGACATCGGAAGAGTACGAGTGGTTTGTTGCTCTGGATAATAAACATGTTGTAGGTTTTGTGCCGGTGGAGCACAAGAAGTATGAATGTGTCATCAACAACTATTATATTAAGGAAAGGAATGTTGACACGCTAAAATTGCTTCTGGAAAAGGTACTTGAGAAGCAGGGCGAGGAGAGTAGTCTGACGGCTGTTAGCTTTGTTGAAGATAGGGATGTCTTCAGCGAGCTGGGCTTTTTGGAAGACAAGGTATGGACCCGTTATGTGAAAATGAAGAAAAACAGATAATTATGGCTACACCCAAAAATGTGTATGAACTGGCGCAAGAACGTCTTGATGTGATTTTTAGGGAATTTGACACGATATGCGTCTCTTTTTCGGGAGGAAAAGATAGTGGAGTGTTGCTGAATTTGTGCATAGACTATATCCGCCGGAACCGGCTGAACCGTAAACTGTGTGTATTCCATATGGACTATGAGATACAGTACAGCATGACCATTGATTATGTGGACCGGGTATTGGAGGCGAATAAGGATATATTGGAGGTGTATCGTGTTTGTGTGCCTTTCCGTGTAACGACTTGTACGTCGATGTACCAGAGTTACTGGCGTCCGTGGCAGGAGGATTTGGAGGACATTTGGGTAAGGAAGATGCCGAAAGGCTGCCTCACTAAAGAGACGTTTCCTTTCTACACTCCCGAAATGTGGGATTATGAGTTCCAGATGCACTTTGCCAAATGGCTGCATGAGAAGAAGGATGGAGTGCGTGCCTGCTTTCTCATAGGCATCCGTACGCAAGAGAGTTTTAACCGCTGGCGCAGCATCCATCTGAACCGGAAGTATCAGATGTACCACAATTACCGCTGGACCTCGAAGATAGGCAATGACATTTTCAATGCTTATCCCATTTATGATTGGAAGACGACGGATATCTGGACGGCCAATGGCAAATTCGGCTTTGACTATAACCATTTGTATGACCTATATTATAAAGCCGGAGTCAATATCGAACGCCAGCGTGTGGCAAGCCCTTTTCTTTGTGAGGCACAAGAGAGCCTGAAGCTGTATCGTGTCATCGACCCGAATACTTGGGGAAGAATGATAGGGCGGGTCAACGGGGTGAACTTTACCGGTATTTACGGAGGGACGCGTGCTATGGGGTGGCAGACGGTCCGACTGCCCGAAGGGTATACGTGGAAAGGCTTTATGCAGTTCCTGCTTTCCACCTTGCCGGAAGAGACCCGGAGGAACTACTTGAAAAAGCTTACCGTCAGCATTGAATTCTGGCGTACAAAAGGGGGCTGTCTGGCTGACGAGACCATCCAGAAGCTGAGGGATGCAGGAGTGTCCATTGAAGTGATAAATATCACGAATTACAAGACAAACAAGAAGCCGGTGCGCATGGATTATCTGGATGATATTGACATCGCGGAATTCCGGGAAATTCCCACTTATAAGCGGATGTGCATATGCATCCTGAAGAATGACCATGCCTGCAAGTACATGGGTTTTGCCTTGAACAAGGAAGAGGCATACAAAAGAGACAAGATAATGGAACAATTCAAAAATATGATGTTATGAGCGTAGATAAAAGTCCGGTATATAACGTAAGGGCAATTCCAATAGAGAAAATACAAGCAAACGATTACAATCCGAATGTAGTGGCACCGCCCGAAATGAAGCTTCTGGAGCTTTCCATCTGGGAAGATGGTTTCACCATGCCTTGTGTCTGTTACTATGATGAGGAAGAGGATAACTACATCCTGGTGGACGGTTACCACCGTTATCAGGTGTTGAAGACATCCAAAAGAATTTATCAGCGCGAAAACGGGTTGCTTCCCGTGGTCGTGATTGACAAGGAACTTTCCAACCGTATGGCGTCCACTATCCGTCATAATCGTGCCCGTGGTACGCATAATATCGAGTTGATGTGCCATATTGTTGCGGAATTGGACAGAGCCGGTATGTCTGATGAATGGATAATGAAGAATATCGGAATGGATCGCGACGAAGTGTTGCGTTTAAAGCAAATTTCGGGTCTGGCAGACTTGTTTGCGAACAAGAACTTCAGCATTCCGGATAAGAAAGAAGAGTATGTGGCGGATAAATAAATGAATATTTCAGGGGTGGATTTTTTAATCTGCCTCTTTATATTCATTAACAAGTGAAATATTTCGTTGCAAACTTGCATAATTTAGTCAAATCGCCTACATTTGTCAGCATCAAAACAAACAGAATAGGTCCTATGTGCTTTAAGGCACTATAAAAAACATTACATGAAGAAAATTTTGGTTAGTGGCGGTGCTGGTTTTATAGGTTCTCATCTTTGTACCCGATTGATAAACGACGGGCATCAGGTGATTTGTCTGGATAATCTTTTCACCGGTTCGGAAGGAAATATCACTCATCTGAAGAGCAATCCCCGCTTTGAATTTGTACTGCATGATGTGGAAACCCCTTATGAGGCAGATGTGGACGAAATCTATAATCTGGCTTGTCCTGCTTCTCCCATCCACTACCAATATGATGCCATTAAAACCATCAAGACTTCTGTATTGGGCGCCATCAATATGCTGGGACTGGCCAAAAAGACGAATGCCAAGATATTGCAGGCTTCTACCAGCGAAGTGTACGGTGACCCCGTTATTCATCCCCAAGTGGAAAGTTATTGGGGAAATGTAAATCCAATTGGCCTCCGTTCTTGTTATGATGAAGGGAAGCGTTGTGCCGAGACATTGTTTATGGACTATCACCGCCAGAATGGAGTGCGGATCAAGATTATCCGTATATTCAATACGTACGGTCCTCGGATGTTGCCGAATGACGGACGGGTGGTTTCCAATTTCGTGGTTCAAGCATTGCAGAACCAGGATATTACAATATACGGTTCGGGTAATCAGACGCGAAGTTTCCAATATGTAGATGACTGTATAGAAGGTATGGTGCGGATGATGAACACGGAGGACGATTTTATCGGTCCGGTAAACTTGGGAAATCCGAATGAATTCTCCATATTGGAACTGGCGGAAAAGGTCATTAGGCTGACGAATTCCAAGTCGAAACTGATTTTCAAGCCACTGCCTCATGATGATCCCAAACAGCGTCAGCCGGACATCACTCTGGCAAAGGAAAAGTTGGGCTGGGAACCGACTATAGAGCTGGAAGAGGGTTTACAGTATATAATAGAGTATTTTAAGGAATATCGTTCCTAACTAAATAGTAATTTTGATAACGGGAAAAACAATATAGAAAGATGAACATGGAAATAAATCCTTCCGAATACAAGATTCTCATCGTTGACGATGTGATGTCAAACGTTTTATTGTTGAAAGTGCTTTTGACAAATGAGAAATTCGCGATTGCTACTGCAAGTAACGGGCGGCAAGCGTTGGAACAGGTGGAAAAGGAAAATCCTGATTTGGTTTTGCTTGACGTAATGATGCCGGACATGAGTGGTTTTGAAGTAGCTCAACATTTAAAGTCAAATCCGAATACAGCTGATATTCCAATCATCTTTCTGACCGCACTGAATAGTACGGCAGATATTGTGAAGGGGTTTCAGGTTGGCGCGAATGACTTCATCTCTAAGCCTTTCAATAAGGAGGAATTGATTATCCGTGTTACCCACCAAATATCTTTGGTAGCTGCCAAACGGTTGATTTTGAGTAAGACGGAAGAACTGCAACGTACTATTGCCGGACGTGACAAGCTTTATTCGGTGATTGCCCATGACTTACGTTCTCCGATGGGATCCATCAAAATGGTGCTGAATATGCTGATATTGAACTTGCCATCTGAGAAAATTGGCGCCGAAATGTACGAGCTTCTGACGATGGCTAATCAGACTACGGAGGATGTGTTTTCATTGCTGGATAACCTGCTGAAATGGACAAAGAGTCAAATCGGTAAGTTGAACGTGGTTTATCAGGATGTGGACCTCGTCGAAGTGACAGACGGTGTCATTGAGATTTTCAGTATGGTGGCAAGCCTGAAGAAGATAAGAATCCACGAGATGAAACCGGAAAAAATGATGGTCAACGCTGATATTGACATGCTGAAGACAGTGGTCCGTAACTTGTTGAGTAATGCCATTAAGTTCAGTAAGGAGAACTCAGAGGTACTGGTGAAGATGGAGGAAGTAGATGGTATGGCAGTTGTCAGCGTCCAGGATTATGGCTGTGGCATCAGCGAGGAGGGGCAGAAGAAGTTGTTGCATACTGATACGCATTTCAGCACGTTCGGCACGAACAACGAAGAAGGCTCGGGACTGGGCTTGTTGCTATGCAAGGATTTTGTCGTGAAGAATGGCGGTAAACTGTGGTTTACTTCCAAGGAAGGCGAAGGCTCCATATTCAGCTTCTCTATTCCGGTGAAGAAGTGATAACGAAGAAAATAGAACGGATGGTCCGTTGAAGTAAAACAGACCATCCGTCAGACTCAAATAGACCGTCTGTTACGGTCGTGCAGACCATCTGTTTCTTATGAACGGATGGTCTGTTTTTTTATCTCTTACACAGACTGCGGAAATCGCAATATTCACATTTCCGGGTATCCTCTGTTTGGCTGAATGTTTCTTCTTGGCTGAATATCTCCTGCAGGAGTCCGTGCAGCCGTTCGCGAAACTCGTCTTCGAAGAAAGCGAAGTTGTTGACCGGTACCTTGGGTTGTCGCGGCGCTCCCATTTCGATGACCGGGGAGTAGCTTTCGGAAGCTGCCCGGTGGATGTAAAGTAGGGAAGGGGCTACCTTCAGCGATTGCTTGCGGCAGAGGATGGCGGCGTACAGAAACGTCTGGAAAATATAGTTGGGACGGTTGTCGGCGGGAGTAAACAGTTGTTCTATATTTTCAGGAGTCTTGGGAGTACCGCCTGTCTTGTAGTCCACGATACGTAGCGTGTCTCCTTTGCTGTCCAGGCGGTCGATGGTACCGCCTATCTGTAAGGCAAGCTTTCCTTGCGGAGTATCTATTTCCATCATTTCTCTGACGTCCTGTTCCATACCCTCCATACGGAACGGGGCATATTGCAGGTCATTGCGCAGAAGCTGGCGCAGGTAAGAGGCAATGACTTTGGAATGGATAAGCTGCGTACCGTTATATTCCGGTTGCTCCGTAAGGGGCACATGGAAGAACTTTTCTTTAAAAGCATTGTCCACATAGGCTTGCAGGCGGACATCGTCTTTCAGTAACTGTTCCAGGTCTTCTTTACGTATTTCCCGTCCGTTGGTTGTCAGTTCGTTGTACACCAGTTCGGCAGAACGGTGGAAGATGGTGCCGAAGAGGGCGGAGTCTATTTCGGCGCTTACTTCATCGAGAGCCTTCAGGCCGGCTACGTATCGGTAGTAGAATTTCAGCCGGCAGTCCAGATAGGCATTGAGGGCAGAGGGGGAGAAGAACGCTTTGGGACGTCGGTGGATGTCGTAGGCGTCGAACATCTGTTGCAACATCTCCGGTGTCTTGTGAATCTCAATTTCCAGGGCTTGTTGTGGAGATTGTCCGGCTTCAAGGTACTCAAGGGAGATGTTGTGCGGCGACTCTACCAGGAATTGCAGCATGAAGCGGGACATCTCCCCGCGGTTCAGTCCGTCCGAAGAGATGTTATATAATAAGGTGACGTTTTCTGCCCGTTGGATGAGGCGGTAGAAGTAGTAGGCATAGACGGCATTCTTGTGTTCTATGGTGGTCATGCCGAAGGCCTTCCTCAGGTTGTAGGGAATGAAGGAGGAGTCGCCTCCGGCTTTGGGCAATTGCCCTTCGTTGAGGGAGAGCATGATGAGGTTGCGGAAATCGAGGTTACGCGTTTCCAGCACCCCCATTACTTGCATGCCGATGGCGGGTTCTCCGTGGAAGGGAATGTTGGCAGAGGTAAGCAAGCGGTTCAGCAGTCGCTTCAGCGTGTCTGTGCGCACACCACTCAATTCGCCGGTCTCTATCAGGCTGAGCAGGCGGTTGACGAGGGTGTAGCTTTTGAACAGAGACTCGCGGTACAGCTGGTTGAAGATGTCTTCCACGTCTTTTTCCTGGCGGTAGAGGACGGCCACTTCGCGAAGCAGTTCGGTGAGGTAGCTGCATAGGGCGGCGATGCCGTTCTGTGGTGTAAAGACTTGTTCAAGGAATGCGTCCTGCTTCAGCTCCGAGGGAAGGGGATAGAAGCGGTTGTCCCGGGTAAGCTGTTTTTCCAGTGTTTCGGCATTGGGGGAAAGTTGCCGGGTGTAAGGGTGTTTCAGCAGCGTGATTACGGTTTCGTAGATGTATCGTCCGGTACCTGCATGGTAGCCGGTAGTCTGTAGCTCTACAAGGGCGTTGATAAAACTGTACACCGGAGTTTGGGCAAGGGGAAATCCCATTGTGATGTTGACGTTCTTTACCTCTGCCGGAATGGAGTGGAGGACGGGAAGCAGTAGGGATTCGTTGCAAAGGACAACGGCAGTGTCTTTGAATGAAGAAGGGGTTCTTAATTCTTCATTCCCCCTAATCCATTGCGGCAAGTAGCGGGCTTGTGCATTTTCGGTAGAAGCGGAGATAAAGCGTACGTTCTTGGGTTTCCGCAGTACATCAAAAGAAGTTTCGGGCAGTTGGTTGGGAAACAGCTTTAGGTTGCGGAGGATGAATTCGCCTGCTTCGTGGGTATAGGGCGGCTTTTGCTCAAGGGGAAGACGGGTGTAGAACACGTCGTAATCCCAATAGAACATTGCTTTCCCGGCATCCTGCAAGAGCTGGAAGAAACGGGTTTCTACTCTATTCAGCACGTTGAAGCCGACAAATACATAGCGGTCGTAGCGCAGTCGGTCGGTGTCGAGTTGCTCCATGACATTGCGGTACATCATGCCTTCGTAGGCGATGCCCAGTTCTGTAAGATTGCGGCGGTAGTGGCGGTAGATGTCGCCCAGTTTATCCCAGAGGGAGATGAATTTGGCTTTCAGCTCCGTGCGCTTTTCTATGGAAAAGTTCTGGAAGAACTGGCGGATGGCTTCTTCTTGTTCTTGGTCGAGGAAGTCGTAATCGTCCATAATGTTCTTCAGTTCTTGCAGGTTGCTGAAGAGTTTGTCGGCATCTACAAGGTTTTTGTCTACGTCATCGAAATCGCTGATGAGCAGTTCTCCCCAGAAGTAGAAGTCATCCAGAGTTTCTTCGCTGCGGGTCTCTTCGCGGAATACCTTATACAATTCGCATACCAGACGGATAGGGTCACCGGACTTCAATGGAGAGAGTTGCCGGAACAGTTCGCTGATGCTGACGTAGGCAGGCGACCACAAAGGGCGGTCCGTTTCAGTTGCCAGATATTCGTTGAAGAACAGACTGGCACGTTTGTTGGGGAAAACGATGGCGGTGCGCGAGAGGTCGTTTCCTATTTTGGCGTAAAGGTCGCGGGCGACCAGTTGGAGGAATGTTTCCATGATTTAGTTGATAATTGATAATTAATAGTGGATGGGGAGTGAGTTATACCGGTTCTATGTTGTTCTCCTCTACATACCACAAGTAACCCCGTATATTTTCTGCGACATACCCCATGCGGACCAGCAGTTGCATGTATCCCTGCACCTGCTTGTTGTACTTCTTGTTTGGCTTTCCGAACTTGAAGTCCACCACTACGATTTCTTCGCCACGCATCATCACGCGGTCCGGGCGGCGTGTCCGCAGTTCACCGTTTTCCTGCCAGATGATGTCGCATTCATTGAATAGCTGCCACGTTCCTGAATACCAGTCCTTGACTTGAGGCAGGGAGAAAGCGCGTTGGGTGAGATTGCGTATTTCTTCTTCCGTCTCACTCCGTCCAATCACACCTTCAAAGACGAGCTGGCTGATGGCATTGTCAATGTCTTTTTCCGTTTCGATGGCAGAGAATAGGGTATGCAGCAAACGTCCCCGGTTGATGAAGCGCTGGCTGGACTCTGCTTCGTCCACTCCTGCTATGAAGTCTGCCGAACGGTTGGATTGCCGGAACTCGATGTCGTGGAGCATGCTCTCCATGTGGACGGGCAGTTTGACCGGCTTTTGCGAAAGTCTGTTGACTGGTTGCTGTTCGTAAACCTCAGGTTTACGTTCGCAGTATAGAGGTTTCTGTTCGTAGTATAGAGGTTTAGCTTCGTCGTTAGCAGGGTTGTCTGCGTCATGCTGTGAGACGGGGACGGGGGAAGGGCAAATCTTGCCGTTCTCATATATGGAAGCCTCTTCGTCCCAACTGCCTGCTCCGTCTTTGGCTATGTGGGGCAGGGTGTTGGCAAGGAGTTCGGACATGGTTCCCTTCTGTTCCTTCCGGCTCCAGAGGATGAGGTTCTTGCCGGCACGGGTAAAGGCCACGTACAGCAGATTCAGATTGTCTACCCACAGCTGAAGACGTTCGTGCAGATAGTCCTGCCGATATATGGATTCCGCCATGGTGGTGGAATAGTTCACCGGTACTAAGCTGATGGCATTATAAGGCTCTTCCGGTGGGGCGCACCACACCAGCTGGTTGTTGGTTTCGTTCTCCAGCTTCCAGTCGCAGAAGGGAATCAGTACGGTATGGAATTCCAGTCCTTTGGACTTGTGGATGGAGAGGATGCGTATGCCGTCCATCTCACCGCTGGGGATGGTTTTGCTGCAAAGGGTTTCGTCCCAGTAGCGGATGAAGCTGGCCAGTTCGGAAGAATTGCTTTGCAGATACTCCGTCACAGCATCGAAGAAGGAGAAGAGGTAGGCATCCTGCTTTTCAATGCGGCTCATGCCGAAGATGCTGAACAGTTCTTCCAGTAACTCATACAAAGGCATCAAGCGCAGCGTTTCCCGTCGGGAGGTAAAGGTTTCGGGCAGGGGAGTGGCTATGATGAATCCCGACTGCTCGTCATTTGTCATTTGTAATTTGTAATTCTCCATCAGCGCAGCCTCCGCAATCTTGTTCTCCGGATTCGATAGGCAGCGCAGGGCATCCATCAGCATGCAGATGGCAAGGGAGGCATCCAGACGGAAAGCTTCGTCGGACACGACAGAAAGATGCAGTTCTTTGTCAAAATAGTCGGCTATCGGCGGGATATTCTTGTTCTTGCGGACAAGGATGGTGATATCATTCAGTGTTACGCCCTCTTCCAGCAGCCGTTGCACCTCTTCTCCTAAAGCGAGAAGGGTCTGCTCTGTATAGTTGTGTTCATCGTCCGGTTCCAGGAAGGTGGCTTTTACGTAGCCGTACTCCGTGCTCTTGGGCGATTCCTGCACTACGTCGGCATAAGCGCGTTTCAGGGGTAGGCAATCCTCTTTCAGTTCGTTCAGGTGTAATGCATTGAGGTAGTCTATGGCAGCGGTAAATACCTGGTTGTTGAAACGGATAATGTTGGTTTCGCTACGCCGGTTTGTTTTTAGGGTTTCCACACGGACGGGGAAGGAGTTTAAGTTTAATTCTTTATTTCCCAAGCTGTTCAGTATTCCCCAGTCCCCGTTCCGCCAGCGGTAGATGGACTGCTTCACATCTCCCACAATCAGACTGTCGGCTCCTTGCGAAAGTCCTTCGAGCAACAGCAGACGGAAGTTGTCCCATTGCATGCGGCTGGTGTCTTGGAATTCGTCAATCATGACGTTGCGTATGTTGGCGCCGATTTTCTCGAAGACGAACGAAGAGTCACCCTCGCGCACCAATTTGTGCAGCAGGGCGTTGGTGTCCGAAAGTAGAAAGCGGTTATGTTCTCGGTTCAGTGTACGTACCTCTTCGTCAATATGGTTGAGGAGTTGTAGTTTGTTGAGATGCTGGAGCGAGAGACGGCAACTGTTCAGGGTGCGGTTGCGTTGCGGACGCATTCTTTCGGCTTCCTGCAGTAGAGGTATCAGGCTGGTTTTTGCCAGACAGATGATGTCGTCCTTCCGTGAGGATGTTTTCGTTGCCCAGTTTTTTGCATCTGCCAGGCTGTTTTGCAGGGTGGCGTTCAGCACATCTTTGTCAGACAGTCTGCCGTCGCGCAGTTTGCGGAAGTAACTGCCGATGCCTCGGGCACCTCCTTTCAAGTCTTCGGGAGTGAGGGCATGCCCTTCCAGTTCGCCTTCAAACTGGTCGTAGAAACTTTTCATCTGTTCCAGAGCCTCGGTTTCCATATCGCGCAGCACATCCCGGTAGAGTTTCAACGTGTTCGGAGTACGAAGGCATTGCCGTAGTTTTTCGCCGCGTTCTATGTAGCTTTCATCGAAGATGTTTCGTCCGAAACTTTTCACCTCATTCGATACGTTCCAGCGTTTGTCGTCGCGGATGCGCTCGTCGATGTAGTCCAGGAGCCATGCCAGCACGGGAGAAGTGGGGGTAAGCTTCTCGATGAGGCTGTCTACGGCATCACTCAGCACTTCACTGTTGTTCAGCTCTATGTTCAGGTTAGGACTCAGTTCCAGTTCGCGGGCAAGGTTGCGCATCACAGATTGAAAAAAGGAGTCGATGGTTTCCACGCGGAAACGGCTGTAGTCATGCAGCATGTATTGCAGTGCCATGCCGGCCCGTTGACGAATCTCCCCGTCCGTCAATCTGTCCCCGCCTTCTTCTTTAATTTTTAATTTATAATTTTTAATTCTCTCCAAGTATGCTTCGGAAGAAGGTGCTCCCTTCCAGATACCGTAAAGCTGTGTCAGTATGCGCTCCTTCATCTCTGCCGTAGCCTTGTTGGTGAAGGTTACGGCAAGTATCTGCCGGTAGGCGCGTGGATTGATTATCAAATGCTTGATGTATTCCACAGCCAGCGTAAAGGTCTTGCCTGAGCCGGCAGAGGCTTTGTATACTAATAATTCCATGTAAATTGCTGCATTGAGTATGTATCTGCAAACGTACACAAAAATAATGAGAAAAATAAATGCTTCCCTGCTTTCTCTTATAGAAAGAAGTGGGAAGCATCCATTATTGAGGGGCTATGTGTAGGGGCTGTGCTACATTACCGGCGTCTGGAAAAGAAATACAAATCCTTTGCTGTCTTTCAAATCCTTTATGGCATCTCCGGCATAGATTTCTCCGTTTGTCAGTGAGAGTTTCTTGATTCCTGCATTCGGGCTAAAATCGATTTTCTTCAAGTCGAGCCAGAATAAGTTAGGGGTCAGTGTGGACTCAAAATAATATACTTTGTTCTTCTGGTCGGATACAGAACGCCAACGGGTGGAGGAGATATGGGGCTTGTCCGGTGTGGTGATACCGAACGGTACAGAAACATTGCGCATTACGCTCAATACACTGGGTACAGCAATCTTTGCATCCGCTGTTTGCGGAATGGCATTGATGTAGAACGATGCGCGTACAAAGCGGTCACTGGAGCGGTTGGTTCCCGGCAACATATTCAGTCCGCCTACCTCTTTCCAATAGTCGTTGATAGCCAGCTGGAGTTCATATTTGGGAGAGTTGGTCATTACTTGATACTGCTTGCCTTCATGTATCTCAAGGTTTCCGTCTATGTATTCCAGGATAGCCGTGTTTCCGGTTTCATCTGTGATGGCCAGATGCAGGGTGGAAGCGGCTCCGTTGGGCAGGTCTGGTGCATCAATGCGGAAGGATTCTTTTTTCAGTTCATCCACAGCTTCGCGTACGGTTGCAAAATTGTCGAGTACGTATTGCGTCCAGATACTGATGCCCATAATCGGGCGGTTGTCTCCCGGGCGGTGGTAAACGGACTCCGGAAGGAAGAGCAGGCTGGCAACCAGACCTTTCTCGTTCATACCGTCGCAGGTACCTATGTCATAACCGGCGGCAATGACGCTACCGTACTTGGAAGTCCAGTTCACTGTATTCCCTTTGTTGTAGCCTGCCCTTTGCATGCCTCTTGGGAATACATAGATGTTACTCATAAGGTCTTCTTTCCAGTCCATCGTACGTCCTGTAATGACTGTATTGTCAGGACCGATGTAGGTGGCTCGGGTACACGCTTCTGTTTGTTGCACACTTATGGCGGCTATGGCAGCCAGTGCAACAGCTATTGTCTTTATTGGTTTATTCATCTCGCTTTTGTTTTTATGAATTAATACTCTATTTCATAGAATAACAAAAGGAGGGGAGTATAGTTTGAGAAAAAGAGGTGAAATCCCTTACTCGTCTTTTTCTTTCAGCAATTCCTCCATCTTCAGCACCTCGTCCCGATACTGTGCGGCTTCGATAAAATCGAGTTTCTTGGCAGCCTCCTGCATAAGCTTCTTGGTACGTTCGATACTCTTTTCCAGTTGCTTGCGGCTCATGTACTGTACTATAGGGTCGGCAGCCATCGTAGATGTACTTTCTTGTTCCACATAGGGGCGGGGAGTGCTGGAAGTGAACTTCTCGCTGCTGAGGACGGCTTCGCCGGAAGCCTCGTTGGTGGCAAACACATTGAGGTTCTTGGCTTTCTTGATTTGCTGTGGTGTGATGCCGTGCTCTTCGTTGTACTTCAACTGCTTCTCGCGACGGCGGTTGGTCTCGTCGATGGTCAGTTGCATGCTGTCCGTTATTTTGTCGGCATACATGATGACCATGCCGTTCACGTTACGGGCGGCACGTCCGGCAGTCTGTGTCAGTGAGCGGTGGGAACGAAGGAAACCTTCCTTGTCTGCATCGAGAATGGCAACGAGAGAGACTTCAGGCAGGTCGAGTCCTTCACGCAGCAGGTTGACACCGACAAGTACATCGTAAATGCCCTCGCGCAAGTCACCCATAATCTTCACACGTTCCAAAGTGTCTACGTCGCTGTGGATATAATTACACTTCACGTTGTTGTTCAGCAGATATTCCGTCAGTTCTTCAGCCATTCGTTTGGTGAGGGTGGTGACGAGGGTACGCTCGTTCTTCTCGATGCGTACTTGGATTTCTTCCATCAGGTCGTCTATTTGGTTGTGGCTGGGACGCACCTCAATAATGGGGTCTAACAGTCCCGTCGGGCGGATGACTTGTTCTACTACGATGCCTTCGGATTTCATCAGCTCATAGTCTGCCGGTGTGGCGCTGACGTAAATCACTTGTTTGGCCATCTCTTCGAATTCATCGAATTTCAGCGGGCGGTTGTCCATGGCAGCCGGTAGGCGGAATCCGTACTCCACCAGGTTTATCTTGCGGGCGCGGTCACCTCCGTACATGGCACGTATCTGCGGGACGCTGACGTGGCTTTCGTCAATGACTATCAGGAAATCTTCGGGGAAGAAGTCCAGCAGGCAGTAGGGGCGGGTACCGGCAGCACGCCCGTCAAAGTAGCGAGAATAATTCTCAATGCCGGAGCAATGTCCCAATTCGCGTATCATTTCCATATCATAGGTCACCCGTTCCTGCAAGCGTTTGGCCTCGAATGGGCGGCCTTCGTTTTCAAACCATTGCACCTGCTTGTGAAGGTCATCCTCTATTTCGTGTATGGCACGCAACGTGGCTTCCTTGGTGGTCATGAAGAGGTTGGCGGGATAAATCTTGTAGGCATCGAACTTGGCGACGGTAACGCCGCTCATAGGGTCCACTTCCTCAATACTGTCTACCTCGTCTCCCCAAAAGGTGACGCGCAGCAAGTTGTCGGCGTAAGCCAGATAAATGTCCACCGTATCGCCTTTCACGCGGAAATTGCCGCGGTTCAGGTCAATGTCGTTGCGTACATAAAGACTGTCCACCAAGCGTCGCAGGAAGACATTGCGACTGAAATTCTTGCCTTGCTGTACTTCGATGACGTTGTTGTAGAAGTCTGCCGGATTCCCCATGCCGTATATGCACGAAACGGAGGATACCACCACTACATCTTTCCTGCCCGAAAGCAGGGCAGAGGTGGCGGCAAGGCGCAACTTGTCTATCTCGTCGTTGATGGCGAGGTCTTTTTCTATATAGGTGTCCGATGATGGCAGGTAGGCTTCGGGCTGATAGTAGTCGTAGTAGGACACATAGTATTCTACGGCATTGTTCGGGAAGAATCCCTTGAACTCGCTGTACAACTGGGCAGCCAGCGTCTTGTTGTGGCTCAATATCAGCGTTGGCTTGTTGATGTTGGCAATGACGTTGGCTATGGTGAATGTCTTTCCGGACCCGGTGACACCGAGTAATGTTTGTGCAGGAAGTCCCTCATGCACGCCCTCGGTCAGCTGTGCGATGGCTTCCGGCTGGTCACCGGTAGGTTGGTAGGCGGATGTCAGTTCGAATTTGTTCATTTTCTCTTCTTAGAAGCGGCAATATTCGGTAAAATCTTTGAGATAAACAAAATTTTTTTGTTTACTTTGCAGCTATATTGATAACAACCATTAATAATTGTAATACAACGAAGAACATGATTTGGAATGAAAGCATCGAATGCATGGATCGCGAAAGCCTTCGTAAAATCCAGAGCATTCGTCTCAAAAAGACTGTGGAGCGTGTGTATCATGACACTCCTTTTTATCGTAAGAAAATGCAGGAACTGGGAGTTACTCCCGATGACATAAACAGTATAGATGATATTGTAAAACTGCCTTTTACTACCAAGTACGACTTGCGGGACAATTATCCCTTCGGCCTCTGTGCCGTACCTATGAGCCAGATTGTGCGTATTCATGCCTCTTCCGGCACAACCGGAAAACCCACTGTGGTAGGCTATACCCGAAAAGACCTTTCAGCATGGTCCGAATGCCTTTCACGGGCCTTTACCGCCTATGGTGCCGGTAGCTCGGATATTTTCCAGGTGTCCTACGGTTACGGACTTTTTACCGGCGGACTGGGTGCGCATGCCGGTGCCGAGAATATCGGCGCTTCCGTCATCCCGATGTCCAGCGGCAATACGGAGAAGCAGATTACACTGATGCATGATTTCGGTTCTACCGTACTTTGCTGCACGCCCTCATACGCCCTCTATCTGGCAGATGCCATCAAAGACTCCGGTCTTCCCCGTGAAGAGTTTAAGTTGAAAGTGGGAGCCTTCGGCGCCGAGCCGTGGACCGAAAGTATGCGTCGGGATATTGAAACCAAGCTGGGTATCAAGGCATTTGATATTTATGGGCTTAGTGAGATTGCCGGCCCCGGTGTAGGTTACGAATGCGAGTGCCAGCACGGTACCCACCTCAATGAAGACCATTACTTCCCCGAGATTGTAGACCCGAAGACCCTCGAACCGGTTGCCCCTGGAGAAACCGGCGAATTGGTGTTCACTCACCTTACCAAAGAGGGGATGCCGCTGTTGCGCTACCGTACCAAGGACCTCACCGCCCTGCACTACGATAAGTGCTCCTGCGGACGTACACTGGTTCGTATGGACCGTATCTTGGGACGTAGTGATGACATGCTGATTATCCGTGGTGTCAACGTGTTCCCCACGCAGATAGAGTCCGTTATTCTCGAAATGCCGGAGTTCGAGCCTCACTACCTCTTGCTGGTAGACCGCAAGAACAATACCGACACCATGGAGTTGCAGGTTGAGGTTCGTCCCGAATACTATTCCGATGAAATCAACAAGATGCTGGCTCTGAAGAAGAAGCTTGTGGCCCGCCTGCAGAGCGTACTCGGTCTCGGCGTAGATGTCCGTTTGGTAGAACCGCGCAGTATTGAGCGCAGCGTAGGCAAAGCCAAGCGCGTCATCGACAACCGCAAATTGTAAATCGCCAAATTGTACATGGTAAATCGTAAATCGTCAAATAGTAAATAAACCTATGGTAGCAAAACAACTTTCCATTTTTCTGGAGAACAAGTCCGGTCGCCTCACAGAGGTGACTGAAGTTCTTGCAAAAGAAGGTGTCAACCTTTCTGCTCTATGTATTGCAGAGAATGCCGATTTCGGTATCCTTCGTGGCATTGTTTCCGAACCGGATAAAGCATATAAGGCTTTGAAAGATAATCACTTCGCAGTGAACGTAACGGATGTAGTAGGCATCAGTTGTCCCAATATCCCCGGCTCATTGGCGAAAGTGCTCCGTTTCCTCTCCGATGAAGGCGTGTTCATCGAGTACATGTATTCCTTTGCCAATGGTGAAACGGCCAATGTCATCATCCGTCCCAACGACATGGATAACTGTATCCGTGTATTGACAGAAAAAAAGGTCGATTTGCTGGCGGCAAGCGATTTGTATAAGCTGTAAAATGTAAAAATAGTGATTAGCGATTAGTGGTTGGTGGTTGCGCTATTACTCCGCATGGCACTAACCGCTAATCCCTAATTCCTAACCATTAATCCTTATTTCCTGCCCGTTCGTCTGGTTTTTGAAAAATTAAGGCTCGTATCGTTGCTTTATTCGATGCGAACCCCTATCTTTGCGCATTATTTGAACAAAAGTAATGAAGAAGAACATCCTAATAACTCTGCTTGCAGCATTGCTGCTCTCCTCGTGTGGAGAATACAACAAATTGCTGAAAAGCACAGATTACGAATACAAGTACGAAGCGGCAAAAAATTACTTCGCAAAAGGTCAGTATAACCGTGCTGCCACTTTGCTCAATGAATTGATTGCTATTCTCAAAGGTACTGATAAGGCAGAGGAATCCCTCTATATGCTGGGCATGAGTTACTATAACCAGAAGGATTATCAGACTGCTGCGCAGACTTTCATTCAATACTACAACGTTTATCCCCGCGGTACATTCACAGAACTGGCACGTTTCCACGCCGGTAAAGCTTTGTATCTGGATACTCCGGAGCCGCGTTTGGACCAATCCGGCACGTATAGCGCCATCCAGCAGTTGCAGATGTTTATGGAATACTTCCCGCAAAGTTCCAAGAAAGAGGAGGCGCAGAACATGATATTTGCCTTGCAGGACAAGCTGGTGATGAAGGAGTATCTGTCTGCAAAACTTTATTATAATATGGGTAATTATCTGGGTAACAACTATCAGGCTTGCGTTATCACTGCGCAGAATGCTTTGAAGGATTATCCCTATACCAACCTGCGTGAAGATTTATCCATTCTTATCTTGCGTGCCAAGTATGAGTTGGCTGTATACAGTGTGGAGGACAAAAGGGCAGAACGTTACCGCGAAGCTGTGGATGAATGTTATGCCTTTAAAAATGAGTTCCCCGAAAGTAAGTATATGAAGGAAGTCGACCGAATATTTAAAGAAGCGCAGAAAATGCTGGGAGAAGGAAGTGAAGAGCAATAATATAATAATCAATAGATAAATTTATGGATTACAGAAAGACAAATGCTCCTACTACTACGGTGACCCGTGATATGATGGAGTTGTGTGAGGATACTGGTAATGTATACGAAAGCGTAGCGATTATCGGAAAGCGTGCCAACCAGATTAGTGTGGAAATCAAGAATGACCTTTCCAAAAAGCTTGCTGAGTTTGCCTCTTACAATGATAATTTGGAAGAAGTGTTCGAAAACCGGGAACAGATTGAGATTTCCCGCTATTACGAAAAACTGCCGAAGCCGACATTGATTGCAACGCAAGAATATGTGGAGGGTAAGATTTACTATCGTAACCCGGCTAAGGAAAAAGAAAAATTACAGTAATGATACAACGTATTCAATCTGTTTATTTGTTGTTGGTAACTATCCTGTTGGTTGTGGCAATTTGCATGCCTGTAGGACAGTTCATCGGAGCGGACGGAGTGACAGCGCATGTTTTCAAACCTCTGGGAGTGGCTTTGGCCGACGGAGGATTTCAGTCTACTTGGGGCTTGTTCGGGATATTGTTGCTCAGTGCACTTGTTGCCTTCTGTACGATATTCCTTTTCCGTAACCGTATGTTGCAAATACGCATGACGATTTTCAGCAGCATTCTGCTGATAGGCTACTACATAGCCTTCTGTGTATTTATGTTTATTTTGAAGGGTGATTTGGATGCAATGACTTTCCAGTTGGGATGGGCGCTTTGCCTTCCGGTGGTAGCCATCATCCTCAACTATCTGGCCTTCCGTGCCATCTACAAAGATGAGGTGATGGTGAAGGCGGCAGACCGTTTAAGAAGATAAGAAGGTTTATCTACTTGATAATAACAAAAAGCAGACCACGTATTTCATTCGGAATACGTGGTCTGCTTTTTTATCGTTTCCGCTTGAGGTTACAGTCGTTCCATTATACTGTTCCCATTAGAGGAAATTGTCGTCCCTACGTGTGGAAACGGGTGTTTCCTATAAGCATTACTTCTTCAAGTCGAAGAGATAAGTTATCTTGGCCGTAATGACTCCGTGTGCGGAGCGTGAGAAAAAGTCTTTCTTGGTGCTGCCATAGAAATCGGATAAAGCATAGTAGTATCTTCCTTCTACGATGAAATTGCCTGCCTTGGTGCGCAGCTCTATGCCTGCTCCGCCTGCAATGCCGTAGTCGAATTTGTTGTCTATGGCCTTGCCGTGCTGTTCCACGGTGATGTTGGTGTAGGATTCTGCTACAGTGCCGTCCCAGTCGCCGTCTATTTTTTCGCTGTCGCCAAGCAGGAAACCTATCTGCGGACCGGCATGGATGAAGAATTGCAAACCGCGGTCCTTGCCGAATGCCAGATGTGCCAGGAACGGTATTTCCACATAGTTCATGGTGCGGGTGTAGCTCAGTGTGGGATAGTCCTCGTAATACTCGTCCCAACCGTGTTGTGAGAAGTTCAGCTCGATTTGTGCACCGCAAATCATACTGAAGTATTTTTCGGAAATGTATCGGGCTGTTACACCGCCGTTGATACCCATCAGATTCTTCTGCTTGACAGAGGGAGAGAAGCTTACGCTATTCAGATTGATGCCTCCATTGACGCCCACAGCGAAGTTGTGGCGTTGCTCGCCCACCTGCGCATGCAGGGGCAATATACATGCACACACCAGCAGGGCGAATATGATGATTGTTCTCAGGTTCATGTTATAAGTTATAAGTTACAAGCTACAAGTTAATAGTTATATAGTGGATTATCAGATTATTAATCCTTAATCCCTAATCAAAGTCCAACTTCACCAGCTCAAAGTTCTTGGTGAAGTGCACGAAGAACACCTTCTTGTTGATGAAGCCTCCCCAGTTGTTTACCCGTTGGAACTTGAAGCCGGTCTGGATGGGAATCAAATCCAGTCCCTGCATGTTCTTCTCGAAAGAAGAGCCATAGCGCGCAAGTCCTTTCAGGAAGAAATAACCGGTATCGAAGCCCAGCATTCCGAATTTGGGATAGCGCTCGTCCATCTCCTTGCCATACCATCTGCGGTAGTTTTTGGTAAAGTTGATGGCGGCAGGCAGCAGGTTGTTGGTATAGAAAGAGGAATAGAAATAGGTGTCCAGTTCAAAGAAGGCTTCCAAGTGGTCTTTGGTGTAGGTCTGCCATTCCGGATAGCCGAACAGATGGATACGGCTTTCGGGTTGTTCGCGCACCAATAAGGTTAATTGGGGAAGTATCTTAATCAATGTCAGGTTACTGCCGGATGTGGGGATAAAGATATTCTCACGGTCCGTGCGTAATACTGTTTTCAGGGATTCTACGGTGACATCCTCTTTCAGGCTCTTCATCGGGATGGAACGGTTGCGCAGTTCATCTTTCAGTCCCTTGATGAATTCTGCCTTGTCCTTGGTGCCCTGGCTGGCTTCAATGAAGATGACGTTGGCATTGGGGAACTGGCGCACAAAGTGGTCGTACACCTCGGAGTACAGATAGGATTGGGGGGTATTTATCTGATAGACCGTCGGATTCTGGAATACCGTGTTGTCTTTCGATGTGAATGGTATCACCAGGCGTGTGTCTTGTTTCTTGGCAAACTCGGCTAGAGGTTTGATGTGCTGTTGGTACAGAGGCCCGAAGATGATGTCCATGTCTTTCATCTCGCTTTTGCCCAGGATGGAGTTCAGCGAGGCACTTTCGGGACCAGAATTGTAAGTGTACAAGTCAATGGAAGTGCCAGTACGTTTCAAGCTGTCTACGGCCATCAGCAGGCCTTCGTAGTATTCCACCATACGGGAAGACTCGCTCTTTGATACCCCGTCCAGGAAGGGAAGGATGACGGCAGCCTTGATGGTGCTGAAGCGTTCTGTCTTTTTCCGGTTTTCACGGAACAGCTCGCTGTCGGTAGGTATTGCCTGCGACTGGATATTTTGCTCCGTCTGTGCTTTGGGATAGGGAATGCAGAGGAAGGTTCCCTTCTTTATTTTGTTTTCGCCTTTTAATTCCGGGTTGGCGGCTATCAGTTCGGCTTCGCTGATGCCGTATTCACGGCTGATGCTGAATACGGTTTCTTTCCGCTTCACTTTATGCATGTCACGGCATCGTGACTCTACGGGGCCGAGAATATTGTTGTTGGCAACCACAGTGCTGCTTTGTGTCTCAACCGGGACCATGGTTTGGGGCTCGGTTGTGGAAGGGATACGGATTACTTGTCCGATACGGAAATTCTCGGCGCTCAGTCCCGGGTTGGCGTCACAGATGGCTTTGGCAGATACATTGTATTTCACGGTCAGTCGGTAAAGGGTCTCACCGGTTTCGATGGTATGGTATGTTTCTTTTTGTATGTTGGCAGCGCTGCGTGGAATACGCAATGTGCGTCCGATGAATATTTTCTCGTCACTGCCGGGGTTCAGTTTGATGATGTCCGACTGGCTGACGCCGTACATGCTGGCGATGGAGTAGAGACTTTGTCCTTTTTCGATAGTATGCAGAAAATAAGATTGATTCTCTTGTGCTATTGCACCGATACTGCATGCACTGGCAAGCAGCAGGGAGCAGATAATGCGGTTAATCGTTTTCATTCAGTAATCGTTGGTTTATGTTTACAATTTCCCAAAGTAGCTGCAAAGGTACGAATATTGTGGCATTCAAACCAAAGGATTGCGTTAAGAAATAATATTGTGCATTTCAAAACTGAAAAATAGCGCTTTTCGGCTGATATTCGGGGGAAAACAGTTATTTTTGCAGTTAAAACGATAGGATAAATCAACATGCAAGAAGAAACAGAATATATCAATGTATATGGTGCGCGCGTGCACAACCTCAAGAATATCGATGCCGAGATTCCCCGTAACAGCCTGACTGTGATTACAGGCCTGAGCGGAAGCGGCAAGTCCTCTTTGGCATTCGATACTATTTTTGCCGAAGGGCAGCGCCGCTATATCGAGACCTTTTCAGCCTATGCCCGTAACTTCCTGGGAAATTTGGAACGTCCGGACGTGGATAAGATAACGGGACTGAGTCCGGTTATCTCCATCGAGCAGAAAACCACGAATAAGAATCCACGTTCCACGGTGGGTACAACGACAGAGGTTTATGATTACCTTCGTTTGTTGTATGCCCGTGCAGGAGAGGCTTATTCTTATCTCTCCGGCGAGAAGATGGTGAAGTATACCGAGGAACAGATACTCGATCTTATCCTGAAGGATTACAAAGGAAAACGCATTTATATCCTTGCTCCACTGGTGCGCAGCCGTAAGGGGCATTACAAGGAGCTCTTCGAGCAGGTGCGCAAGAAAGGCTATCTCTACGTACGTGTGGATGGTGAGGTGTGCGAAGCCTTGCCAGGCATGAAGCTGGACCGCTATAAGAACCATGATGTGGAGGTGGTGATAGACAAGCTGGTGGTGACGGACAAGGATGACACACGCCTGAAGAACAGCGTGGCCACTGCCATGCGCCAAGGTGACGGATTGCTGATGATACTCGATGTGCAGACGGATAGCGTGCGCCATTACAGCAAACGGCTGATGTGTCCCGTGACGGGGTTGTCCTATCGGGAACCGGCGCCGCACAACTTTTCCTTCAATTCGCCGCAAGGTGCATGTCCTAAATGCAAAGGGTTGGGGGTGGTCAGCCAGATTGATATTGACAAGGTGATTCCCGACCGTGAGCTCTCCATTGCCGGAGGTGCCATCGCACCGTTGGGGAAAGCCAAGAACAGCATGATTTTCTGGCAGATTACCGCCTTGCTGGAGAAATATGAAGCAACGCTGAAAACACCGGTCAAAGACTTACCGGAGGATGCCATCGACGAGATTCTCTATGGCTCGGACGAGCGTATCAAGATAAAGAGTTCACTGATAGGCACCTCTTCTGATTATTTTGTGACGTTTGAGGGGGTTGTAAAGTATATCCAGATGCTGCAGGAGAAGGATGCTTCTGCCACGGCACAGAAGTGGGCGGACCAGTTTGCCAAGACTGCCGTTTGTCCGGAGTGTCATGGCGCCAAGTTGAATAAGGAAGCGCTTTCATTCCGCATTCACGACAAGAACATCTACGAATTGTCTACGATGGACATCAATGAACTGTATGACTGGCTGGTAAACGTAGACCCGTATCTTAGTAGCAAGCAACAGCAGATTGCCGGTGAAATCCTGAAGGAAATCCGTACACGGCTCAAATTTCTGCTTGATGTAGGTCTGGATTATCTTTCGCTGAACCGTAGTTCCGTCAGCCTTTCCGGTGGTGAAAGCCAGCGTATCCGCCTGGCTACGCAGATAGGTTCACAGCTGGTGAATGTGCTGTATATATTGGATGAGCCGAGTATCGGCCTGCACCAACGCGACAACCAGCGCTTGATACACTCTTTGAAGGAACTGCGTGACATTGGCAACTCCGTCATTGTGGTGGAGCATGACAAGGATATGATGCTCGCCGCCGATTATGTCATTGATATGGGGCCGAAAGCCGGTAGGCTGGGAGGGGATGTTGTCTTTGCCGGTACTCCCCGTGAAATGCTACGGACGCATACGCTGACTTCCCAATACTTGAATGGTGAGCGTGCCATTGAGGTGCCTGCCAAGCGTCGCGAGGGCAATGGACACAGTCTGTGGCTGCGTGGCGCCAAGGGTAATAATCTGAAGGATGTGGATGTGGAGTTCCCGCTGGGCAAGCTGATTTGCGTTACCGGTGTTTCCGGCAGTGGCAAGTCCACGCTTATCAACGAGACGTTGCAGCCTATTCTTTCGCAGAAGTTCTATCGTTCACTGCAGGATCCTTTGGACTATGATAGTATTGAAGGGCTGGAATATATAGACAAGGTGGTGAATGTGGACCAGTCTCCTTTGGGACGAACGCCGCGTTCCAATCCTGCCACTTATACCGGTGTGTTTTCCGATATCCGCAATCTGTTTGTCGGCTTGCCCGAAGCGAAGATACGTGGATATAAGGCGGGACGCTTCTCCTTCAACGTCAGTGGCGGACGCTGCGAAGCTTGCCAAGGCAATGGGTACAAGTGCATTGAGATGAATTTCCTGCCGGATGTGTATGTGCCTTGCGAGGTATGTCACGGCAAGCGTTACAACCGAGAGACGCTGGAAGTGCGTTTTAAGGGAAAATCCATTGCCGATGTGCTGGATATGACCATCAACCGTGCGGTGGAGTTTTTCGAGAATGTGCCTCAGATATTGAACAAAATTAAGGTTATCCAGGAAGTGGGATTGGGTTATATCAAGTTGGGCCAGTCTTCCACCACGCTCTCCGGAGGTGAGAGCCAGCGCGTGAAGTTGGCTACGGAACTTTCCAAACGTGATACGGGCAAGACTCTGTATATCCTTGACGAACCTACTACCGGACTTCATTTCGAAGATATCCGCGTTTTGATGAACGTGTTGAACAAACTTGTAGACAAAGGGAATACCGTCATCGTCATAGAGCATAATCTCGATGTCATCAAGATGGCGGACTATATCATCGATATGGGGCCAGAAGGCGGTAAGGGAGGGGGAGAACTCCTTTCCTGCGGAACCCCGGAAGAGGTTGCTAAAAGCAAGAAAGGCTATACGCCTAAGTTCCTGCGTGAAGAATTGAATATCAAGTGATAATTATCTCATCATAGAGAATATTATGAAAATCAATAAGACGAATGCAGCAAGGCTTCTCGACAAGGCCAAGATTGCGTATGAGCTCATTCCCTACGAGGTGGATGAGAACGACTTAAGTGCAGTGCATGTAGCTGCCAGTTTGGGTGAGGACATCAATTGCGTGTTCAAGACGCTGATTCTTCACGGTGATAAATCCGGTTATTTTGTCTGTGTCATCCCGGGTGAGCACGAAGTGGATTTGAAGCTGGCGGCAAAAGCGTCAGGAAACAAAAAATGTGACCTTATCCCGGTTAAGGAACTTTTACCTCTGACTGGCTATATCCGGGGTGGGTGTTCACCCATCGGCATGAAGAAACCTTTCCCTACCTATATCCATGAAACGTGCCTGCGGTTTCCGTATATCTATATCAGTGCCGGACAACGCGGTTTGCAGCTTAAGTTGGATCCGAAGGATTTGGTAAGGGAAGTGCATGCAGAGGTTTGTATTCTTTTTAATGAATAAATCTTCTATTTCTGCCGAGATATTTTAATTTTATAAGGAAATCTTCAATAGAATTTATATATTTGCAGGAATTATTCAAGAAATCAATCCAATTACTAATTCTAAAAACTAATTTTTATGTTCAACAAACACCCTAAAGGTCTGATTGCCGCATCTTTTGCTAATTTGGGCGAGCGTTTCGGCTTTTATACCATGATGGCCATTCTTGTACTTTTTCTGCAAGCCAAGTTCGGACTGGATGGAAAAGAGGCAGGTTTGATCTACTCAACATTTTATTTTTCTATTTACATTCTAGCATTGATAGGTGGTATTATTGCCGACAGAACCCGTAATTACAAAGGTACCATCTTTGCCGGTATTGTTTTGATGGCGGTAGGTTACTTGATGCTGGCCATCCCGTCTCCTACACCGGTTGCCAATAAGACCTTGTTTCTGGTGATTACTTGTGCAGCCTTGTTTGTCATTGCTTTCGGAAATGGTCTTTTCAAGGGAAATCTTCAAGCGCTCGTAGGGCAGATGTACGACAATCCTCAGTACTCCAGCATGCGCGATTCCGGTTTCTCCTTATTCTATATGTTCATCAATGTAGGTGCCATCTTTGCCCCGTTTGCCGCAGTAGGCGTGCGTAACTGGTGGTTGTCCACATTCGGCTACAATTATGATGCCGACCTGCCTGCCCTTTGCCACGGACATCTGGCAGGAACGCTGACTCCCGAGGCTGTGGACACTTATAGCGCATTGGCAGCCAAAGCCACTATTTCCGGAACACCCGTAACGGATATGACGGTATTTGCCAATGAATATCTGAACGTGTTCACCACCGGTTTCCATTATGCATTCGGTGTAGCTATCCTGGCTATGGTTCTCTCTTTGGTAATTTTCGTCATCAACAGAAAGAAATTCCCCGATCCCAGCAAGAAGGTTGCTGCAAAAGCGGGCGATGCCACTGCAGTGGAGATGAATGCACAAGAGGTAAGACAGCGCATGTATGCATTGTTTGCCGTATTCGGTGTGGTAATTTTCTTCTGGTTCTCGTTCCATCAGAATGGATTGACACTGACTTATTTTGCCAAGGAATATACAGATTTGAATTTGTTCGGCATGGCTATTTCAGCTGAGCTGTTCCAGTCTTTGAACCCGATTTTCGTTGTGTCTCTCACTCCGGTCATCATGGCTGTCTTTGCAGCACAGCGTGCCAAGGGTAAAGAGCCTTCCACTCCGCGGAAGATTGCCATCGGTATGGGTATTGCTGCCACCGGCTTCCTTATAATGGCTATCGGTTCTTATGTAAGCAACTTGCCGATGCACAAGGATATTATCGCTTTGGGTACCTCTCCGGTGAAGGTGACTCCGCTGTTGCTGATGGTTACCTATCTGATATTGACTGTTGCCGAGTTGTACATTTCTCCGTTGGGCATTTCATTCGTATCCAAGGTGGCTCCTCCCAAATATCAGGGTATCATGCAGGGCGGTTGGCTCGGTGCTACTGCCATTGGTAATCAGTTGCTCGTTATCGGTGCTATCCTCTACGAAAGTATTCCTATCTGGATGACGTGGACGGTATTTGTAGTAGCGTGCTGCATTTCCATGTTCACCATGCTGTTCATGCTGAAATGGCTTGAAAAGGTGGCGAAGTAATCGGAAACGAAAGATAAAACTAAAGGCTGCGCAATGTTCGTAATGAACTGCGCAGCCTTTAGTTTTTGGAGGGCTTTTAATGCCGGGACTCAGATTTCCAGTCCCATGATGTAGTCATTCATGTAATATCCGTTTCCTATCGGGAAATCCCCTTCACGGAGTTTTCGCATTCCCATATGTTCGTAAAACTGCAGTGCCTTGTTGGTGCGGTTTACATTCAATTCCATCAGACAAGGGCCGGGATGTACTTCCTTGATGTACTTGATGGCTTCTCGAAAGAGGAAACTGCCGCAATGTGCACCCTGGTAATAGGGGAGCACATAAATCTTTTGCAGGTGGAATAAATCTTCTCCTTGCTGCTGTACGGACACATAGCCCGCCGCTTCACATTCTTCGTAGGCCAGGAAGTAGACGTGGCCTTCCTCTTCCATTTGCTTGCGGATATTGTCCAATGAATACATCCATTCCATCATGTAGTCGGTCTGTTCGGGAGTAAGGATATCCTTATACGTGACGGGGAATATTTGCTGCGCAAGTTTCTGAATCAGTGCGCAGTCTGCTGTCGTTGCTTTTCTTATGGTAAACATATCGGTTGTATTTATACTGTTTGGGGTGTAAAGTTAAGCCTTTTTTGTGAAACAATCGTTATCTTTGCAGACCGTTACCGAACTAACTAATTTTGATTTTAAAAATTATGGCATTTACGAGCAACATTATGATTGTCCGCCACAGATTACTGAAGGAACTGGTAAAGCTGTGGAATAACAACGAACTTGTGGATAAAATAGACCGGCTGCCCATCGAGCTGAGTCCGAAGAGGTCCAAGCACGCGGGACGCTGCTGTGTGCACAAAGAGCGCGCGGTGTGGAAGTACAAGTCATTGCCGCTTCTGGGACTCGATATGGAGGACGAGACGGATGAGCTGACCCCCTTGTCGGAGTACGCTGCCCGTGCACTGGACAGAGCGGAAAATGGCAGGCCGAAAGACAACATCATGTGTGTGATTGACGAAGCTTGTTCGGCATGTGTGCAGATTAACTACGAGATTACGAACCTCTGCCGCGGATGTACGGCACGCAGTTGCCAGGTGAATTGTCCCAAGAAGGCAGTGCACGTCAAGGAGAGCGGGCAGGCATGGATTGACCATGATGCGTGTATCAGTTGCGGCATCTGCCATAAGAGTTGTCCCTACCATGCCATTGTTTATATTCCCGTACCTTGTGAGGAGGCTTGTCCCGTGAAAGCCATCAGTAAGGATGAGAAGGGGATAGAGCATATTGACGAAAGCAAATGTATCTATTGCGGAAAGTGTCTCAATGCATGTCCATTCGGAGCAATTTTCGAAATATCGCAGGTGTTCGACGTGTTGCACAGAATCCGCAAGGGTGAGCAGGTGGTGGCTATCGTGGCTCCGTCCATCCTGGGGCAGTTCAAGACGACTATTGAACAAGTATATGGCGCATTGAAACAAGTCGGTTTTACGGATATCATCGAGGTGGCTCAGGGAGCGATGGATACCGTCAGCAACGAGGCGCACGAACTGATTGAGAAGCTGGAGGAGGGTCAGAAGTTTATGACGACTTCCTGCTGTCCGTCTTATATAGAGCTGGTGAACAAGCATATTCCTGCCATGAAGCCTTACGTGTCTGGCACCGGTTCGCCGATGTACTATGCCGCACGCATTGCCAAGGAGAAGTATCCGGATGCAAAGGTGGTCTTTATCGGTCCTTGCGTTGCCAAGCGCAAAGAGGCGCAGCGCGACGAGGCGGTGGACTTTATCATGACTTTCGAGGAGGTGGCTTCCGTGCTTGCCGGGCTGGATATTCAGATGGAGCAGGCAAAGCCCTATTCCATGAGTTTCACTTCCGTGCGCGAGGCGCATGGTTTTGCGCAGGCAGGAGGCGTGATGGGTGCCGTGAAAGCCTATCTGAAGGAAGAGGCAGATAAAATCAATGCCGTACAAGTGGCTAATCTGGATAAGAAGGCTATCGGTGCGTTGCGTGCTTACGCCAAGTCGGGCAAGGCTCCGGGGCAATTTATTGAAGTGATGGCTTGCGAGGGCGGTTGTATTACCGGGCCATGTTCGCATAATGAAATAACTGCCGGAAAGCGCCAGCTGACGCAGGAGTTGGCAAAGAGAAAAGAGACGTATTAGCCCTTTGTCCGTTTATATGAAGCATTTGATTGACAAACTGCGGAGCAATCGCAGGCTGGATGCCGAAGAGTATAAAGCCTTGCTTCTTTGCCGGGACACAAAACTTGCAGCCTACCTGCAGGATCTTGCCCGGGAAGAAGCGCTTGCCCGCTTTGGCAATAAAATCTTCATTCGTGGACTGATTGAGATAACCAACCGTTGCCGCAATAACTGCTACTATTGCGGCATACGGAAGGAGAACCGGAACATAACCCGTTATGAGCTGGCGCAGGAGGAGATTCTTTCGTGTTGCCATGAAGGCTATCGGTTGGGCTTCCGTACCTTTGTGCTGCAAGGGGGCGAAGCGCCGGCGGTGAAGGATGAGGGGATGGTGGAGACAGTTGCCGCCATCCGGCAATCCTTCCCGGATTGTGCCATTACCTTATCTTTGGGCGAAAAATCGCGGGAAGCCTACGAACGTTTCTTCCTGGCAGGTGCCAACCGCTATCTGTTGCGGCACGAAACCTGCAACGAAGGGTATTATCACCGGCTTCATCCTGCTGAGATGTCCCTTTCCCATCGGTTGCAATGCTTGGACTGGCTGAAAGAGATAGGCTATCAAGTGGGAACCGGAATCATGGTAGGCAGTCCTTACCAGACGGTGGACCATCTGGTAGAAGATATTCTCTTCATCGAACGGTTTCAGCCGGAGATGATAGGCATGGGACCTTTTCTTCCGCATCACGATACTCCGTTTGCCTCTTTTCCGCCGGGAGATATGGAGTTGACGCTGAAGTTGCTTTCTATCTTCCGGCTGATGCATCCCGCGGCACTGATACCTGCTACCACTGCCCTGGCCACACTTGCTCCGGACGGACGGGAACGGGGAATATTGGCTGGCGCCAATGTCGTGATGCCTAATCTTTCGCCTTCTCATCAGCGGACGAAGTACTCCCTTTATGATAACAAAGCTTCTGCGGGTGCCGAAGCGGCAGAAGGTTTGCAAAAATTGGAGGAACAACTGAAAGGGATAGGCTACGAGGTATCAAAAGAGAGAGGAGATTATGAGAATGGAGAATTGACCGTTGATAATTGATAATTTTCAAATCTTCATTCTTTATTTTAATTACCAATTGTCAATTTACGAAGTGTATAACATAAAGTCAAGACAAGCAGAAGAATTCATCAATCACCAGGAGATATTGGATACATTGGAGTATGCGCAGGTAAACCGCAACAACCGTCCGCTCATCGAAAGTTTGATTGACAAGGCTGCTTTGTGCCAGGGACTTTCCCATCGGGAGGCGGCCCTGCTGCTGGAATGTGACGAGCCGGAACTGGTGCAGCGCATCTATCATCTGGCACGTGAAATCAAACGGAAATTCTATGGCAACCGCATTGTGATGTTTGCCCCGCTTTACCTTTCCAACTATTGCGTGAACGGTTGCGTCTATTGCCCGTATCATGCCAAGAACCGTACCATCCCCCGCAAGAAACTCTCGCAAGAGGAGATACGCCGCGAGGTTATCGCCTTGCAGGACATGGGACATAAACGCCTGGCGCTGGAAGCCGGAGAAGACCCTCGAAACAATCCTATCGACTATATCTTAGAGTCCATCCGCACCATCTACAGCATCCACCACAAGAACGGGGCCATCCGCCGGGTGAATGTCAACATAGCCGCCACTACAGTGGAAAACTATCGGTTGCTGAAAGAGGTAGGTATCGGCACTTATATCCTTTTTCAGGAGACTTACAGCAAAGAGCATTACGAAGCCTTGCATCCCACGGGACCAAAAAGTAATTATGCCTACCACACCGAAGCGATGGACCGCGCTATGGAGGGTGGCATCGACGATGTAGGTATCGGTGTATTGTTTGGTCTGAATACCTATCGCTACGACTTCGTAGGATTGCTGATGCATGCCGAACATCTGGAAGCTACCTTTGGCGTGGGTCCGCATACCATCAGCGTACCGCGCATTTGTCCGGCAGATGATATTTCGACCGAGGATTTTCCCGATGCCATCTCGGATGAGATGTTCTGCCGTATTGTGGCGGTTACCCGCATTGCGGTGCCTTATACGGGAATGATTATTTCCACCCGTGAGTCGGAAGCCGTACGCCGTCAGGTGCTCGAACTGGGCGTTTCGCAGATAAGCGGCGGTTCGCGCACCAGCGTGGGAGGCTATGCCGTGCCGGAAGCCAAAGAGGAAGATTCCTCCCAATTCGATGTGAGCGACCGGCGCACGCTGGATGAAGTGGTGAGTTGGCTGCTCGACCTGGGGCATATCCCCAGCTTCTGCACCGCCTGCTATCGCGAGGGACGTACCGGAGACCGCTTCATGTCGCTCGTCAAGCGCGGACAGATAGCAAACTGCTGCCAGCCCAATGCACTGATGACATTAAAAGAATATCTGGAGGACTATGCCTCCTCCGAAACCAAGGAGAAGGGCATGCGGCTGATTCGTGAGGAGATGGAGCATATCCCGAACCCCAAGATACGGGCGATAGCCGAACGTAATCTTCAGGAGATAGGGGAGGGGAAAAGAGACTTTAGATTTTAGATTTCGGATTTATGAATAATACACCTCGTTCCAACCGCCTGCACATTGCCGTCTTTGGACGACGGAACAGCGGAAAGTCCAGCCTTGTCAATGCCTTGACCGGGCAAGACACGGCATTGGTATCCGCAACGCCCGGCACTACTACCGATCCCGTGACCAAAGCCATGGAAGTATATCCTTTGGGCCCGTGCCTCTTTATCGATACCCCCGGTTTTGATGACGACGAAGGCGAACTGGGCGGTATGCGCGTGGAGCGTACCTTAAAGACGGTGGAGAAAGCGGACATCGCCCTCTTGCTTTATGAAGCTGACGGAACGCTGGAACAGCAATGGCTAAAGCTGCTGGCAGCGCGCGAAATCCCCGTGATACTGATACTGAATAAAGCCGATTCCCGTCAAGACACCGCTTCCGTGGTGCTTCGGATTGAAAAGGAGTGCGGGCAGGCTCCCGTTGTGGTCAGTGCCAAAGAGGGTACCGGCATTCAAGGTATCTTCGATGCTATCCTCGAAAAGCTTCCCGAGAATTTTGGTGAGCAGACTATCACGGGCGATTTGGTGCGTGAAGGAGATGTCGTCCTGCTGGTGATGCCCCAGGATATACAAGCCCCCAAAGGTCGTCTCATTCTTCCGCAAGTGCAGACCATCCGCGAACTGTTGGATAAAAAGTGCTTAGTGATGAGCTGCACCACCGACAAGCTGCAAGCCTCCCTGCAAGCCCTTGCCCGTCCGCCTAAGCTGATAATCACCGATTCACAAGTATTCCCCATCGTCTATCAACAAAAGCCTGCCGAAAGTAGTCTTACTTCCTTCTCGGTTCTTTTTGCCGGCTACAAAGGAGATATCAATGCCTTCGTGGAGGGAGCTGCCGCTATCCATAGCCTGACACTCCAATCGCGTGTACTGATAGCCGAAGCTTGCACCCATGCTCCGCTGACCGAGGACATCGGCACCATCAAAATTCCCCGCCTGCTACGAAAGCGCATCGGCGAGGAATTGCAGATAGACTTTGTATCTGGAAATGACTTTCCCAAAGACTTGTCCCGATATGATTTAATTATCCATTGCGGCGCTTGCATGTTCAACCGGAAGTACGTTCTCAATCGTATAGCCCATGCCCGCGCACAGCACATCCCCATAACCAACTACGGAGTAGCAATTGCGAGTCTGACCGGTATATTGGATAAAATTGTTATCTATCGGTAAATATCCCTCTCCCTCTCTGTTCACGTTACTGATGTTATAGAGTAGTGTGAACTACTTTTCTTGTTAACGATGCTTAATATAAGGTACTTTGTAATACAAGGTACTGATATAATACATATATTTGTGTCATACAAGGAACAACAATAGAATGAATGAGAACACTCATTACTCTATTGCGCAGCAAAATAGTAAATCGTAAATTGTCAAATAGTAAATACCATTATGGATGTAAACAATGTAAAGTCGCAAATGCGCAAGGGCATGCTTGAATATTGCATCATGTTGCTGCTTCACAAGGAGCCGGCTTACGCTTCGGATATCATTCAGAAGTTGAAAGAAGCCAGACTGATTGTAGTGGAAGGTACACTTTATCCGTTGCTCACCCGTCTGAAGAACGACGACTTGCTGGGTTATGAATGGATTGAGTCTACGCAAGGTCCTCCACGTAAGTATTACCGGTTGACGGAAAAAGGAGAAGTCTTTCTCGGTGAACTGGAAATGTCCTGGAAAGAGTTGAACGAGACGGTGAATCACATCAGCAATTCTTGAAATGACCACAGAGAATATGCTGCATTCGCCGAATGGTAAATAGTAAATCGTAAATAGTCAAATTGTAAATAAATAGTGTGTTATGAAAAAGACATTAACTGTAAATTTAGGTGGAACCGTTTTTAATATTGATGATGACGCATACCGCCTTTTGGATAATTATCTGAGTAATCTCAAGATACACTTCCGTAAGGAAGCCGGTGCCGACGAGATTGTAGATGATATAGAACGCCGCATTTCCGAACTCTTTGCCGAGAAATTGTCGGCCGGTTCACAAGTAATCACGATTGCCGATGTGGAAGAGGTGATTGCCCGCATGGGAAAGCCGGAGGACATGGAGACGGAAGGAGAGAGCAGCAGTGCCGATGCCGGTAGTACAAATGCCGGAGGTGGTTATGGTGCCGGTGCATGGAGCAGCAATACCGCTTATAGCACTACACGCCGCCGTCTCTACCGCAATCCTGATGACAAGATGCTGGGTGGTGTCATTAGTGGAATGGCTGCCTATCTGGGTTGGGATGTGACTTTGCTCCGTCTGTTGCTGCTTGTCGTCTTGATTTGTGGGGTAGGAACGTTGATACCGGTTTATATCGTATGTTGGCTGATTATCCCGGAAGCCCGCACGGCTGCCGAGAAGTTAAGCATGCGCGGTGAGGCTGTTACGGTAGAGAATATCGGAAAGACGGTGACGGATGGCTTCGAGAAGGTTGCCAATGGGGTGAATGATTATATGAGGTCGGACAAGCCCCGTACTTTCTTGCAGAAGTTGGGAGATACGCTGGTGATGGTAGTCGGTTGGCTGTTGAAAATCTGTCTGGTGATATTCGCCATTATTTGCAGTCCGATACTGTTTGTGTTTGGAGTGGTATTCGTGGCGCTGTTGTTTGCTGCGATAGCGGTGGCTGTTGGTGGTGGTGCAGCTCTCATTTCCCTTTTCCCGATGGCTGATGTGGTACTGCCTACTTCTCCACTGTCTGCCATTGTGATGTACATTGCAGGAATCTTGCTGGTAGGAATTCCTTTGGTCAGCCTTGTGTGGGCCATCTTTAGCCAGATATTCAAGTGGCAGCCGATGAACTCCGGCTTGAAGTGGACGCTGGTTATCCTTTGGATTGTAAGTGCGGCTTGTTTCGGAATCTGTTTTGCGGTGCAGGGGGCTACTTTCCCGGAATTGGGTATCTTTAATTTCTGAGAATAGTAATTTCTTTTTTAATTGATATCGTGTTTGTGGAAATCTGATTTCTATAAACACGATATTTTTTATTTGGTTGTAATTGGTTGTTATACAGTGAAATATTGCGTTTGGAAAAGGCGTTTTTTAAACGTTCGTTTAATGAACGCAAAGATAACGTGTATTTTTGAATCTCGCAAAATGTTTAATAAAAATATTCTATAAATTTCTTTTTAGTGAGTATAATACTTTGTCAGTAAGCCTGTTGCATTGTATTTCTCTAACTTCTTCCTTTTACTAATTTTTAAGTAATCTTCCCTCTTTAATTTTCTTAAATATTGACGTTCAAAAAACGAACGTCTATTGAACGCTTTTTGCTTGCAATAGATTCGTTTACAGCATTTTACCTGTTAGGTAATGAATGACTGCAAAAAATCTGTTGACAAGAAGGGCATAAAGCTTGTCGTATTCTACATAAAGTGTCCGCAAGTGATTGAATTCCAAGTGTATGCAAGGAATTTAAAGCCCCAGGAGAACACCCTTGTCTGAACAAAAGCATAAAAATGGGAATAGAGAAAGAGGTCGAAATCTGGTATGCTATGCGTGCCACCTACCGCAGAGAACCGGATGCCATGCATCTGCTCAAGAAAGAAAACTTGGGCTGTTTCATTCCTATGCAATACAAGATATGTATAAAAAAAAGGAAAAAAGTCCGTGCTCTGGTTCCGGTCGTTCATAATCTGCTTTTTGTCCATGCCCGTCCTTCCGATGTGCAGCGTGTCAAGTCTCAAGTCACTTATCTGCAATATATCACCGATACCCGCAGTGGGCAGAAGATTATTGTCCCAGACGGTCAGATGCAGCGTTTCATTGCCGTATCCGGCACTTACGATGATCATCTTCTTTATTTTCAACCGGATGAATTGAACTTGTCCAAAGGTACCAAAGTCCGGATTACCGGCGGTGAATTTGAGGGGCAAGAGGGGATATTTCTGAAGGTAAAGGGCGCACGTGACCGTCGCGTGGTTATCGAAATACAAGGTGTCATAGCTGTTGCCATGGCCACTATCCATCCCGATCTTATAGAAGTAATCGGCTGAACTTTAATTTTTAATTCTTAATTCTATAATTGCTTATGTCTCTTTCCGAAGAAGCAATCACTCTTCAGCGTGCTGCGCACGAACTGATGTATTTGGGTATGGACGGCAGTCCCGTCTATAGCGATGACTTGTCACGGCGGAACGGTGAGGTCTACCGTCTTACCATGGCTTTGTACCGGTCGGGTGTAAAAGGCACTACCATCGACGAGCAGGCAAATGTCTGTCTTGCCCTTCTTATGGGTTACAGCGCCTCTTTTGTGGACCATGGCGAAAAGCAGCGGCATGTCCAGAAAGTGCTGGACTGTTGTTGGGATGTGCTCGATGCCCTTCCCGCTTCCTTACTGAAGCTCCGTCTGCTTACCGCCTGCTACGGTGAAGTGTTCGACGAGTCTTTGGCCGACGAAGGCCGTTCCATCATCGCCTCCTGGGATTCCTTATCACTTACTCCCAAACAGCAGGAAGCGGTTGATGAGTTTCAGAATGTGACAGACAATCCCTATCCGTGGGAATATATCGATGAATAAAACTTTTCATTATAATGCTTAACAATAAATCCGTATTGATTACCGGAGGAACGGGTTCCTTCGGAAAGAAGTTTGTGGAAACCATCCTCCGTGATTATCCGCAAGTAAAGAAAATCATTATTTACTCCCGCGATGAGCTGAAGCAATTTGAGCTGAAACAGAAATATCCCGGTCATAAGTATCCGCAACTGCGTTTCTTTATCGGTGATGTCCGTGACCTCGAACGCCTGACGCGGGCTTGCGAAGGAGTGGACGTGATTATCCATGCAGCCGCCATCAAGCAGGTGGATACCGCTGAATACAATCCCGAAGAGTGCATCAAAACCAATGTACACGGTGCGCAGAATGTGATAAAGGCTGCTCTTGCCACCGGTGTACAGCATGTGGTGGCCCTTTCTACCGACAAGGCATGTGCCCCCATCAATCTTTATGGCGCCACCAAGCTCACTTCCGACAAGCTGTTTACTGCTGCCAACAATATCAGCGGTTCCAAGAACATCCGGTTCTCCGTAGTCCGTTATGGCAATGTGATGGGTTCCCGCGGTTCCGTAATCCCTTTCTTTATCAACAAGCGTGACAACGGGGCGAAGGAACTTCCCATAACCGATATGCGCATGACCCGTTTCAACATTTCTCTGGAAGCCGGTGTCGCTTTGGTCATGTATGCCATCGGACATCACCTGGGTGGTGAAATCTTTATTCCTAAGATTCCTTCCTATCATATCCAGGACGTGGCTACCGCCATTGCACCCAATCTGCCGCAGGTGGAAGTGGGCATCCGTCCGGGAGAGAAGCTGCACGAGGAGATGATTACTGTAACCGATGCTCTTGATACAATCGATTTGGGCAGATATTATGTCATTCTTCCTTCCGTATCTTTCAAGCACAGTCGCGAAGAGTTCATCAGACATCACAATGCAGTACCCGTTCCCGACGGTTTCCACTACAGCAGTGACAACAATACGGAGTGGGAGACAGTAGAGACTATGCGCGAGAATATAAAGAAATACGTTGACCCTAATTTCGAGGTGAAATGATAAGCAAGCCTATTCCATACGGTCGTCAGCATATCACAGATGAGGATATCCGGGCAGTCATCGATACCTTGAAAAGCGATTACCTGACACAAGGTCCCAAAATCAGGGAATTTGAAACGAAATTTGCCGAATATGTAGGTGCACAATATGCCGTAGCGGTGAACAATGCCACTTCAGGGCTTCATCTTGCAGCTACCGCACTGAATGTAAAGCCGGGTGACAAGGTGATTGTCACTCCCATGACCTTTGCTGCCAGTGCCAACTGCATCCGCTATTGTGGCGGCGAGGTGGTATTCTGTGATATTGACAAGGATACTTACCTCATGGATATCCGTAAACTCGAAGCCATGCTTAAAGCTTCTCCCCGCGGTACTTACAAAGGTATTGTTCCGGTTGATTTTGCAGGCTATCCTTTGGATCTGGAAGAGTTCAGAAAGCTTGCCGACGAGTACGGCTTGTGGATTATCGAGGATGCCTGTCATGCTCCCGGTGGCTATTTCATGGACAGTAAAGGCAAGAAACAACATTGTGGCAACGGTTGTTTTGCCGACTGTGCCGTATTCTCTTTCCATCCCGTGAAACATATCGCTACGGGTGAGGGAGGCATGGTGACCACCAACAGCAAGGAGCTCTATGACAAGCTTTGTCTTTACCGTACGCATGGCATTACGAAAGACCCTGCTTTATTGCACGAGCATCATGGTGGCTGGTATTACGAGATGCAGGAGTTAGGCTACAATTACCGTCTGACTGATTTTCAGGCTGCCCTGGGTATTTCTCAGCTGGAGCGTGCGAAAGCAGGTCTTGAACGCCGCCATGAAATCGTAAGACGCTATAATGAAGCATTTTCCGGAATAGATGGCATCAAGACTCCGTTCAATGCTGCCGATGTCTATCATGCTTATCACCTTTATATCATTCAAGTGGCTGACCGCTTGGGCCTTTATAATTATCTGCACGAGAACAATGTCTATGCGCAGGTTCATTATGCTCCGCTTCATCTGATGCCTTACTATCAGCAGTGGGGCAATAGGAAAGGCGATTTACCTATAGTAGAAGAGTATTACGAACATTGTCTGAGTCTTCCGATGTATCCCACGCTGACGGACGAGGAACAGGAGTATGTGATTAAAAAGGTTATAGAATTTGTAGCGAAATGAAAAATATAGCAATCATTCCTGCACGTGGCGGCAGTAAACGTATTCCGCGTAAGAATATCAAACCCTTTATGGGTAAACCTATTATTGCATATTCCATAGAGGCAGCTTTACAAAGCGGTCTTTTTGATGAGGTGATGGTTTCTACCGATGATGAAGAGATAGCGGAGATAGCTTGCGGATACGGGGCCAAAGTTCCTTTTATGCGCAGTGCTGAGACCTCGAATGATTATGCCGGCACGGCCGATGTAATTCTTGAAGTTTTAGAGATGTATAAAGAGCGGGGCAGGGAATTTGATACAGTTTGTTGCATTTACTCAACAGCTCCTTTTGTCACTCCTGAAAGGCTTCGGGAAGCATACGGAAAAATGAATTCGGAGATTGACTCCGTTTTCACTTGTGTGGCTTATTCCTATCCTATACAGCGTAGCCTTCATATTGTAGACGGGAGAATCGGTATGGTTTATTCCGAATACATGAATGCACGTTCCCAAGATTTAGAGCCGATTTATCATGATGCCGGCCAATTCTATTTCTCTCGTACTGCTCCTTTTGTGGAGAGCCGGACTTTTTGGGGGAAGAACACAGCTGGACTGGTACTTTCCGAACTCGAAGTGCAGGACCTCGATACGCTGACCGACTGGACATTGGCGGAAATGAAGTATGAGTTACTTCATAGATGATGTAATGCAGAAAATCTATTTCCGTGCCGACGCAAGCGCTACCATCGGCTACGGTCACTTTATCCGTACTCTGGCTTTGGCCGATATGCTGAAGGACGATTTCGATTGTACCTTCTTTACTTGCCATCCTACCTCATATCAGGTAAGTGAGATGGAGAAGGTATGTCCTTTCATCCCCTTGCAAGAGGAAACGCATTCTGCTGATTTCCTTTCCCATTTGCAAGGTGATGAAATTGTGGTGCTCGACAATTATTTCTTCACTACCGATTATCAGCTTGCCATCAAGCAAAAAGGCTGCCGCCTGGTGTGCATTGACGATATGCACGACAAGCACTATGTGGCTGATGTCGTGATTAACCATGGTCAGACCAATCCTGCACTTTTCGACGTGGAATCTTACACCAGGCTCTGTTTGGGATTTGATTGGGCACTGTTGCGCAAGCCGTTCTTAGAGGCGGCAAAAAGGAAAAGTATTTCTTCAGATAGAATAGAGAAAGTGGCTGTATGTTTCGGAGGAAGTGACATTCATGATATAACTGGTTATTTTGTGAATCAGGTACTTCGACTCTGTACTGTGAACAGTATTACGGCAGTAGTAGGAGATGCTTACACTCCTCATTCATCGTGTGTGCAGGACAGTCGCCTTGTTTATCGTTCGCGCCTTACGGCACAAGAAATGGCAGACCTTTTCTGCGACTCCGATTTAGTGATTTGTTCTGCCAGTTCGGTTTGTATAGAAGCATTGGCATGTGGTGCTAAAGTTGCGGCGGGATGGTATGTAGACAATCAAAAGGAGTTTTATGATTTGCTCATTTCAAATGGTTGGATCATAGGGTTAGGGAATGTAAGGCAACCGTCTGTTGATTTGTGTAATGTGAGCTTTTTGCGATTAAGCAATACCAGTGTGAATAATTGTGTTCAGAGGCGTTATATTTCATTTTTCCGAAACTTAGCGGATAACTGCTATTTACGTGAAGTTCGTTCTATGGATAGGGATTTGCTTTATAAGTGGGTAAATGACCCCATAGTCAGGCAGAGCGCATTTAATACAGATGAGATTAATTATGAGGAGCATTGTAATTGGTTTACCCGATGTTTGCAAAGGGAAGATGTGAAGATTTATATTTTAATAGAGAACGGTATGCCAGTGGGACAAGTGAGGCTGAATATTGAAAAGGGTGAAGCTCTGATTGATTATTCCATTGCATCGGAATATCGGGGTAGAGGTTTAGGCTATGTCATTATAGAATTAATAAGTGAGAAAGTTAGATGCATGAAGAATGTCAATTCTTTGGTTGCTCATGTAAAGGCGGCAAATGTGGCTTCTAAGCGTGTTTTTCTGAAGAATGGTTTCTTGGAGTATGCGAATGAATCACTTTTTACTTTATCATACAAGAAGAATATATAGATAGTATCCATACTTTATATGATTTTGTAATCAATCAACTGCATATTGGCAGGATATACGGGAATATTCGTAAGGATAATAAAAATTTTTTGGTGCTTACCTTGTTTATGGGAGCTTCTGTTGAGAGAGAAGAGGAAGTGAACAAGATAAAATATATTCATACATTGACAACGTCAGATTCTTTTAATCAAAGAACCTCTCAGCAACTGTCTATAAAGGAATTTCTAAAATTTGTGCGTCAGTATTTAAAAAACGAATAATTATGAAAGAAAAAGTATTGGAAATCATTAACAATATTCGTGCCGCTAAAGATATGGCACCGGTAGCAGAGCTCCACATAGAGGATAATCTCCGTAATGACCTTGGTTTAACCTCTTTTGATTTAGCAGAATTGACAGTCAATATCGAAGATGAATTTGATATTGATATTTTTGAAAGTGGCTTTGTAAATACGATTGGCGAAATTTATACCAAACTCGAGAAATGATGGCTGCATTTCTTTATAATGGTGAAAGGAAGTATTCTTATGAAGTGTTGATTAATACCATTAACCAGCATCAAGAATATTTTCCTCTTTACAAGGCACCGGATTTGTTTTCATATTTTGTGAATCTCATCAAGGCTGTTGTAACTAATAGCCCTTTGGTGCTGCTTGATTCTGATTTGAACCTATCCGAAGTGCCAGGTATAGAGGAGAGTATGGTGAATAAACCCACTAAATTGACAAATTATCATTTCAGTGATATGACTGCTGTTTTGTCAGCGCTCCGACAGTCAACATCTGAAATTACTATTTTCACTTCAGGAACTACCGGTCAGCCTAAGAAAGTCGTTCATTCGGTCGATACCCTGACACGTTCAGTCCGTATAGGAGAGAAATACGAAGGAAAAGTGTGGGCATACGCTTACAATCCTACTCACATGGCCGGATTGCAGGTATTCTTTCAGGCATTTGAAAACCAGAATACACTTGTGAATGTGTTCAATATGCAGAGGGATGAAGTATATGAGAAGATTGCCGGGCACCGGATAACCCACATTTCTGCAACTCCCACTTTTTACCGATTGCTCTTGCCGTTTGAGCAAAGCTATTTATCTGTTCAGAGGGTGACTTTGGGTGGAGAGAAATCGAATAATCATCTTTACGAGAATATTCATAAGATATTCCCTGAAGCAAAGATAAACAATGTATATGCCTCTACAGAGGCAGGCTCCTTGTTTGCGGCTAAAGGCGATTGTTTTCAGATTCCTGCTGCCATTCGCGATAAGTTTGCAGTAGTGGAAGATGAACTGTTGATTCACAAATCCCTTCTTGGCAAGTCGGATAGTTTCAGTTTTGATGGCGACTATTATCACTCTGGAGATTTAATAGAGTGGGTTGATAAGGAAGAAGGTTTCTTTAAGTTCAAAAGTCGTAAAAACGAACTAATCAATGTAGGTGGCTACAAGGTTAATCCAGGTGAAGTGGAAGATGCCATTAATGCAATTGAAGGCATCCGTCAATCTTTGGTTTACGGTAAGGCTAACTCTATCCTTGGCAATGTGTTGATTGCGGAAGTTCAAAAAGAAGAGGGTACAGAGTTGACCGATTTAGACATCCGTAAAACACTGAAGGGGCAACTTCAAGATTTTAAAATACCTCGCAAGATTAAGTTTGTAGAGGCTTTCTCATTAACAAGAACGGGTAAATTAAGAAGAACATGAATATTATTGTTACAGGATGTTCACGGGGAGTGGGCTTAGAAATATGTAGGGTGTTGCTCGAACAAGGCAATACGGTTTATGGTATTGCCCGTAGCTGTCCCGATGAATTTAAGGCATTGCAGTCCGAATACGGGGGTAAACTTTTTTTTAAGAGCGTTGACCTTTCGGATTGTGAAAATGTCCGGCAGAATGTATTCAAAGATTATTGCGGAAACAAGATAAGGATTGACGGCTATGTGAACAATGCGGCTGTTGCCTATGATGATATTGTCACCAATCTTAATCTTGAACGGTTGAAGGCAATGTACAATGTAAATGTTTTCACCCCAATGATGATGACAAAGAATGTTATTCGTAACATGATTTTGCATCATACAAAAGGGGTGATTATCCATATCTCATCCATCAGTGTTCACACCGGTTACAAGGGGCTGGCAATGTATGCTTCATCCAAAGGAGCCTTGGAAGCTTTCTCCAAAGATACCGCCCGCGAGTGGGGACCGATGGGAATCCGTTCCAATGTGGTTGTTCCGGGTTTTATGGCAACAGCTATGAGTTCTACCCTTACAGACGACCAGAGGAATAAAATCTATGCACGTACATCGTTGAAGGCTGCTACTTCAATACGTTCGGTGGCAGAAACTGTAGCTTTTCTACTGAGTGAAAAGGCAGAGAGCATTACCGGACAAAATATTCATGTAGATAACGGAACGATATAAAAGACTATGGGAAAAAGAACTTCAATCCGTCTGTACAAGAGTGGAGATGCAAAGGGAATCAATGAAATGTTTACAAAGCATACCCTTTATCTTCGTGATGACGCTTATTGGACTTGGATAAATAGGATAGTGGGACAATCTATATCAGTGGTTGCGGAGTGTGATGATAGAATTATAGGGCATTATGCTGTTGTTCCTCGGAATTTGATAGTGAAGAATAGGGTCTTAAAGGCTGCGTTAGGTATCCATGCATTTGTTGATCCCGATTTTCGCCGTGAGATTTCTATTTTTGAAATATCCAACTATTTGTATCGTATTGCTCAAGATAAGGGCATTCAGGTTATATACGGTTTTCCAAATGTCAATTATCGGCAGATTCAGGTTAGAATTGAAAGATGGAAAGAGGTTGCTTTATTTAAATCCTATGAACTGCCTTCGGATAAGGGGCTTGACAATATTAAGACTACCATACAGTTTGATGAGATTAAGGATATTGATTATGAACATTTGTTTCGATTGAGTGAAATGTTGGCTTCGGAAAGTGTAATGAATGAAGTCAGGCTGGAAACAAATACCAATTATTGGATTAGTAGGTATATGTTAAATCCTCAAACTCCATATTTGTTATATGCTTTGTCAAAATGTGGAGTACCTATTGGTTATATGGTTACGAAAAGATATAAGAATAATGGAAATTGCTATTCTCATATTGTTGACTATATTTTGTCTGATAATTCATATATGGATGATGTGATTTCTTCCTACTTAAATAATGAGAAAGCTGAATGTGACTATTTTTCCTTTTGGAAAGGAGATTCTGTATTTGAACGAAGTATTGAGAAATCCGGATTTGTTGAAACCGGATTTGAAACCTTTTTAGCTATCAAATTATTGGATAAATCATTATCAGAACTTGACGTTTTGCTGGATTTTGATAATTGGCGCCTTGTAATGGGTGATTCTGATGCTTTTTAATGCCATTGATTATGAACAAAAATATTAAAATAGGAAATCACATTATTTCTGAAAATTCTCCGGTGTTCTGTATTGGCGAGCTGTCTTGTAATCATCTTAACAACTATGAGTTGGCTATGAAAACCATAGATGCGATGATAGATGCTGGAGTGGATTGTATTAAGCTGCAGACTGCTAAACCGGATAAGATAACCTTAAATTGCGATAGCGATGATTTTATTATTAAGGGGGGGACTCTTTGGGATAATCGGACTCTTTACTCGTTGTATGTGGAGGCGCAGACTCCTTGGGAGTGGCATGAACCTATTAAGGATTATGTGGAATCAAGAGGAGTGGAATTTTTGTCTTCACCATTTGACAAAAGTGCGGTTGATTTTTTAGAAAAATTGAATGTATCGGCTTATAAGATTGCATCTTTTGAAATTACAGATACTCCTTTGATTGAATATGTAGCATCTAAACAAAAGCCTATAATAATATCAACAGGTATTGCCCACAAAGAGGACATTCAGTTGGCAATAGATACTTGTAGAGAAGTAGGAAATAATCAGGTTATATTGTTGAAATGTACTTCTGAATATCCTACTCCATGGGAGGATGTAAATTTGAATATGCTTCCTCGGCTTTCTGCGGATTTCGATTGTATGGTAGGTGTGTCCGATCATACACTAGGTGATGTTGTACCTTGCTTGTCTGTGGCTTTAGGTGCAAGGATAGTAGAGAAACATTTCATTTTAAATCGTAGTCTGGGAGGTCCGGACTCTGCTTTTTCCATGGAACCCCATGAATTTGAATCTATGGTGGAGCGCCTCCGAATTTCGGAAAAAACATTGGGAAGAGTTTCTTATACTTTGAGTGAAAAGAATGAAAGTAGCCGCCGTTTTATGCGTTCTCTTTATGTAGGGTGTGATATGAAACAAGGGGATATTATCACAGCAGACAATGTCGTATCTGTTCGTCCGGGTTTCGGTTTACATCCCAAATATTTGAAACAGATAGTGGGGAAAAAAGTTAATGCTGATTTGAAGAAGGGAACTCGCTTCAGCTTGAGTTTTATTGCGGAATAATTTTTATGTCTATGTTTACCAATAAACGTATCATGGTCGTTGCCGCCCATCCCGATGATGAACTGCTGGGCCTAGGCGCTACCATGCACAAACTAATCAAGACGCAAGGAGTACAGACTCGGGTCATCATTTTGGGAGAGGGGATTACTTCACGCTCAGATACCCGTGACACGGAACAGTGGAAGGAAGTCTTGGAAAGGCATCATCAGAATGTGGAGACGGCGCGGCAGTTGATAGGCTATCACAGCGTGCAGGCATATAATTTTTCCGACAACCGTTTTGACAGCCATGCACTGCTTGATATCGTAAAGGTAGTGGAGCATGAGAAGGAACAGTTTCGTCCGGACTTTATCTTTACTCACCATGGTGGCGACCTTAATATTGACCATCAGATGACTTTTCAAGCAGTGATGACTGCCACACGCCCTATGGAGGACGAACCGGTGAAGGCTATATTTACATTCGAGACCCCATCAGCCAGTGAGTGGCAGGCTACTTGCGACCCACGCCATTTCACGGCCAATTTCTATATGGAGATTTCGGAGGATGATTTGAAAGCAAAATGTGCTGCGATGGCAGCCTATGAGTTTGAGAGCCGTGCTTTTCCGCATCCGCGCTCTTCGGAGGCATTGAAAGCCCTTGCCCGGTTTCGCGGTTATACCGTAGGCAAACACTTGGCCGAGGCATTTCAGATAGTGCGGATGATAGAATGAAGAAGGGAGCCTTTTACAGCCCCCTATACTCCCTTTCCGCATCGAAACACGGACAAGCTTTCGCTGGATTCAAATCATGGTGCCCCACAATCAGCGCCCGTGGAAAGATACGCTTCAACTCACGTAGCAGTGCCAGTAACGAAGCTTTTTGTTCCAGTGTACGGGTATCGGCAGGAAAACTTGCAGCGTCTAGTCCTCCTTCATAACAGATGCCGATAGAATGGCGGTTGTGATTGAGGCAATGCGCACCTATTTTTTCCAACGGGCGGCCGCGGTGTATTTCGCCGTTGCGGGTCAGATAGAAATGATAGCCGATGTCGCGGAAGCCGCGGTGGTGGATGTGGTCGCGGCGGCAATCCTCAAAGCCCAGGGCCACGCCTTGAGGCGTGGCTGAGCAATGAACAATGAGCAGGGTAATCGTACGCATGGCTATTTGCAAGCGCCCAGACCTAAAGCTCCCGCTATGGCGGTAGCTACGGTGATGATTACTTTGAGGACAATGCCCCATACGGATTTTGACTTTTTGTCTTCACTCATGATGATTGGTAATTGATAATTAGTAATTTGTAATTTGTAATTATTCTCATCCTAACGGATTCTCGCCCTGATTGCCGTCACTTCCTCCGGAACCGCCGTCGGAACCACTGCCATCGGGAGCTTTTCCACCTACGGTGTACAGGGAAGATTCTTTCAGCTGTCCATCCAGGTTGATTTGGGCATTACTCAGTTCGCCGGTGGCACGGGCGCGGAGCTTCAGCCCCTTCACGTTGTTGGCCAGCGAGAAGTCGGCAGCGGATTGCGCCCCTTTCTTGCTGACGATTCCTACGGAGAAGATGGCAAGGTCATCCAGTTTCACGTTCTTGCCGTCCAGAATCAATTCTTTGGTGCAGGAAACCATGTCTGCCAGTACTCCCTTGATGACACCACTCGAATAGGGGGTGTTGTGATTGGACATGTGCTTGGCCAATTTTTCGATGTCGAAGGTTTCTTCGATTACGGGGCGTGCATACCAGAGGCCTTTCAGTGGGCTGTCTTCGCCCGTCACTTGATACTTTTTGTAACGAATCATACAATTAAAATTTAGAAGTTAAAGGATAAAAACATTTGCTGTGTTGAACTCAACGATGCAAAGATAAGGCTGTGGATACGGGCGTTTGTCGGTTTTTGCAGGTTCTCGTCTGTTTGGGTCTGTTTTAGTCGGTTATTTACGCTTGTAAGTTTGATAATGTCATGATTTATAGTTACTTTTGATGAAATATAAATCGTAACTGTCAACTATGGATTCTTTTGTCATACGTACATACGGGCGTACCGAATTGGCCCAAATCTATTGTCCCAATCTTTGTCCGGAGGCTGCCTTCCGCAAACTGAAACACTGGATAGACCTTTGTCCCGATTTGCGTGACGGACTTTCCGCTTTGGGCGGTTCTTCCCGTTCCCGCTCTTATACGCCTGCCCAAGTGCGGCTGATAGTGGCTGCACTTGGAGAGCCTTAAACCTGAGGTTGGATGGCGTAAAGGTCAGGCCGGGAATCGTAAAGGTGAGGTTGGTACACTTGGTACAGAGGTTCATCCATCCTTTCGCCTCACACACATACGCGTGCGTGAAGCGAAGTGAATGTCAGACTTTTGGTTTCCGGTAGTTTCCCTTGCCATCTACATTTTCTACCAGCCCGTGTTTCTGCATGCGTTTGAGCCAGGTGGAGGCGGTTTCCGATTTGATGCCCATCTCTCCGGCTTTCTGCAGGAAAGAGGCCCGTGTGAATTCTTCTTCCATGCTGTCTACCAGCGCATCCCGGTCGGCATTGCCGCGGCTTGTCACTTCGGTGTTGGGCAGGAAGGAGAGGATATGGGTGGTATGCCGGTAAAGGCTTTCGGCCAGTGAGAGTACGGCATGAAAGTCATCGGAAGCAATGAGGAGATCCCATCGGCTGACAATGTGGTCTTTCAGATTGTCTGTGGCTGTGTGAGGGTCGGGCGACACGTAAGGCGAGGCGGTGATTTCCCCTTGTTCCATTGCGCGGAGCATGGCCACTACTTCCATGATGCGGCAGATGTTGATGGCCAGACGTGCCACGCTGCTTGACATCTCGTTTCCGTTGGCCAGTCCGGAGCGTACGAAAAGCCGGGAGAAGAGTCGGTTGAATTCATCTTTCTGTCCGTCCGTAAGGTGAAGGGTGAATATTCCGTTCATGACAATGGTTTTCAGTTTGTCCTTCCATTCCATGCCCAGCGCCTTGAAGGTATCTTCAAGATCGCTGTCATTGCGGTCGAACTGGTTTTGCCAATGATGTATGGCAGGCATGTAGTAGAATACTTGGCGGGAAAAGAGCCCGTTCTCAGCAGTGGGAATCAGTGGTTTCACTTGTGAGGGGGTGCCTGACAGAAGTACGGAAAGATAAGTTTTCTTTACCTCTCGGTATTCGTGGTCGGTGCGGCGGTTGTAGGACAGTCGGTCGTGGTCGAAGGCTTTTCGCATGGTGTCGCTCCAGTGTCCGTATTCCGAACCGATGGCGGTGGAGATGGTGTCAGCTTCGCTTTCGCATATCAGTCCGGTACCGTCGGAGTCCATCAGGTTTTGCAGGATGCCGGTTCCGGTGTTGTTGCCCGAGATGAGGAACATCTTGTTGAGAGGCATTACGGGAGTCTCCGTTTTTCCACGTTCCTTGCCCAGTGTGTCGTATTTTGCTTTTTCGCGGCGGTAACATGCCATACTTTCGTCTACCTGCCCACGTATTTCATCGTGAATGGGTTCGGCAAGCAGGCGTACCAAGGAGAGCACTCCTTTGCCGGATGCAGGTAGGGCTACTACAAAGGTTTGCAGGCAGGGGGACATCATTTTTCCTCCGTAGGAACATCGGACGTGTTTTCCCATACTGGCACCCAATACGGTGATGGCACCCAGTAGCAGTACATCGTATTGGGCGAGGGAGGTTCCGCAGCTCATGATGCGATTCAGGGGATAAGGCCAGTGGAGGTGTTCGTCGAAAGTGGGTAATGGAGACAGTGGTTCAATGCCCGATGCGGACTCTTCCTCGCGTGCGCGTGTGTGTGAGGTAGAAGAGAGGGGTGAACTTTGTGTACCAAGTGTACCAATGGCGGGTGCGGCTTCATGCTGAATCTTCACGCCGCAAAGCTCGGCCAGATGAAAGGCAGTTCCCAGATGCACGTCGTTACGGCCGGTCTTTAGGGCATTGCTGAAGAGCTTGTCGGCTGCCCGTCGGTCGAACTTGGACGACAGGCTGCACAGACTTAAAAAATCATGCCGTCCTGCTTCTCCGCAGTCGGTGGCAATGGCAAATGCCAGTTGTATATATTCTTGATAGGTTGGAGCAATGTCTGCTCCTGCATTTCTGACTGCTTCGGCCAGAAGGTGCAATGAAGATAGTGGTTCCATCGGATTTGGTAATTTATAATTAGTAATTTGTTGTCGGTGATTTGCAATGACTCATAATTCGAAGTTCACAACTTTTCTGAGCAGTGCTTTCGGGTCATGGCAGAGGAAACAGGCACGTACGAGGTCTTTCCCCGAAGTGTCCACTCCTTTTCCGGGTTGTGTATTTTCGGTGTCATACATGCAGTGGACGTAATTCATGGCCCAGCGCACCGCCTCCGTGCTGTCTTTTCCGATAGGACAGGGTACAAAAGCCTTTACACCTCGTCCGGTAGGGCTGATGAACACCAGTACCGGTGCGAGGTAAGGGTCTTTGAACAGTAGTTGCTTCAGGCGTCCGGCTTCGTCAGGCGAGTCGAGATGGTCTACGTCCACCACCACCAGTCCGGAGGGTAGCTTTAGGCAGTCGCTCCGTCGTCGGGTGAATACGCCGCAGGGGGTGACGTAGGGTAAGGTTTGCTGTTTCAGCATCCGGCAGTTGTTATCATCGCCTTGTAGGGCAGCTTCGCGGATGGCTTGTGTTAGGGTGATCAGCCGTTTGTTGGCTGTGATGAGTTGGTAAACTTCGTTCAGTTCTAAAGTACGCAGGGGGGTAAGCGTGGCGCTTTTCACGGTTTTCCCGGTCGCTCCGTCCTTCATCGGCGAGATGGGTGGCATGAAAAGCGACATTTTAAAAGATTTTGGCATATTATATGTTTAAATGGTTGGCTCAAAGGTATTCATTCTCTTTCGTTGAATCTTTCCCACATGTAAGAAAGATTTTAAAGGAACAAAGTAAATAATAACAATATATAACATAGTATTCTATCTAATTACTTAAAATTTATCTAAATGGGCAAAAATTTTATTCACCCTTCATTGGGCTTTTTTATCGAGCGAACGAGAAAACAGAGTGGAGTCACTATTGAAACTCTTTGCAAGGATTTGCATATTTCTCCATCCACGTACATAGACTTAAAAAAAAGGGTGTAACGCCCCACTTAGTACATACGAAACTCTTCTGCGATACTATATCGATGAACTGGAGGAACTGGATGATGACGAAATCAGGAAATTGGCTGGGGAATGGGTGGAGAAATGGCTGGAGGCTAGGAAGAAGGGGGAGTGATGATTGGATTGGTTGATTATTACTGATAATTAAAGGAATCTATATAAATGATTAATTTTACAGTAGGTCCGGTGCAATCTTCTGATGCTGTACGGGCCATAGGTGCCGAACAGGTGCCATATTTTAGAACAGCAGAGTTCTCAGAAATGATGCTTGAGAATGAGCGTCTTGTTAAGAAGTTTGCTAATGCGACTAAAGATAGTAAGGTTGTTTTCATGACATGTTCTGGCTCTGGTGGTATGGAGGCTGCCATCATAAATTGCCTTACGCCACAGGATAAGGCTCTTGTAATCAATGGTGGTAGCTTTGGTGAGCGTTTTGTGGAATTGCTTACCCTTCATAAAATTCCCTTTACGGAAATTAAGCTTAAGTATGGTAGAGCTTTGAAGCCTGAACATCTTGCTGAATATGAGAGCAAGGGTTACACTACTTTCCTTATGCAGAAGCACGAAACTTCTACGGGGGTACATTACGATATCAATCTTGTTTCTGATTTTTGCAAACGTAATAATTGTTTCTTGATTGTTGATACAATCTCTACCTTCCTTTGCGATTCATTTGATATGGCGGCAATGGATGCAGGGGTGATGATTACTGGAAGTCAGAAGGCTCTTGCTTGCGCTCCGGGTATTGCAGTTATGATTCTTGCTCCTTCGGCTATTAAACGTATAGAAAAGGTCCAATGTTGCTGTCAGTATCTTGATTTGAAGCTTGCTCTTAAAAATATGGAGAGAGGGCAGACTCCTTGGACTCCTGCTGTTGGTATCCTTCGTCAAATTAATGTCCGTTTAAAAGAAATTGAATCTGCAGGTGGTGCGGAGGTGGAGATTGCGCGTTGTGCAGAATTGGCTAAGTATTTTCGTGATAAGCTTGTTGAGAATAATCTTCCTTTTGAAATTGTCAGTGAAAGCCTTAGTAATGCTGTCACTCCGCTCCATCCCATAACTCAATCTGCTTTTAAAATTTTCCTTAAGATGAAGGATGAGTATGGAATGTGGATATGTCCTAATGGTGGAAATATGAAGGATACAATTTTTCGTATAGGTCATATTGGTCATCTTCAGAAGGAGGATTACGACAAACTGATTGCTGCATTTATTGATTTAAGAGAAAAGCGATTTATCTAAGGTTATGAAGAAGGTTATTACTTACGGAACATACGATTTGTTTCATCAGGGGCATTATAACCTCTTAAAACGTGCGAAAGCTTTAGGTGATTACCTCATTGTGGGTGTTACCACAGATAGTTTCGACTTGGAGAGAGGCAAGATGAACACGTGCAATAACGTGATGGAACGTATTGAAGCGGTTAAATCCACCGGTCTTGCAGATCAGATTGTGATAGAAGAATATCGTGGGCAGAAGATTGATGATATACAGAAATATGGAGTGGATATTTTTGCAATCGGTTCAGATTGGGAAGGCTATTTTGACTATCTCAACGAGTTCTGTAAAGTGATTTATCTTCCTCGTACTCAAGGGATATCATCTACTTTGCTTCGCCAGAAATATCCTATTGTCAATATTGGCATTATTGGTACTGGCAGTATTGCTTCACGTTTTGTTCCAGAGTCGAAAAATGTGAATAGTGCGTCCGTTTCTGTTGCATACAATCCTAATCAAGAAGAATGTGTTTCGTTCTGTGAAAAATTCTTGATTCCTATAGTTGCTCGTGATTTAGAAGAGTTGTATGAAAATTGCGATGCCGTTTATATTGCATCTCCACACTATACTCATTATGAATATGCAAAGTCTGCTTTGAACGCGGGAAAGCCTGTTCTTTGTGAAACTCCATTTGTATTTAGTAAGAAGCAGGCAGAAGAACTCTACTCGATTGCAGAGAAAAAAGGTTTATTGCTTCAGATTGCACTCAAAACTGCTTATTGTCCTGCTTTCGGGCACTTATTCTCTCTGCTCAAATCCGGTGTGATTGGTGAGATCGTTGAGGTAAATGCTTCTGTAACCACTCTTACAGACGAAAATTCAGCAAAGCTTGACAGTAAACATTTTGGCGGTAGTATGAGCGAGAATGCTTGTTTTCCTCTGCTACCTATCTTTAAGTTTTTGGGGACAAAGTTCCGAAACATTAATTTTTATTCAAAGATGAAGAATGATGTGGATATGTTCACTAAGGCTGTTTTTCGTTATGATCATGCTGTTGCTTCATTTCAGGTAGGGTTGGGGGTTAAAACAGAGGGCTCTTTGACTATTGCAGGAACCAAGGGGTATGTGTATGTACCGGCTCCATGGTGGAAGACTGATTGTTTTGAAGTCCGTTATGAAGACCAAAATTATAATAAGAAGTATTTTTATCCATATGTAGGTGAAGGTTTACGCTATGAAATCAAAGACTTTGTAGCTGCAATCTTAACGGATGGTTATTATTTTAGTAAGGTGTCGAAGGAAGAGAACCTTATGATGGCAGAGGTTCAGGAAATATATATATTAGGAAAGAATGTGTACAAGTTGTAGCACTATTATTGACTGGCGAGGGTAGTTAGTAACTAAAATATTTAAGTATTACAAAACATCTTTCAGTTTATGTTCCGATTAAATAGACTTGGCAAAATTCAATATTAATAGATATGGTATGTTTTGATTATTTAAGACGTAAGAGGTATCTATTTAAAGAGAAAGCTTCTCACATAGTGCTATTAATAGAGTTACAAAGAGTGAAATGGTAAATTTGAAATTGTATTTGTTGAAAAAAGAATTACAAATATTGATTGTGTCAATATTCTTTGCACTATTTGTGTTTTTTGCTCGATATGTTATTGAGTCTATTCCTTGTTTGCAATATGCTCTAATTTTATTTATCGTATATATACTTGTAAGCTTTCTTCGTTTTGTTAAGGTCGTTAGCTGTATAATGATTTTTATTTATGGATTTATTCTTTTTCTTTGTTCAAGAGTATTTTTATCCATCTTTGATAGTTCGATTTTGTTTGAATCGGATAAGTATGTCTTTTATACTTTTGCTGATACCACTGTTCTTGAAGTATTATTAATACTTTCTGTGAGTTTTGTTTCGGTAATAATCGGATATTTATCGAGTTATGCAAAATCAGATTTTAAAGCAAAGGATTACACGCAATTTACATCGCAAGCCAGTTCTTATGTTTATACGGACAAACAATTACAAAAAATTCTCTATTATTTAATTCTGCTATCTGCACCAGGAGTACTTTATAAGGGCATGCATGACTTGATGTTGATAAAACAATATGGTTATTTAATCATGTTTATGGAAATGCCTCCTGCACCTCTTTTTGCGAGAGCTAGTTGGGGATTTTTTAATATAGTTTTTCCAATGCTATTAATGTTTGTTCCGTCAAGAAAACAGTTTAAATATTACTGTGTACTATTTTTTCTGGTGTCTTCAGTATCTTTTTTGAAAGGGAGTAGAAGTACATTATTAGCTCCTATCGTTTATTTTATTTGGTTTTATTATTCTTTTTATTCTACTAAAAAGATTTCAGTAAAAAATATAGCTTGTTTCATTCTTTTTGTGGCATTTGTAGCTCAGGGAATCTTGTTTTTGAGGGACAAAGATGCTTCTTTTAATCTAAGCATTTCTCAGATGCTCTTTGCTTTATTTTATTCTCAAGGTGCTACTTATGTCTTATTAGGTAATTATTTAGATTATTCTAGCGATTTCGCTAATTCCACAAGATATTCTATTCTGTTTTCTTTATGTACTACTTTCTTATGGTTTTTTAACCCTCTTTATAGGAAAGGACAGTCAGAGGAACTGGTACAACATACCTTAAGTTTGGATGATCAATTAATGTATGCCGTCAATCCGGAGTTATATTTGTCTGGTGTTGGCTATGGGAGTTCGTATATTGCTGAACTTTATCAATTAGGAGGTGTGTTGGCATTGATTATAGGTAGCTATTTAATAGGGCGAATCATAAAATGGTATGAACGGAATTATAATAAGTCATATACTTATGTGTATTTTTCTTGGTTTATTATTCCACATTTAATATGGACCTCAAGAGGTAGTTATTTCCCATCTCCATTCTTAATTATGATAGGAGTTTTATTTTATGTTACGTTAAGGGCAGTTGTTGTAACATGGAATAAACGAAAATTGAAAGATGCATTTTTTAATAAACTTATTATTTTTTGAATAGCAATGAGTAATGTGTTGAAACTTTTCTTAATAAAAATACTTAAAGAATCATTCCTTTTATTGTCACTCTATAACACTTATTATCGCTTGAGAAACAAGAAACGGTTTTGGAAAGAGATTAACCGTCGTCAGGCATTGAGCATGTTTGATTATAAGGAATTAGTAAAACCTATACCTTATTATCCAATAGAGGCTATTAAGGATTCTAATTTTTATGGTCAGGCTTATGCTTTGAAACAATACTCAGGTGTAAATAAGTTTGGATGGTCAATAGAACATGGACTTTATGTAGATGATTATGTGCCTATGGCCGCGTGGTGTAAAACGACCAAACGTATCATGACTTTCAGCAACATACGAGTGAAGGGGCTTGGAAGTTTACATAAACCCGTGATTGCTATTGGCCCTTACATACATTATGCTGAATGTATGTTGAATAGTGAAGAGATGAATTCCTTGAAAAAGGAATTAGGCAAAACTCTTCTTTTCTTTCCTACACATACATGCTGTGAGGGTGGCTTAGAATATGAAATACATTGTATGATTGATGAATTGCTAGAACTTAAAGAGAAGCTTGGATTTGATACTGTAATTGTGAATATGTATTATTTAGATGAAAATAAAAACGGTTTTGGTGATTTATATAATAAAGCTGGATTTAAAGTGACCACTGCTGGTCATCAGTTGGATATAAACTTCTTGAATCGTCTGAAAACGATTATCTTATTATCTGATTATACTTGTTCAAATAGTATTGGTACTCATACAGGATATTGCGTATATCTCGGCAAACCTCATCTTGTAATTAATCCTGTACAAACCTTGGAAGAAGTGAATCCTTTATGGCGTGATTTATGGGAAACTTTTGAAAAAGATTCATCACAAGCACAAGTGGATAAACGACTTCTTGCCTTCAAATATTGGGGATTTGATTGTGTTAAAAGTAGGGAAGAAATGAGGGCTCTATTAATAAATAATGGATGTTGAATATCTTAAATAGGTAAAGTTGAAACGGATAATAATAGATAAAATATTATCAAATAAAATCTTGGTAAAGAACTATTTTTTTGTTTCTATACTTAATGTATTAGCTTTGTTTTTACCATTAATTACTTATCCTTACATTATTAGTAAACTGGGTGATGAATTATATGGCTACATTGTATTTTCGTTTACGGTAATTACATATATTGAAATGGTGGCTGCGTGGGGATTTGATATCTCTGCGGTGAAAGATGTAGCCCAATATCAACATGTCAAGCACAGATTGAATGAGATTGTATCATCGGTGCTTTACATTCGCTTTATATTTTGTATGTTTTTGCTGTTGCTATTAGTGGGAGCATTAATGTTATTTGATGTAAAGATGAAAATGCTTTATATCCTTTTTTCAGGACATTGCATAGCTTCTGTATTATTCCCGGGTTGGTTTTTTCAAGGAATACAAGAACTGAAGTATGTTACCTATTTTCAGTTGATTTGTAAACTTGTTTTTGTGATATTGATGGTTGTATTCATTCATTCGAAAGCCGACTATCTGTATTATCCTATTTTGTTCAGTCTTGGTAGCTTGTTTGGCACTGCTTATGGATTGTATGTGATGTTTGAGAAATATAAGGTTAGGCTGATAGGGGTAAAAATGCGCAATGTGGTGTATCGTTTCAAACGCTCTACTTCCATTTTTTATTCACGTATTGCTGATATGATAATAGAACGAAGCAATGCTATTTTGCTTGGTAATTTTATTGGTATGCAGGAAGTGGCATATTATGACTTAGCTAATAAGATAGTTCGTTTAGGTTCTTTTCCTATAATGATTCTTAATCAAGTTCTCTATCCTAAAGTGGCATCTGAACGTAATTTTCGATTAATGCGTAAGGTTATGGCAATATCTTTTTGGGTTGCTATACTGATATGGGGGCTGTGTGTGCTGCTGGCACCTTGGGGAGTTGAACTTCTGGGCAAAGGGTTGATGGAACCCTCTGTTGAAATAGTATATATTCTTTCTCCGCTGATAGTTACCAATTCTATCATTTATTTGCAAGGTAGTCCCATCTTGGTTGCAGCTGGCTATTTTAAAGCATTTAACATAACCATGTGGTGCTCTTTGGGGGTTTACGTTGCATGCATGTTATTTGTATTTATTTTCAACTTGCATACCAATCTTTTATCAATTTTGATTATACAGCTTATAACTAATATTTCATTATTAGTGGCAAGAGCATATTACATTAGAAAATTTAAAATATTAAGATAATGCTGAAAGATGACCGTGAAAAAGGTAAGAATGTGAATGAGCAAGCCAGGCTTGTTATGCTTAAATTACTTAGAGAGTTAGATCGCATTTGTACAAAATATGATATTCCTTATTGGCTTGATGGAGGAACTTTGTTAGGAGCTATTCGCCATGGTGGATTTATTCCTTGGGACGATGATATTGATGTAGCGATGTTGCGTAATGATTATTATCGTTTTTTAGAAGTTGCAAAAACTGAATTACGCGATGATATCTACCTGCAAACCAGAGAAACAGATTCTGATTATCCCATGTTTTTTGCGAAATTACGTGATAAATACAGTACTTTTCATGAGCCAATGTATGAACGATTGAAATGTCATAAAGGTATATTTTTAGATATTTTCCCTTTTGATTATGTAAAACATTCATGGTGGCAATCGCATCTGAAATTATTTCTTCACGATACCAATTATTCAGTAGTAAGACATGGAGCTTTTTTGCAACGTACAGTGGGGTATTTGATGAAACGTTTTATTAGATATTCACATATTCCTCTTTATAATTGGCTCAATGACTTTTTCCATGCTGAAACAATGGAGGAAGCCGATAGCTTGGCTTGGGCCATGGAAATAAATGAGTATAAGCTTTTATCCAAAGATGTTCTTTTCCCTTTGAAACGTCACGAGTTTGAAGGAGAGATGTTTAATATCCCATGTAATTATGATACTTATTTGCGCGAATATTTTGGCGATTATATGCAATTGCCTCCTCTTAACAAACGAGTCAGGCATAATAATGGAATAGAACCTTTTACACGCTGTAATCACAAAGAAAGTTTAGAATGGAATGAATGAAAATAGGAGTATAATGAAAAAAGTAACGATTATTTTCCCCGGATGGATAAAAGCACCTAATGGGGCTGCACAGTTTGTCTTTGGGTTAAGAAGTTGCATCAATGATTTTGCGAATCAGGGAATCGGACTATCAACTTTCACACTTGACGATGTACATGGTGAAGTAAGAAATTTTTCTAACAATGATAAAATCAAGAGGAAAGCGTCACTAAAAAACAAGTTAATGAGATATGCTAAATATAGCCATCTCATGACGTATGCTATGATTTATTTTTCTGGATTACGATATTCCAAACGGATAGTAGAAGCCTTCGATGAAATACCCAATGATGAATTGCCGGATATTATTCATTTCCAAGACTTGTTTGCTTGTTATTACTATTTGAAGCGTAAAAGAAAAAACAAAAAATCTGTGTATTTGACACTGCATAGTAATGGCTCTTTATGGTCAATGTATGAAGAGTATTACCCTTTGTTTCGTTCTTGTTTTTTTGGTATTATGAAACGTAGGATAGAGGATGTTGTACTGAATAGAGTGGATAAAGTAAATTTTGTAGCCGATTTCCCACGTTGGAATTTTTGTCATCTTTACCCCCACATATCTTCGCAAAAGACTTCATTTGTCTATAATGGCATCCCTGATATTGAAGGTGGAAGTAAGTGTATATCTTCAACCAATCAGACTAGGTTAGTATGCGTAGGAACATTGTGTAATCGTAAAAATCAAATAGGCATACTTCATGCATTATCTAAATTGACCTCTGAACAACAAAAATCTTTTTCCATGACTTTTGTCGGAGATGGTCCTTCGCGTAATATTTTGGAAAAAGTAGCAGCTACACTTTCTGCTGATATTTATTTTGTGGGCAACTCAAACCAAGTAAATGACTATTTGACTAACTCGGATGCTTTTATTTTGTTTTCTAAAGACGAAGGATTGCCAATATCAATTATTGAAGCTATGCGTTGTGGTTTGCCCATTATATCTACTCGTATAGCAGGTATTCCAGAAATGATTGTTGAAGGTATTTCAGGCTATTTGGTAGATGTAGATGAACAACAACTCTCTGAGTTGTTTGAAAAGATATTGATTGACAGACCTGATTTTGTAAAAATGGGGAAAAAGTCAAGAATTATTTATGAAGAAAAATTTTCTCAAAAGGCTATGATATTATCTTATGCGAAATTATGGCAGAAGGCTTGAGAATAGCTATGGATTCTTAAATAATTCATCTTATATAAATGTCACCTAACTATTCTGTATTGATTTCGGTCTATTATAAAGAAAGGCCGATTTATTTGAAGTCTGCACTTGATAGTGTACTGAACCAAACGCTTCCTCCTTCTGAAATCATATTGATTAAGGATGGACCTCTCACTGTTGAATTAGAAAAAGTTCTATCTTCTTACGATACTAATTTGCTTAAAATTATTCCTTTGCCTAATAATTTAGGATTAAGCAAGGCACTTAATATAGGCTTAAAGCATTGTAGCTATGAGTTTGTGGCTCGTATGGATACAGATGATATTTGCTATCCATCTCGTTTTGAGAAACAAGTTCTTTTTTTGCAATCACATCCTACGATAGATATTGTGGGGGCCTATGCGACTAAAATTGACGAATGTGGAAATAATCTTGAAGAGGTTATAAAGGTTCCAGTTTCGCATGAGGATATTGTTCGTCTGGTCTGGACTTGTCCCTTGAATCATCCTACTGTGATGTATCGAAAAAATGCAATCTTATCAGTAGGTGGGTATAAACCTGATGCCGGTCCGCGTCAGGATGATTATGATTTATGGTTCAGGTGTGCAGAAAAAGGATTGCATTTTGCCAATATTTCGGAACCATTGTTGCATTATCGCTTCTTTGCTGACAGTGTGAGAAAAAACAGTATAGAAGTAGGGTGGCATAGAATGAAAATAGGTTTACGTGGCTGTAGAAGACTTCATTTGTCTTTCATTGCATATATTGGAGTTTGTATACCCTTTGTCCGTTCTTTATTGCCATATCCTTTAAATGTTTATTTTCAAGGGCTGATGAATCGCATGAATCCCCGTAAAATGAGAGAGTAAATAGGAATATCTTATATGCTATTTCTGGCAAGTAATAAATGACCTACCTTTGTCCTCGGTAAAGGCTTTGTCCCTAACTGGTAATCACGTTTCTGGTCAGTATATTTTATAGAATAATTCCATGAACATATTAATCACTGGAATCCACGGCTTTGTGGGCTCCAATCTTGTTATTGCCCTAAAGGAACGTCATTGTCTTTACGGGCTGGATATTGTCGCACCTGAAAAGGAGGGGGTGATAAAGACTTTTTTCTGGAAGGATATTGAACCGGCTTCTTTTCCGATGCGGGATCTTCCTGAATTCGATGCCATTATTCATCTGGCTGGTAAAGCCCATGATATGAAAAACCGGTCCGCAGCCCAATCCTATTTTGATATCAATACGGGATTGACCCAAAAGATATTTAATTTTTTTCTGGAATCGTCCGCGAAGAAATTCGTATTCTTCAGTTCGGTAAAAGCTGCTGCCGACAGTGTGGTGGGGGATATGCTGACTGAAGATGTGGTGCCTGCCCCGGTAGGGCCGTATGGGGAAAGCAAGATAGCTGCGGAGAATTACATCCTTGGCCGGTTGAAGGCCGAGGATGGCAGATTGAAAGCTAATCTATATGATGGCAAAGATGTCTATATCCTGCGTCCTTGCATGATTCATGGTCCCGGCAACAAAGGCAATCTGAATCTTCTTTATAATGTGGTGAGGAAAGGCATTCCCTGGCCTTTGGGGGCCTTTGAGAACAGAAGGTCTTTTACTTCGATAGACAATCTCTGCTACGTGGTGGAAGGTCTTTTGACCAAGGAGGTGGCGAGTGGTATCTACCACATGGGAGATGACGAAGCCTTGTCCACAAATGAACTGATAACTTTGATGTGTCGGGCTTTGGAGCGCAAGCCGCATATCTGGAAGATAAACAGAGGACTGATGGAATTCTGTGCCCGGCTTGGGACTCTGCTCCATTTGCCTTTGAATGCAGAGCGTCTGCGCAAGTTGACAGAGAATTATGTGGTGAGTAATGCGAAGATAAAGGCTGCCCTTGGTATTGACAGAATGCCGGTGAGGGCAGAGGAGGGGATAGTGAGAACGATAAAGTCGTTCTCACTATGAATTTGATAGAATAAGCACTATTCTATCAAATTTGTATTATTATCTATTTGTTTGAACTTTTTTTCAGTTTCCCATGTGTTCAATTGCTGGATCTGTTTTTGTGCCATTTCTTGCAGTTGTTTGAAACGTTTTTGTTTGGGTATAGATAACTTGATTAACTCAGAATTAAAAGACTCCAAATTAGATAATACGACTAATTCATTTATGCTTGCCATGTCTCTTATATTAAGGCCTTTTGATGCATATTCAGGATTTGCATCCCTCCATTCGCAGGCTGTACATCCCCATAACGCTGCATTTAATAAATCTGCTTCTTTTGCATATATTAGCCATTGTGAGTCTTTTAACATATTGGATTGAGGAAGTATATAGCTTTTTATGGCATCAGTATGTAAGTGATAGTTTGTCTTAGATAATATGCGCTTAATTTTCCATTCTACTTTTAATGGGTCATTTTCAAACTCTTTTAAACGCTGATATTCTTTTAAAAGATATAGTTTGAAGGTGGGATTGAACCAAGAGCAGAATTCTAATGCAATATCTTTATGTGCATAGGTTCCACCATTTCTACCTGCTTTAGAGACTATTCCTATAGCATTGGTTGCTTCGATCCATTTTTTGGGAGTCATATTAAATCTATTGAGTCCGGCTTGATTTAAAAAGGTGTCGAATTCGACACCTTTAAAATCCGGATTATTTAAGATTTCCCAAGTACCTAGAAACTCAATTGTGTTTTTATTCCTCATCCAATTTCGTATGTGATCTTCTCCTTCTTTATCTTTTATGATATCTGTTAAACAGAAGTAGTCGTCTTTATTGCTTTCTATCGAAATGGAAATATCCAGGTTGTTGACTTTTATTTTTTTTATAGGGCTCATTCGTGTTTTCTATTTTTCACAAAGATAAACCTTTTTAATTTGATAATTTACTTTTAAGACATGTATTTATTGATAATTGTAATCTTATTGTTTTTAGCAGAACTTTTTTATTTTAGAATAGCTGATAGGTGCAATATCATCGACAATCCCAATGAGCGGAGTTCCCATACGAAAGTGACTTTACGCGGTGGTGGGATTATTTTCTATTTCGGGGCGTTTGCCTATTTCCTGACGAGTGGCTTTGAATATCCCTGGTTCCTGCTTGCCTTGACACTGGTGACGTTCATCAGCTTCGTGGACGATATAAAATCCACCGGACAGATGACAAGACTGCTTTTTCAT